>Ga0315554_1000503_pt1 | contig 23344 bp, 22 predicted proteins | sample SalMarSW160370MG_FD_202114 | JGI IMG/M metagenome (GOLD analysis project Ga0315554, IMG submission 202114) | Salt marsh sediment microbial communities from the Plum Island Ecosystem LTER, Massachusetts, United States - Salt Marsh Sediment SW1603-70 ...
GGTCTCTGGGCTCAGTTCTATACAACCCTGCCGAGGGAAGAACGAAAGACTCTGGCCGAGGCCTACTACCTGGTAGGACAGCAATATGAACAAAAAGGGGAAAACCAAAAGGCCCGGGATTTCAAGGATATGGCGTACAATATCGACCCCGGACTCAACCCGGCGAACATTCAGCTTCGGGACCTTCCCAGCGCAGCAGCGCTGATCCTGGAGGGAAAGGCAAAACTGGCGGCCATGCCTCGGACTCGGGCGGAGGCGACCCAGGAGCTTATCAAGTCGAAGTTCCTGAGGTGGATCTCCGCTTTCCTGAGCAAAGACACAGGCTCGATGCTGGAGCTGATGGAGGGCTCGGTCTATTTCGGCGATCTGGGTACCGAGCTGACTCAGGGTCAGATCGAGGTGCAGCTGGACGGCTTTTTCGCCTCCGCAAACCTGAGCGGTCTTGCTCCCAGCGCGGTCTATGACCTGGCAAGCCTCAAGGTCACGCCCGTAAACGGCCCGTGGGGGGAGACCTACGCCCTTGAGGTTCGAGCCAAGATGGATTTTTCCGAACAGGTGATATTCTGGACTCAAGCGCAGAAATACCTTGTGCACCAGTCCAAGGGCAGCTGGCTGATGTTCAGCATCGGCCAGAAGCTTCCCCCCTTCAGCTGGACCCCCAAACCGGCTTCACGGATCACCCGAGCCATGCCGGCGGAGCTGGAGGCCGGACCGTACTCGGAAATCGAGGAAGCGCTGATCGCCTGCATGGGTGCCTTCCTGAACAAGGATGTCGACTCCGCGGCGCGCTATTTCGCCGACGAGGTAAAGATCATCCGCCTCGACACGTCCTTGACACGCCGGGAGATCACCGAAACGTTCATGGGTTACTTCGAGGGGGCGGATTTCAGCGGCGTATCGGTTAACGATTTGGTGGAGGAAGACAGCATGTTTGTCTCCCCTTCGGATCGTTTCCCCGCCCAATCACGCGGGCAGGAGTACCTCCTTACCGTGAAGACCCGCCTCGATCTGTCCGATACGATTCCCTTCTGGACTCGTTTTCAGGACTACTACTTTGCCGAGGAGAAGGGCGCCTGGAAGATTTTCGCCATATTCTAAAGGTCTGGACGTAACCGCAGGTATCCGGCAGAGAGGGGTCGAACAACGCGGTAATCAAGGTTACCTTTCTGCACTCCGAGCAGAACTGGAAGCGACGGTCGTACACCGTGCACAGGTGTGTATCCGTGTCCAGATAGCGGCAGGGGGCGTTTATATTGACAGCCAGACCCCGAAAGCCGACCCGGCGTTCATAGCAACACAACCCACAACGATGACAGATCTCCTCCCATCGCGCCCTTCGTTTTGCGCGTCTTGTCATTAGACAGGCCGGCTACTCGGATAGGGGGGCGAAGTAACCGCTCCGGGTTCGGCCGCTCTTCCTGTGGAAAACAACCTCGGTTTGAAGATCGATGTAATTCTTACCGAATCCCGATTCCGATGGCGATCTAAGTTCCAGCAAATACCTCGATCCCACGCGCCGGCGGATATCGTCGAGCAGGGTCGCCACGCTCTTCGCCGCGAAGTAGGGACTCACCGAGCCACCTGTCTGGGAGCAGATATATTCCAGTTCCCGATCCGCCTGGGGTCCAAAATACACGACATACAGCGGAATCGAGTTGTTCTGGAGATAGTCGGTCACCTCGGCCAGAGTGTAATCGGAGAAGGACTCCCGGTTCAGCCGGCCGGTGGTCAGCAGTATGACCGCCTTGCGCGTCATACGCGTGGTGCCGGAAATGAGCTGGGAGGTTGCCAGACGCAAGGATCGGTCCAGGCGCCAGCGGGGGCTCCACGGTCCGGCCTGCGCCGCCTGAATAGATTCCAGGCGGCTCGCACCGAGCTCGGTTTCCACAACCACCTGCTCCCCGGCGCTGAGAACGCGCCAGCTGCCGGAGCCGTTCGAGCCGTCCTGCTGCTCATGGAGAGATTCTACAGCCGCCGCAAGATCGGGCAGATACGCCCTCATTTCCGGAGATTTCTCAACTACCAGGGCCATTTCCAGCGGGGCGGGAGCCGCCGGGGCTCGGAGCAGCCGGGCGGAGGGTATCTCCCTATTGAACTCGGTGAAAATGAAGTTCTCCGCCTGCAATCCAACCACGGGACGCCCCTTTCGGTCCTCCACCGTGACTTCGATGCGAATATCCGGAAAACTCAGCGAGTTGACCCGGTCGACCTGTACGAAAAGGCTGGTGTAGAGGGCGGTCATCTCGGAGAGGATGTAGATCTTGTTTTCGTCGAAATCTACGACGTAGACCTCTCCGTTGGGACTTACAGCCAGGTGGGTCAGATGACCGGCGACAGCCCCCATATCGCTCAGAGTGGTCCAGGTCTCCTGTCGCAGGTCGTACTCGAGCAGCTTGCCGTGATCAACCACCAGCAGATGATCGGAATCGTAAAAGGCGATCCCCTCCGGTCCGTCCAAGACTCCGGCGCCGAAGCTATACAGGGAGTTGCCGCTCTCGTCATACACGACGATCCGCCTCCTGCTGCTGTCGGCGACGAACAGCTGTTGCTCCTGGTAGGCGATACCTGTCGGTCCGCTCAAGCGTAGAGTCGATCTCCCCCCGATGGAAAGCACGAAATTCCCGTCGAAGTCGTACTTGTTGACCCTCCCGTTTCCCCAATCGCTCACGTACAGATATCCCTTGCCGTCGACGGCCAAATACTGCGGACCGAGCAGCTGCCCCGGGGCGCTGCCCTTGCTGCCGATGACTAATATCCGCTCACCCCGGAGGTTCGTCTTCAGAACCTGATTTCTCCCGTATTCGGCAACAAACAGAAAGCGCTCGCCGGTATCCGGATCCTCCGCTTCCAGACAATCGTAGGGACGATCCAGACCGCGAATGCCTCCCTGAAACACACTTTGCACGGCATTGTTGACATCGAAAAGCAGCACCTCATTGGAGGCAAAGGCAACCACGTATACCGACCCGTCCTCACGGATCCATACGGAGGATGGCCGTCGCAGGGGGTAGGCATTGCTGTCATTTCCGTCGATTACGCTGGCAACAACGAACGGGCTGCGTTCTTCCAGCTGCTCTCCCAGCCCCCGCCGGTAGGTCAGCACATCCACGGTGTTCTCGACCGCCGTATTGCCCGGATCCTGTTTCAGCAGGTAACGCCACTCCGCCAGCGCGGCATCTTCGAAACCGGCACGGTACAAGGCGCTGGCCAACCAGTAGCGGGTGCGGAGATCCTGGGGTTTCCGACTCAGCGATTTTTCGAGGGAGAGAATCGAATCTTGGAAATTGCCGGAATGGAACGCCCGCAGTCCCCAGCGGAAATCCTCGAAAGCCTGTACGGCTTCCATGTCGATTTCCTGAGCGGCGGTTAGCGCGCAGACCAGCAGGAAAAGGAGGACGAGGTTTCTCACCATCAAGATACTATACACTGGATCAGGCAAAGGTATCTACACGATGGGTTTCGCTGTTCGGGACGGTGATTTTTCCTTTTACACCCAGATAAAGGATGCTCTTTATCTGGCGCAGGTCAATAACCTCTTGTCCGCCAGATTGGCTGCGCGTTTCGGGAGGTGGTTGATTGGATGAAATACCCTCGATACTCATTTGTCGAGCTCCATACAATCCTATGCATTCCAGTTCTATTATCGACCTGTTCCAAGCGCGAAATTACTCGGATTTCCAGGAAAAACAGGCTTCCCGATAACGTTCTTCGACCTCGTGATTCGTAGGATGAATCAATATCGGCGACAGTGAGGCGTACCCCGCCTCCACGGCCCCGAAATCCGAAGCCTCCTCCATCATACCACCGGGAATTTGTCCCCCGATGAAGCTGTACAGATCCCCCTGGGGGGAGGTGAAGCGAACAAGCTCATCTTCGTAGATCCGCCGGGTGGGAATTGTGATTACCGGTTCGGCCGGTGTTTCTCGGTTCGGGAAATTGATGTTGAGAAAATGATCTTCGGACCACAGGTCCCGAATCATGGTGAGGTTCCGGATCATGAAGTTAACGGCGAAGTCCAGATAGTACGGGGGTTGATAGGCACTGAGAGAACAGGCAACCGCTGGTTTTCTCAGGAACGCTCCCTGGCGGGCGGCCGCAGCGGTACCGGAATACACGATGTCGGTACCCAGATTCGGGCCCAGGTTAATGCCGGCCACCACCATATCGATCTCTACGGGCACCAGTCCCAGGCAGGCGTGGAGCACGCAGTCCGCCGGCGTTCCTCCCGATGCGTACTCCCGCTCTCCCCTCTTCATGAACTTTGTCGGATTTCCCAAGGTTATGGAGTGGGAGCTGCCGCTGCGGTTGGAATCAGGAGCAACAACCCAGACTTCGTGCTCGCTCTGCAGGGCTTTCTGCAGCAACCGCAGTCCCGGGCTGTCGATACCGTCGTCGTTGGAAAGCAGGATTTTCAAAGGCTGTGGTCCCTGTCAGGATTCGAAGACAATCTGCGCACCGTCGGCTGGATTGACCAGGAAGATCTCGGGTTTGAAGCTGAATATTCGCTCGTAGGCCTCCAAGCGAGCCTCGTATTTGGGTATTGCTTTCTCCTCGATCAGGGTCACCGTACAGCCGCCAAATCCAGCCCCGGTCATCCGTGATCCGTAGACACCCTCGGTTTCCCAGGCACGTTTCACCAACCAGTCCAGCTCGGGGCAGGAAACCTCATACTGGTCCCGCAGGCTCTCATGGGACCGGTTCATCAGCTTTCCGAAGCTCCCGATATCGTTTCGCCGCAAACTCGATTCCGCATCCCGCACCCGCTCATTCTCCTCCACCACGTGAAGGCAGCGCTTGCGGGTCGTCTCCGGGATCAGGCCCAAACTGTCCCGCAGATCCTCCACCGTGTAGTCCCGAAGCGAACGTCCGGGTTTCCGGGAGCTCAACAGACTCACGCACTTCTCGCATTCCCCGCGGCGCTGGTTGTATTCCGAGTCCACGAGGCTCCGCGGCACGCTGGAGTTGGTAATCAGTATCTTCACGCTTCGTAAGGCGATCGGGATGTGACGATACTCCATGCTACGGGTATCGATGAACATGGCCGAACCTGACTTTGCCATTCGGGAGACGAACTGATCCATAATCCCGCACTGCACACCCACAAAGCTGTTCTCCGCTTCCTGGGCAAGACGAGCCAGCTCGGGCCCGGACAGTTCGATTGCCAGAAGTTTCTGAACCGCGTAAGCAGTCGCCACCTCCAAGGCCGCGGAGGAGGACAGCCCGACTCCCACCGGAACATTTCCGGTTACCGAAAAACTCAATCCCCCGGTTACGTATCCCCGGGTTTGCAGGACGCTGATCACACCCTTGAGATAGTTGGCCCAGCGGTCCTCTTTCTTGAAACGCAGGTTGCTCAGGCTGGCACGCTTTCGGTCTTTAAAATCAACCGAGAGAAAGCGCAGATGCTGATCCTTTCGTCGGGATACCGCAACCCGAACGTAATAGTCGATAGCCATAGGAAGGACAAAACCCTCGTTGTAGTCGGTATGTTCGCCGATCAGATTGACCCGACCCGGTGCTTGTGCAATTATGTCTGGACCCTGGCCATACTCTTCCTCATGGCTGCGAATCAGATCGTCCATGGATGACTCCGCTGGAATGAAATTGAAAACGGTGTTATATTCTATGGGAAAAACCGAAAGAGTGCAAGAAAATAGGATGCCCTGATGATCGAAACGGACCTGCAGTACGGAGAAAAGGTGAGGATTGAACCGGGAACGAAGATATACTCCATCGGGGATCCTCTTTCCAACCATCCGATCTACTACGTGATAGCCGGTCTCATCCGCATCGGGATCCCCCTTTCGGATGGATCGACGATTCCGGTATACCATCACCCCGACTCGGTGTTCGGCGTGGTGGAGTCCCTCCTCGACTGCCCCCGCCTTACCATCGCCTACTGCATGGAGAACTCGATACTGTATCGCTGGGACAAGGAGGGCTTCGACGTGGCCTCGAGCGTATCCTGGGAGTTGGCTCTGGAGACGATCACCGGATTGACCCGCACTCTTCGTATCATGAACGCCGAGTTCGGCGACCGTATCCAATCCGGTTGAGGTAACGAGGCAAGCAACCATGTCTGATCAGAACTATGCCGAGATCATGAAGATCGCCTTTCAAGCTGAAGAGGCGATCAATGAAGAAATCATCAACAAGTTCGGAAAAAAATACGGGGACAAGACGGTTCTCATCAAGGAGGGAGATGTCCAGCAGGAGATCTTCTGGATCCTCTCGGGGGAAGTGTACATCACCCGTAAAATGGGCGATAAGTACAAGGTCATGGCCACCCTGGGCAAGGGGGAGCTGATCGGAGAGATGAGCTTTTTCGACAAATCCGTACGATCGGCAACCGTGATCACCAAGGGCCCGGTGGAGGCTTTGGTGTTCTCCAAGGAAAATTTCCAGGAGATCTTCGCGGCCAGCCCCCAGTGGACCAAACGACTGCTCGTGTCCCTGTCCAGCCGCATCGGACAGATGATCGAAAAACTTCAGGAAGCGTAAAAAACACCCTGGCGTACGCATTTCTCCTCATCGAAAGTGCAGCGAATACCGCCCCTCCCTGAAAGTCAACTGACAGCGGTGGCCAAAAAGTCGGGAGATCGTTTCCCCCTTCAGGGTCTGCCGCCTCCCTCCGCAGGCCAACACCCTGCCCCCGTCGAGAATCAGGACTCCCCCATAGGCACCCGTAATTTCCTCCACATGATGGGTGACCGTGATCACCGTCATCTCCGGTTTTTCGAGGAACAGCGTATGCAGGGAATCGAGGAACTCCTCCCGGGAAAGAGGGTCCAGTCCCATGCACGGCTCGTCCAGGAGCAAAATTTCGGGCTCCGCCATCAGAGCGCGGGCGATGAGCACGCGCTGCCGTTCGCCGGTGGACAAGGTGGCGAAGCGCCGACCGATCAACTGCTCGGCCCGAAGAGCCTTCAGGTTATGCACGGCCCTGCGCTGCTCGGCGGGAGTGCATTCCTCGTAGAAGGACAGCGTTCCCCTTTCGCCGGCCAGCACAACATCCGCCACATTCATGAACTCCGGGATCATGTTGCGCAGGTCGTAGTGAACCCAGCCGATTCGGGTGCGGAGCTCTCGCAAGTCCGTATGTCCGAACTCCCGCCCCAGAACGGCGACCCGGCCCCGGGACGGATAGGCGTAACCGGTGATCAGCTTGAGCAGGGTCGTCTTACCGCTGCCGTTCGGTCCAAGCAGCACCCAGCGGCCGCCCCCCTCCACTTCCCAGTCGATGCCCCTCAGAATCGGGATACCCCGCAGCTCGAACCACACGTCTTGAAGCGTTACCGAGAGTTCTCTGCGCTCTTGCATCGGGGACAGAGTAGCTGAAATTCGCTATTATGAATACAGGAAATGGCCACCGCGATCCTTCGCTTCTACGAAGAGCTCAACGATTTCCTGCCCGCGGACAGAAGAAAGAGGCAGTTTTCTGCCCGCTTTCACCCCGGGGATACCGTCAAAGCCTTGATCGAGTCTCTCGGCGTACCTCATACCGAGGTGGATCTCATCCTGGTAAACGGCCGCTCCGTGCCCTTCGAGCATAAGGTGCAGCAGGGAGATCGAATCAGCGTCTATCCGGTATTCGAGTCATTTGAAATCGGAGCTGTTACCAAGGTGCGTCCTTCACCGCTGCGGCGCACCCGTTTCGTTCTGGACGTGCACCTCGGCCGCCTGGCCAAAAGCTTGCGGATGCTCGGTTTTGATACGCTTTACTCCAACACCTACGACGATTCCAGCCTCTCCCTTATTTCCCGAGACCAGCGGAGAATCATTCTCACCAGGGATCGGGAACTGCTCAAGCGATCCATGATAACTCACGGATACTGTCTGCGCTCCGATCAGCCGATGGATCAACTCCTCGAAGTGTTGAAGCGATTCGATCTTGCCGGAAAGGTCCGGCCGTTCAGCCGCTGCCTGCGCTGCAACAGCGAGCTACGGCCGATCGACGCGGATGAGGCCGCATCCTCGGTGCCCGAATACGTCGCCCGGACCTACAAACGCTACAAAATCTGCCCGGACTGCGGCAGGATCTACTGGCAGGGATCCCACTGGGAACACATGAAAAGGGTACTGGATTTCAGTCTTTGATGTTGTACCGCTTCTTGAAGCGCTCGACCCGCCCGGCCGTGTCCACCAGCTTCTGCTTCCCCGTAAAAAAGGGATGACAATTCGAACAAATTTCCACCTTTATGTCTTTTACGGTAGAGCGGATCTCCATCACATTCCCACAGGCACAGGTCACCGTGGTGGGTTCATATTTCGGATGAATATCTTTCTTCATAGTATACCTCGCATTTCACCATTGGCTGAGGTGTTCATTGACTTCAAGAACGCATCATTATTCTTGGATTTCTTCATTCTGTCAATTAGCAGCTCGATAATCTCCAGATCGTCCATCGGTCCGATAACCTTGCGCAGCACCCACAGCTTGTTCAGAGTTTCCTCGGGCAGCAGCAGTTCCTCTTTGCGTGTACCCGACCTCTTGATGTTGATGGCGGGGAACAGGCGTCGGTCGGACAGTCTGCGGTCCAGATTGATCTCCATGTTGCCGGTCCCTTTGAACTCCTCGAAGATCACCTCATCCATGCGGCTTCCCGTCTCGATCAGAGCGGTGGCGACGATCGTCAGGCTTCCCCCCTGCTCGATATTTCGGGCCGCCCCGAAAAAGCGTTTGGGCTTGTGCAGGGCATTGGAGTCGACTCCTCCGGAGAGGATTTTACCCGAAGTCGGAACCGTCTGGTTGTAGGCCCGGGCCAGCCGGGTTATCGAGTCCAGCAGAATAATTACATCCCGCTTGTGCTCCACCAGCCGTTTGGCCTTTTCGATGACCATCTCGGCCACCTGCACATGCCTGGTGGCCTGCTCGTCGAAGGTCGAGGACACCACCTCCCCGTCGACATTGCGCTGCATATCCGTCACTTCTTCGGGACGCTCGTCGATCAGGAGCACGATCACAAAAACTTCAGGATGGTTGGTGGTGATCGCATTGGCGATCTTCTGCATGATTATGGTTTTGCCCGCCCGGGGCGGGGAAACGATCAACGCCCTCTGCCCCTTTCCGATCGGACAGAACAGGTTGATCAGACGGGTTGAAATCTCTTCTCCCGTGGTCTCCATGTTGAATATCTCATCCGGATACAGGGGTGTAAGATTCTCGAAGGGGATCCTGCTCTGGGCCTCCTCCGGCGGGTCGAAGTTCACACTCTCCACCCGCAACATGGCGAAGAAGCGCTCTCCCTCTTTTGGGGGGCGGATCTGACCGGAAACTGTGTCACCGGTTTTCAGGTTGAACAGCCTGATCTGAGACGGGGATATGTAGATGTCGTCGGGACCGGGCAGATAGCTGTAGTGGGGGGACCGCAGGAAACCGTATCCGTCGGGAAGAATCTCTAAAGCGCCGGCGGCATAGATCTGCCCGCTGCGCTCGGTGTGCATCTTGAGAATGCTGAAGATGATCTCCTGCTTCTTCATCGAGATCAGGTTCTCGTGATTGACCCCCATGTCCGCCGCCATCGTGCGCAGTTCCCGCATATTCATGACGGTCAGGTCATTGATATTGAGCTTCTCCCGACCTTCCACCGGACCTTTTTGTTCCCTGCCGCCGTGTTTGTGACTCGGCCTGTTTCCCCGAAGCGACGGTGCCGGTTTTCCCTCTGCCGGAGCATCCGCCCGGGCCTCAGAAACGCTGCCGGCACTTTCCTGCGTCTCGGCCTCGGCGTTCTGCTCTCCCGATTGCTCCCCCTCTTTTATCAGTTCGACTCGGAGTTTCTTCTTTTTGTTCCGCTTTGGGGGGTGCATCGCTCTTGCGGTGTATTCCTTCGCGGGGTCGACCCGCTCTACAGCGGCGGATCCCTTCGCGGGGTCATCCTGCTCCACAACCGCAGGTTGCTCACCCCCGGCGGCTTGCTGCGTTGATTCAGATTCCCGAGCTGAGGCGCTCGAATCACCGGTGGGGACCTCTCCATCCGTCCGGGGATCCGCGCCGGGATCGCCTGAGCCGTTTCCGCCCTCTTCGTCACTCATAGAGGGATCTTGTATGGTTGTATCGTCGATCTCAGTCACTTTCTTTTTTTTACGAATGATCGCCATGTATCACTCCAGTTTGCATTTTGAGCGGAGGTTGAGATCCAGTCACCCTTGTTGTCTCACCGGATCCACGGTAGACGGTTACTGATTATTCCCGCACGCCTTTGGGGTATATAATATGTTATGCAAATGCATCTCTATCGGATTGCCCTTACAGTAAAAGGCCAGAAGCTTTTCAGATTGAAAATAAGAAACGCTAAATACTCTAAAAATATAGCCATATTACACGGGAGTGTCAATACTCCAGATCCGCATCTAAGCCGAGCAGTACGCACTCGGCCAGTACCAATGCCGCCACGGCGCTGCGCCGCCGAATCGCGTCCCGGTTGCCGTGAAAATGAAAAACTTGACACAGATGCCCGCCGTGGCGGTAGCGTGCGGAAATCCAGACGGTTCCTACCGGTTTTTCGGCGGTGCCTCCCTCCGGCCCGGCGATTCCCGTTACGGCCACAACCGCTTCCGCCGGCGTGTGCTCGAGCAATCCCTCCGACATGGCCGAGGCAACCTCCGCGGATACGGCTCCCGAGCTTTCCAGAACCCCTTTGGGAACCCCCAACAGCCTCAGCTTGGATTCATCCGAGTAGGTCACCAGGGTTCCCCAAAACACCTGGGAGCTTCCCGGTACGTCGGTGAGCAGCTTCGACACCAGGCCGCCGGTGCAGGACTCGGCCACGGCTATTCTCTCTGCCCTCTGCTTGAGGATCTGGTACAGCAGGAAGCTCGGTTGAACGTCCCCCTGGCGGATACGCATCCGGCCGAAACGTTCGACCAGATCTGAAAAGACGCGCAGTCGTTCCTGCTGCTGTGACCCCCGCAAAGTGAAAACGATCCGGTCGTGGGCAACCCGGGTGCTCCACGACATCCCGGAATCCGCGTCTCTCGCTTCCTGCAGGGCCTGCTCCAGAACCGATTCCGATATCATCAGGGCGGTGGCAATGAGCTCGGCGGCCGAGGCATCCCCCTTTCCGAGTGATCGGATGAGCGGAACGGCCTCACGAAGGAACATCTCCTCCAACTCCTCAGGAGGGCCCGGCAGAGCAATAACCGTGCACGTTTTCGTACAGCCGAAAATTCCGGGGGCCGAGCCGACCCGATTGGACAGTACCCGGAATCCAGCGGGGATCAGGGCCTGCTTGCGGTTGGTCGGCGCTATTTTCCGACCTCGAGCCGTATAGCGGGCAACCAGGTCGTCCCAGATCGCCTCATCGAAGTGAAGAGGAGCTTCACAAATTTCGGCTACCACATCCCGGGTCAGATCGTCACTGGTTGGACCCAGTCCTCCGGTAATGATCACCAGCGCCGCGCATTCAACCGCCTGGCCCAGCTCCCGGCGGAAAACTTGCGGATCATCCGGTATCTGAACGCACCTTCGCGTGTAGAACCCCAGACCCCTGAGCTCCGCTCCGAGAAAGCGGAAATGGGTGTTGAGGATTTTCCCTTCGGTCAGTTCCGTGCCTACAGAGAGAATGATCGAGGTCGGTTGTTCTTCCATGCGGAAGTCAGATGCTCTGGGTTGCTTTCTTGATATTCGCCACCGGGGCGGAAAAAATATCCAGCTTCTCGGGATTCTTGATCATTTCACACTTGCCCTCGAAAACGACTCCGTCGGCGATGTTCAGCTTCGCCGTTCGGATGTTTCCGAAGACTTTGCCCGTGGTCAGCATTTCCAGCCGTTCACTTGCCTCGATATTTCCCCGCACCACACCCCCGACGACAACGGATCCTACCTTGATATTGGCTTTGACCGTAGCACCGTTCTCGATGTAGAGAAAACCCGGGGATTCGATCTCTCCCTCGAAGGTTCCGTCGATCTTCAAGGACTCCTTGAAACGCAGCACTCCATTGAAGCTCGTCTCCTTGCCGAGGGTCGTGGTGATTTTTTCAATGCTCTTGTGTTCGTTGTTTTTGGGCATCTAATCCAACTTGGTTTTCATGACAGACACCCCGTCCCACTCCTCGGGCGGGGGATTTTTAAGATAGTGCTTGCAGCGGTCAAAGTACACTTTTGAGGGACCATCATCGGGATCCACGCTCAAGGCCTTGGCAAACAGATCCTTGGCGACGTCGAACTTCATCAGCTTGTAGTTCTTGCGGCCCTCGTTGAACAGCTCCAGCACTTTCTTTTTTGTTTCCGAGATCATGGACGTACCTCGTCGCTCAGGTTGCTTGTTTTCCAGGTGCGGAGATGCTTCTGCAGCTTCTTTTCCAAATCCTCCAGGGAAAGATCCCCCTTCTTCAGCTTGTCTCCCTTGTTCTGCAATTCTTCGATCTCATCCTCCAGGCCCTGCAGCGTCGCCAGAATCTCCGCTCCCTCTCGTCTCACCAGAGCCGCAAGCTCCCCTGCCTGCGAGCGATCAGAGGAGTCGAGCTTCTCCGCCGCCTCGATCAGATCGGAGATCGGCTTCCTTATATGCTGGGTGAAAAAGATCAGCGAGTTATTCAGGGACTCGACCAGGGATATTCTTCTCTCCCGCCGGGCAACCTGCTTGGCAAGCTCGCGGTTGCGCAGGACCGCCCGTATCCGGGCCAGCACCTCGGAAAAATTAAATGGTTTGGTGATGTAGTCGTCGACTCCGAGCTCCAATCCACCGATCTTGTCTTTGACCTCGTCCATGGCGGAGAACATGATGATCGGAGTCTGGCGATACTTGCGGAACTCCTTTTCCTGCTTGAGCTTCTTGGTAACCTCCCAACCGGTCAGGCGGGGCATGATGTTGTCGAGGATGATCAGGTCCGGATCGGTTTCAACGACTTTTTGCAGGGCCTCCTCGCCATCGGCTGCTTTCTCAATCTTGAAGCCCAGATTGCTCAGCATCACATCGAAAAACTCGAGATTGATAGGCTCGTCGTCGACAATGAGAATTTTGCCCTTGGATTTCATGCTCTCATTTTTACTTTTCTTCATCTCGGTTGTCAAGGCACCATCACCGGTGGCGCAATCGGTACACCAACCCTGCTGCCAATCCGAGCAGAGCCAGGCTCGATACGAGGATGGCGAACCAATCTCCCCAACGGGTGTACAAGGTCTGCTCGGCTCTGTATACCGGCGCCTCGGCGATAAGATAGTCCTCTGTAAAGGGAGGGAGCATGGCTGTAATTCGACCGTTCGGATCGATCACACAGGTAATCCCCCCATTGGTGGAACGTACCAACGTCCTCCTGTTCTCCAGGGTACGGAAGGCAGCGATGCTCATGTGCTGCATCTCGCAGGCCACCGCTTTGGACCAGGCGTCGTTGGTCAAATTGACCAGCACCTCCGCACCACTTCGGATGAACTCCCTATTCAGATCGGGGAAGGTATCCTCGAAGCAGATCGGGGTGGAGAAACGAACATCCCCGGCTTGGAACACAGTGTATTCGGTCCCGGCCTCCCAAAAATGGGTGTCCGCCTCCCTGAGCCATTGGTAGATCCCCGACAGACTTTCCTTGTATGGAAAGTTTTCGGTAAAAGGAACGAGGTGCAGTTTCCGGTAGGTTTCGACAATCTCACCTCGGTCGAATAGGATGGCGGCGTTGTAATCCACCCGTATGTCCCTACCCTGCTCGTCCTTGGCCAGCTGCCCATCGTCATTACCGACCACGAAGGGCACCGGCTGCCCGGTGAGAAACTCCCTCAACTCTTTAACCAGACCGAAGGCAACCCGATCGGTTCTATAGCGGGTATGCCAGTCGATGGCCGGAACAAAGGAGGTCTCCGACCAGATGACGATATCGATCGAAGGATCCTCCGCGAGGGCCTGTCGGCTCAGGCGGGTGAGAATCTCCAGGGTCTTGGCGTAGGTCTTGTTGCCCCCTTTCCAGGGATCGACATTCTGCTGAACTAGAACAACCTTCCACCTCGGCGTGGAGTCGAGATCCGACTTGCTGAGAAGCCCGAAAAGCACGACGCCTGCGAACACGGCGGCGTAGAGCGCAGCCGGGAGGCGCATACGCCGCAAGAACGGTGTGAACTCCCCGAATCCGTCCTTCAAGGCGTTTCCCAGAAGTGCCGAGGGAAAGATCACAATCAGTGAAACGCCCCAGACCCCCGTTACGCTGCTGAGCCGGGCAAGCGGCAGAAAGAGGTACTGAGAAAAACCGATGACCCCGTAGGCATAACCGAGGAAGCCCTGGACCTTGGCGAACTCGTAGACGACCCAGATCAGCGCCTGGAGGAGGAAACCGTATCGGGGAAACAGGGAGTCCGCGGCCTTGAGCAGGGGGAACACCGCCAGGAAATAGGCGGAATAGATCGGCGGTACGATAATCAGAGTCAGAGGATGAAAAGACCCCAGCCAGTAGTTGTACAGGGCGTAGCTGGCGAAGCCGAAGAAGGCACCGTACAGTACGTTCCGCACCCACCCGGCCCGGTGGACCACGATGAACACGGGAGTGAGTGCGACGAAGGCCAGGGGAAACCAGCCCCACTGGGATAGAAAACTCGGAAAGGAAAGGGCAAACAGCAGAGCCGAACCGGCCAGCAGCAGCAGCTCCAGGCCGATGGAGGCTATTACCGTGCCCGGGGTGGTCTCCCGGGTGGCTGCAGATCTCCTCAAGCCTATTTCCTCAAGGACCAGGCTTTCTGCTTCAGCTCTCTTCCGGGCCGAAACACGGCGACCCCGTGGTTCTCAACCTGCACGGTATCGCCGGTTTTTGGGTTTCTGGCTTTTCTTCCCTTTCGTGTTTTAATCTCGAAAGTACCAAAACCCCGCAGCTCTATGACCCTGTCCTCGAGAAGGCCGCCTTTGACCTCACCGAAGAACAAATCCAGAACGGTATGGATGTTCTTCTTGCTGACGCGAACCTTCGGGTAGATCTGTTCGATAATCTCAGCTTTGGTGAGCTTGTCCGCACCCACCCCTTACCTCACTATTTTCCCGAATCCGCCAACACTTTGTGCAGCCTCTGCTTCTTTCGCGCGGCGGTGTTCTTGTGAAGCACACCCTTACTGACCGCCCGATCGAGCAGGCTGGCCACCGACACGTACTGCTTCTTGGCATCCTCCTGGGCCCGGCTCTGCACCAGTTCCAGGAACTTCCGCGTGTTGGTACGTAACTCGGATTTTACCATCCGGTTGCGAATTCGACGTTTTAAGTTCTGCCTATGCCGCTTTGCGGCTGTACTGCTATTGGACAAGGAATGGTCCCTCCTAATTTCAAATCCTACAAGAAACTAACAGATTTAGGTCCAAGTGTCAAGTGTTTGCGCGGATCACTGTGTTCGTGCAGGTTCACAGAGCCCGGCGCAAAGCGGGAAAAGCGGAAAGAATCAAAAAAACGACGAACACCCCGAGCAGCAGCTTGGGAAACCAATCCCCGAATCGGTTATACAGGGTCTCCACGGGTTCATGGATCTCCACATCCACGACCAGATAGCGCTCCTGGTAGAACGGGACGGTGGCAACCAGACGCCCGGCCGTGTCCACATAGCCGGTAAGGCCGGAGGCGGAGGCCCTAACCAGGGGAACCCGGTTCTCGACGGCCCGGAAATAGGAATTGACCCCGTGCTGTTTGCCCTCCACCTCGGTCAGAGACCAGTAGTCGTTGCTGATGTTCACGATCACCTCCGCCCCCTCCCGCACGAACAGGCGGACATCCCCCGGAAAAGCATCCTCGAAACAGATCGGCGTGGAGAAGCGAAACAGAGGATGGGTGAACACTACCCGCTCCTGCCCCGGTTCCCACAGGTACACGTCCCGCTGCTCGAGCCAGCCGTGCAGGCCGGGCAGCTGCTCCTTCCAGGGGAAGTATTCGGTGAAGGGAACCAGGCGGATCTTCCTGTAGGTACGCACGCGATTTCCATCGGGATCGAAGAGGATGGCGGCATTGTAGTCGAGACGCTGCTGTGCCCCCTGCTCGTCCGCTACCAGCTCGTAGTCGTCATTTCCGGTGAGCAACCAGCGATCCAGACCTTCTTGATAGTCGAGGAAATCCCGGACCAAAGCGGCGTAGCTGCTGGACTCGGGATCCACCAGGCTCCAGCGGCTGATGTTGGGCACGAAGGCGGTCTCCGACCAGACGATGAGGTCCGGGTTGCGCCGCACCGCCCGGTCGGAGAGGGCGACCAGGGTATCGAAGGTCAGGCGGTAGTCGTGCTTGCGGGGATCGGCGTTTTGCTGAATAAGAGCCAGGCGGGGACGCTTGACCACCGGCCGCCTCTCGACCCTGCCCAGGCCGATCGTGCCGATGCCCAGGAAGAACAGAAATATGAGGGAGCAGATCAGCAGCGCGGATAGCCCGCGATCGACCTGCGGCTCTCGCCTGTCGGCGACCCGGCCGCTGCCCTGCGCTTCCGGATTGCCGGCGGAGCGGATTCCCAACATACCCCCCAGGGCGGCGGCGAAACCGGAGTTGATCAGCAGGACGATGAAGCTCAGGCCCCAAACACCGGTCAGGGAGGCGATTTGCACCAGGGAGGTGAACTGATACTGGGTGACGCCCCACAGACCCCACGGATATCCGAGAAAACCGCTGGAGCGCAGGAATTCGAAGCCCACCCAGGCGAGCGGCAGAATCAGAAAGCCGATCCGGGGAAGATTCTTGTACAGCCAGAGAGCCGGTATGAGAAACACGAGGTATAAGAAAAGAAACGCGAAGCACACGAGCTGCAGCGTGACCAGGCTGTAGGTACCCAGCCAGGAGTTCAGCAGCATGGCCTGCAGAACGCCGAAGGTCAGACCGTAAAACACGGCCCATCCCAGGGCGCTGGCCTGAAACACCAGCAGCAGCGGCACCAGAGCCGCAAAGGCCAGAAAGCCGACCCCCTCCAGGTCCAAGAACGAGGGAAAGCAGAGAACGGACAGCACGGTAGAGAGCAGCACCAGCGGGACGGCCCAGCGGGCCAAAGCCGATCCCGCCGCTTCCGGCACGGTTGGTTTGAGACGCCGGCCTTTGAGGCGCCAGAACAGGTAGAAAAAGGCATTCGTGAGCAGCAGAGGACCGTACTTCACGGTCGCCGCCAGACGCTCCGCCTGAGTATCCAGGGCCAGCCGCACCGCTCCGCCGCTCGAGATGAAGCGCTGGATGTAGTCCATGTTGGCGTTCAATGCGTAGATGTAGGCGAACAGATACAGCACCAGGCAGACAATGAACAGAACCTCGGGAATCCGGTACATCCCGGAGGTGACGGCGCCCAGTTTCCTCGCTCTGGGAGCCGTGGAGATCAGAACCAGGCCGCAGATCAGGTGGATGAGAAGAAAGGCTACGTACAGGTAATCGGAGTAGGTCAGGGCGTCCGGGGGGGGCAGCGTAAAAGGACCCCAGTACAGAAGCGCGCCCAAACCCAGAGTCACTGCGACATAGACAAAGCCCATACCACCCCCTATTCGATCAGAAAACGGAAGTAGCGCTTCTTCCCGGCGCGAAGCAGGATCTCCTCTCTTTTCGCGAAGGACCGGTCGAGTACGAACTCTATGGAATCCACGCTCCGCCCGTCCAGATAGGCGCCCCCCTGGCTGATCAGCCTTCGGGCCTCTCCTTTGGAGGAGCTCAAGCCGGCGCGAACCAGCAGATCCACGATGTTCACTCCGGTTTCCAGCTCCTCACGCCTCAAAACAGCCGAGGGCACGCTCTCCTTTTCCCCCGCCCCCTCTCCGTAGAACACCGCCCTGGATGCGGTCCGCGCGCTTTCCGCTTCCTCGGATCCGTGGACGATGGAGGTCAGCTCCAGGGCCAAACGCTCCTTGGCTGTGTTGGTCTCCCGACCCTCCAGGCGTCCCAGCTCACGCACCTCCTCGATCGGCAGGAAGGTGAACAACGCCAGCAGTTTCTCCACATCCGCGTCCGGCACGTTGAGCCAGTACTGGTAGAAATCGTATGGCCTCACCAATTCGGGATCCAGGAACAGGGCGCCCCTCTCGGTCTTGCCCATCTTCTGCCCGTCCGCCCGCGTCACCAGGGGGGTGGTCAGGGCGAAGCACTCGGCTCCTTCCACCCGCCGCACCAGATCCATGCCGGCTACGATATTGCCCCACTGGTCATCCCCGCCCATCTGCAGCCGGCAGCCCTGACGCTGGTGCAGCACCAGATAGTCGTAGGCCTGCAGAATCTGGTAGTTGAACTCGATGAAGGACAGCCCCGTGTCCAGGCGCATCTTGTAGGTCTCGAAGCTCAGCATGCGGTTCACGGAAAAATGCCGCCCGATATCCCTCAAAAAATCGATGTAGTTCAGCTCCGCCAGCCAGTCGGCATTGTTGAGCATCAGGCCCCTGCCTTCGGAGAAATCCAGGAAACGGGAGATCTGCGTTCGAAAGCGATCGGCGTTGGCATTGATCGTCTCGATCGGCAGGATCTTGCGCATCTCGGTTTTACCGGAAGGGTCACCGATGCGACAGGTACCGTCTCCGATCAAAGCGATCGGCAGGTGACCGGCTCTCTGCAGGTGTGCCATGGCGAACAGTTGAACCATGTGCCCGACGTGAAGACTGGAAGCGGTGGGATCGAAACCGATGTAGAAGGTGACCTGCTCCGAGTCCAGGAGACTGGCCAGACCCTGCTGGTCGGAGCACTGGCTGACGAAGCCCCGCTCCTTGAGGGTGGCGAATGCTCCGGGTTTCAAGCCGGCCCCCATTCCGGCATCCTCGCCGGGTTGCACCCCGGGTTTCACCCTGCCCTCCTGTAATCCCGGACGGCCCGCCGAATCGTCTCGGACAACTCGGCGATCGGTACGCGCACCTGCTCCATCGTGTCCCGGTAGCGCAGGGTCACGGTCCTGTCTTCCTTGCTCTGGTAATCCACGGTAATGCCGAAGGGAGTGCCGATCTCGTCCTGCCGGCGGTAGCGCCGGCCGATGGCTCCGCCCTGGTCGTAGAAGGTCGAATAATCCTGGCGTAAATCCCGTTCGATTTCCTGGGCCAGCTCGGCCAGCCCGTCCTTCTTCACCAGGGGGAACACCCCCACGGTAATCGGAGCCAGCTCGGGATGCAGGCGCATCACCACCCGCTTCTCTCCCTCCACTTCATCCTCGTCGTAGGCATCGGCCAGCACGGTGAGCACTGTCCGGGTCAGACCGGCTGAGGTTTCGATCACGTAGGGGATGTAGCGTTCCCCCTCCCGCAGATCGTCCAGATAGGTCAGATCCTTCTTGGAATACTCCATGTGCCGGCGCAGGTCGTAGTCGGTGCGGTTGTGGATCCCCTCCAGTTCCTTCCAGCCGAAGGGGAACTCGTACTGGATGTCGAAGGCGATCTTGGCGTAGTGGGCCAGCTCATCCGGTCCGTGCTGGTGGAAGCGCAGACGAGACTCCCGGATTCCCATCTTCCTGTAAAAATCGAAGCGCTCCTGCTTCCACTGATCGAACCACTTCTCGTCCTCCGACGGGTGGATGAAGAACTGCATCTCCATCTGTTCGAATTCGCAGGTGCGGAAGATGAAGTTCTTGGTGGTGATCTCGTTGCGAAAGGCCTTGCCCACCTGGGCAATCCCGAAGGGAATGCGCATGCGGGCGGTCTGGACCACGTTCTTGAAGTTCACGTAGATGCCCTGGGCGGTTTCCGGGCGCAGGTATACCACGGAACCTTCGCTCTCCACCGGCCCGATATGGGTCTTGAACATCAGATTGAACTGCCTGGGATCGGTAAGCTCTCCGCCGCACTCCGGACACCTGTGAGACTCCATGTTTTCCGCCGGGATCTGATCGGCCCGGAAGCGCTGCTTGCACTTCTTGCAGTCAACCAGAGGATCGGTGAAGTTCTCCACGTGGCCCGAGGCCTCCCATACTCTCGGATGCATCAGGATCGAGGCATCCAGCCCGACGATGTTGTCGTGCAGCTGGGTCATCTCCCGCCACCAGAAGCTCTGAACCCGGTTTTTCAGCTCGACCCCCATCGGACCGTAGTCCCAGGCCGAGGCCAGACCGCCGTAGATCTCGCTCGATTGGTAGATAAATCCCCTCCGTTTGCAGAGAGATACCAGGGTGTCCATCGATACTGTAGATTCCATCTATGATCCTTCCAATTTTCCGAGTGCATTTTCCAATCGTTCCAGCGTTTTACCGACACCCAAAACCCGGATCGACTCGAACAGAGGCGGGGAAACCCGGCTGCCGGTCAGAGCCACCCGCACGGGCATGAGCAGATCCCCCAGCTTCACCCCCAGATCCTCCGCGGCCCGCCGGAAGCGTTTTTCATTGTCCTCATCCGAATGCTCGTCGAAATCCGCGAGCAAGGTGCACACGCTCCGCAGGACCCCGGCAGTTTGTTTTCTGTCCAGGCGCTTGGGGATCAGTTCCTCCGCGGGGGGCGTCGGCACTTCTTCGAAGAGGAAACCCACCAGGGGCAGCACATCGGAGAGCACGGTGAGTCTCTCCTGAACCAGGGGAACCAGAGCCTCGACCCGCCGCCGCTCGCTCTCTGAGGGGTTTTCCGAAATCCATCGCCGCTGCTGCAGATAGGGCAGCAGCAGGTCGGCCAGACGCTCAGGAGGCGCTTTGCGAATATACATGCCGTTGAACCAGTCAAGCTTCTTGTAGTCGAACACCGCGGGGGCTTTGTTCAAGCGATCGAGGGAGAACAGCTGCTGCAGCTCCTTGAGGGTGAAGAACTCCCGGGAATCGTCGAAGCTCCAGCCCAGAAGCGCTATGTAGTTGAGCACCGCCTCGGGCAGGTAGCCCTTCTCCTTGAACTCGACGACCCGGGTCGCCCCGTGCCGTTTCGACAGCTTCTGCCCGTCGGATCCCAGAACCATGGGCAGGTGACAGTACTGTGGGGGAATCCAGCCGAAGGCGCGGTACAACAGGACGTGCAGGGGCATGGAGGGCAGCCACTCCTGAGCCCGCATGATGTGGGTGATCTCCATGAGGTGGTCGTCGACCACATTGGCCAGGTGATAGGTGGGAAAACCGTCGGACTTCAGCAGCACGGGATCCGGGTTGATCTCGACGTTGTTGGTTTCGATTCTGCCGAGAAGCTCGTCGGTGGCCACGGTCGTTCCCTCCAGAGGCACCTTGAAGCGGATCACCTGTGCGATTCCCTTCTGCTCGAAGACCTCCCGCTCCTTCTGGGAAAGCTCCCGGCAGCGACGGTCATAGCCGAGCGCAGCGCCCCCCCGGCGCTGTTCCGCCTTGAGCTCCTCGAGCCGCTCATGGCTGCAGTAGCAGGGATAGGCCTGGCCGCTTTCGGTCAGCCGGCGGGCATGCTCACGGTACAGCTCGACCCTCTCGGATTGGACATAGGGTCCCAGGGGGCCATGGATGTCCGGTCCCTCGTCCCAGTGGAAGCCCAGCCAGTCGAAAGTCCTGTAGATATCCTCCATCGCATCCTGTCGGTAGCGTTCCCTGTCGGTGTCCTCGATACGTAGGATGAACTCGCCCCCCTTGGACCTGGCGAAGAGGTAGTTGAACAGAGCGGTGCGCACACCTCCGATGTGCTGAAATCCCGTCGGCGAGGGAGCGTAGCGGACCCGTACTTTCATGATACGGGATTATACGGAGGAGCATCTGCAGGGTCAAGGAGAGCTGTGCTCTTGCACAGCTTCGAGGACTCCGGGTACTCTCTTGAGCTGATGAACCCCTTTGTCTGGCTGCTGAGCGTTTATCTGCTTGTGGTTCTGGGTGTCGGGATTGCGGGGGCGGTACGCGTGCGCACGGCAGCGGATTTCTGGATAGCCGGCGGACGGGCCTCCGCCGTATCAACCGGTGGATCGCTGGTGGCTACGATCGTGGGCGGGTCCAGCACCCTCGGTCTGGCAGGTTTGGCCTTCAGCCGGGGTCTGACCGGTAGCTGGTGGCTGCTGGTTGGTCCGGTGGGACTGTTCGGGCTGCTGTTCTTCCTGAAATACCTGAAAAGCCGATCCGTGTATACCCTGCCCGAGCTGATCAGCGGCTGGTACGGACCGGTCATGGGCAGAGTTGCCGGCCTGTTCGTCGTGGTCGCCTGGCTGGGAATAGTCGGAGCCCAGACCGCCGCGGCGGGACGCATCCTCTCTACCTTCTTCGGCGGGCAGATGCGGTACTGGACCCTGGCGGCCGGGGCGGTATTTGTCGCTTACACGATCTGCGGGGGACAGGTATCGGTGATCCGCACGGATCTGCTCCAGGCTCTGCTTATCACCTCGGGGCTCGGCCTCTGTGCCGTTGTCGGGCTGCGGCTCAGCGGGGGCTTCACCGGCCTGTCAGCCGATTTACCGCCCCGCTACTTCGCCTTCCCGGTTTCCCCGGATTTCTCATGTCTCGACCTGGCCTTGATGCTGCTGGTGGTAGGCTCTACCTATCTGATCGGGCCGGATATGATCTCCCGGGTGTTCAGCGCCCGGAATGAACGCAGCGCCCGGAGGGCGATCCTTATCTGCATCTGCGTGATCATCCCCGTGGCTGTTTTGGTTACATTCGCAGGCATGTCCGCCCGCACTCTGTACCCGGAAATAGCCCCGGAGGCGGCTCTTCCCCTGCTGGCGAAGCAGGCTCTGCCTTCCTGGCTGAGCGCTCTGACCATGATCGCCCTTCTGTCAGCCTTCCTGTCCTCGGCGGATACTACATTGCTGACCATGTCGGCGATCCTCACCGTCGACTTTTTGGTTGTAAAGGATTCCAGGGGACTGCTCGTACCCCGGCTGTGCGTGCTGGGCTGCGGGGCCGCGGCCCTGCTGGTCGGCATCTTCTCCGGAGGGATCATCCCCTCTCTCCTCCTCGGCTACTCTGTATTCACCGGCGGCCTGTTCGTGCCGATCCTGGCAGGTCTGCTCGGAAAACCGCTGCGAAGCTCCTCGGCCCTGGCAGCAGCCATCCTGGGGGGTCTCTGCGCCCTGGCGGGCAAGCTGGCGGGAAGCGATCTGCTGGTAGCCGGCAGCTTCGCCATCGGGCTGGCTGTATTTGCCTCCGACCGTGTTGTGACTCTCATCGAGCGACGATAATCTGGAAATGCTGCAACCGGGATTGACCGAATCCAACTGCAAAATGTAATTGCATTTCTTGCGCAACGGTGGTATGATACATTACAGAATAAGTCGGTTATTTACGAAGATAGATCAACCAGTGAGCATACGATTCTTTCCCTACCGTAGAGTAACCAACAGCATGAGGAAACGTAGATGAGATTGACAACGAAAGGCCGATACGGCGTGCGGGCTGTACTCAACCTGGCGACACAGAATCAGAACCATCCGATCTCGATCAGTCAGATTTCACAAGAAGAAAATCTGTCACCGGAGTTCCTGGAACAGATCTTCTTTAAATTGAAGAAAGCCGGGGTCATTCGCTCGATTCGAGGTCCCAAGGGTGGGTTTGTTCTGAATTGGAAGCCCTCGGAAGTAACCATCAAGGCGATTCTTGATGCAGT
>Ga0315554_1000505_pt1 | contig 23297 bp, 25 predicted proteins | sample SalMarSW160370MG_FD_202114 | JGI IMG/M metagenome (GOLD analysis project Ga0315554, IMG submission 202114) | Salt marsh sediment microbial communities from the Plum Island Ecosystem LTER, Massachusetts, United States - Salt Marsh Sediment SW1603-70 ...
TAATGACCGTTGCAACGCTACTGATACTGATATTGCCAGGTTCTTTTTTTGTTGACCTGACAAATTTCTCACCGTTTGTTATCTCCCCGCTTATGATATTCCTGGCAATGTACATCATATCAGAAACCTTCTTCGGCTGGGAGAGCTCGATATACCTCGCAGAGGAGGTAAAAGATGCAAGAAGGGTTCTTCCTAGAGTACTTGTAACTGCAACTGTGATAATAGCGCTAATAAGCATTGCACTGGTTTTTGTATACCTGGGCCTTGTTAGTCAGTCTGGCACGGCGCCTCTAGTCACGCTAGCCGCCCATATCTTCGGCTCTGAGTTCTCAAAGACATTTGCAATAATAATATTCATACCGCTGATAGGAACAGCTGCCACATGGATAATAGCCTCGCCAAGGCTGCTGTTTGCAATGTCCCGGGACAAGGTTATGATACCAGGCTTCCATAAGATACATAAAAAATACAAAACTCCCTATAACGCCATAATATTCCAGACCATTGTAACGTCCGTAATAACAATAGCTGCCTTTGCAAACTACGGCTTCCTGCTGAAACTGCTTGTGCCCCTTGTAATAATAACCTACTCCTTTATGCTTCTTGCTGTCACCAAGCTCCGGCTAAAGAAACCAGGGATAAAGAGGTACTTCACTGCGCCTTTCGGCAAAGTCGGACCTGTGCTGATAATACTGTTTAACCTGTCCCTGTTGTCAGTATGGATAACGCAGCCAGGCTCCTTGTCGATATTTGCAATGAGCCTGCTCCTGATTTCATTTGGCATCCCGCTCTATGTAATGATAATGCTTCAGACCGACAAGAGGTTCATAGAGAAGTTTTTCGACAAAATCTCCTTCTTGTGGGACAGGCTGTTTCCAATATGGTACGGGCGGCAGGAAGTAAGGAAGGTTATCAGTAAGCTGAAAATAAAGAAGGGCCATGTACTTGATTTCGGCTGCGGTTCAGGCATAACCACCCTGGAGCTTGCCAGGAGAGGCAACACAGTAATCGCTGTTGACCTCAGCAAAAAGCAGCTGACCAGGGCTGTCAGTAAAATAGATAAAGCCATGAAGCTCAGTAACGTCATATTCATAAAGGAAAGGGGGCTTGCGCCTTTTGAAAAGAATTCATTCGATGCAATAGTGGCTGTCGGCGTTCTCAGCCACTTAGACAACCCGAAAAATACGCTGAAAAAGCTGTTTGGATTCCTGAAGCCAGGTGGCTATTTCTCCTTCCTGACCTTTGGCAAGAGCTTCGGCATAACAGGCTCTGACTGCCTCTGCAGCAGGAATAATATAAATAATATTTTCAAAGAACTGAAGATAAAGGCAAACATAAAGCGGGAGAAAAAAAGAATGTCAGAATACTGGTACATCTGGGGCCAGAAACCAACAAGATGGAAAATTTAAGCCTGGAAAATAAATAATAAGTGATATCATGATGAAGGTAACGCCATGGGAGGTATCAGGCCACATAGACTATGACAAGCTGGTAAAACAGTTCGGCACAAAGCACCTGACTGAAGGCATATTAAAGAGGATAGAAAAGAATGCAGGAGAGCTGCATCTAATGCTCAGGCGAAAGCTTTTCTTCTCGCATAGGGACATGGACTGGATACTGGATAAATACGAGAAAGGCGAGAAATTCGTTCTTTATACAGGCCGCGGGCCTTCAGGCGACACGCATCTCGGCCATCTTATGCCATGGATATTCACCAAGTGGCTGCAGGACAAATTTGATGCAGAGCTATACTTCCAGCTAACAGATGACGAGAAGTTCCTGCATGATGACGAGCTCTCGTTAGAGGATACACGCAAATTCTCCATGGAAAACGCACTTGACATAATAGCTGTGGGCTTTGATTCAGACAGAACAAAGCTGTTTCTGAATACTGATTACGCAAAAACACTGTATAAGATTGCGATAAGGGTTGCCAAGCTGACCACGTTCTCAACAGCCAAAGCAGTATTCGGCTTTGAAAACAGCACCAACATAGGAATGTCATTCTTTCCAGCAATGCAGGCTGCACCATGCTTCTTACCAAGCGAGCTAAAGAAAAAGAAGGTGCCTGTATTAATTCCTGCTGCTATTGACCAGGACCCATACTGGCGAATATCTCGTGATGTAGCTGACAGGCTTGGCTATTACAAGCCAGCGCAGATCCACAGCATGTTTTTGCCTGGACTAGAAGGGCCTGACAGCAAGATGAGTGCGTCAAAGCCCAACTCAGCTATCTTTACTACAGACTCGCCGAAAGAGGCAAGAAAAAAGATAATGAAATCATTCAGCGGCGGGGCTGGCAGCCTTGAAGAGCACAGGAAAAGCGGCGGAAGGCCTGAAGTCGATACAGCCTGCCAGTACTTATATTATCTGTTCGAAGATGATGACGAGAAGATAAAGGAGATCTTCTCTGGCTACAGGAGCGGGGCAATAACAAGCGGTGAGGTCAAGAATCTGCTTGCTGACAAAGTAGAGAAATTCCTGCGAGAGCACCAGTCAAGAAAGGAAAAGGCAAGAAAACACCTCGACAGGTTCCTAGTGAAGGACTAGAATAAACTATTTTTAAATACTCTTCCATATCTATTACAGGTGAAACGGTGGTTAAGCTAAAAGAAAAATTTTACATAACAACTGCGATTCCTTATGTGAACTCAGAGCCACACATAGGCCATGCACTGGAATTCGTGCAGACCGATACTATAAAACGGTTCCATGAGCTGCTTAAAGAAAATGCATTCTTAACAACAGGCGCTGACGAGAACAGCCTGAAGAATGTCCAGGCAGCTGAGGAAGAAGGCATCAGCATCAAACAGCTCTGCGACAAGTACTCAGGCAAATTCAAAACAACCATGAAGTTACTTGATCTGTCATTCAACAGCTTTATGAGATCATCCAGCAAAGAGCACGTTGCAGGCTCGCAAAAGCTCTGGAAGCTCTGCAGCAAGGACATCTACAAGAAGATGTACAAAGGATTGTACTGCATTGGCTGCGAGGCATTCCTGACAGAAAGCGAACTTGTCGATGGCAGGTGCCTTGAGCATAACAAAGCGCCTGACTTAATCGAAGAAGAGAATTATTTCTTCCGCCTGTCTAATTATCAAAAGCAGTTAGAGGAACTGATAGAAAGCGATAAGCTGAAAATAGTGCCGGAGTCAAGGAAGAATGAGGTGCTGAGCCTGGTAAAAGGCGGGCTTGAGGATTTCTCCATCTCCCGCTCAAGAAAGCGTGCAAAGGGCTGGGGCGTTCCTGTGCCAGGCGACGATTCCCAGATAATGTATGTCTGGTTTGATGCCCTGAACGTATATCAGACAGCTGTAGGCTTTGGCAAAGACGAGCGGCTATACAAGCGCTGGTGGCCTGCTGATGTCCATGTTATTGGCAAAGGCATCCTGAGATTTCATGCAGTATACTGGCCTGCTATTCTGCTGTCTGCGGGCTTGCAGCTGCCGAAGGCATTGTTTGTCCATGGCTACATAACCATAAATGGCAACAAGATATCAAAATCCCTTGGCAATGTGATAAACCCAGACAGCATGGTGGAGAAATACGGCATTGACCAGTTCAGGTACTACCTTATCAGGAACGTCTCTCCTTTCAATGATGGTGATTTTTCAGAGCAGCAGCTAGTAGAGAGGGTGAATGAGGAATTGGTCTCTAACTACAGCAATCTTTTCTACAGGGTTACGTCTTTTATAGAGAAAAACTTCTCAGGCAAAGTGCCTAAATCAGAGTTAGATAATGAAATATCAGAGCTGATAAAGGAAAAAACCAATGAATACAAGAAGAAATTAAGTGAATTCAGACTAAACGAGGCACTGGAGGCAGCAATATCCCTGTCAGGCGAGGGCAATAACTATTTCCAGCAGAACAAGCCCTGGGCGACAGTTAAGAGCAACAAGAAGTTATGTGAGAAGACACTTTTTAATGCAGCACAGCTAATAGCCGCTGTATCATCGCTGCTTTATCCGTTCATACCATCCTCAGCAGAAAAGGCGTTAAAGGCCCTTGGTATTAAACCATCGCTTGATGCAAAAGTAAAAGCAGGGGAAAAGATAAAAGCAATAATGCTATTTAAGAATATAGAAGCTGATATTAGAAAAGAGGCAGAGCCGATTGAGAAAATAAACCTGGCTGATAACATGATACCGTTCAAGGAGTTCCAGAAAGTGGATTTAAGAATCGGAACAATAACCAATGTAGATGATCACCCTGACGCTGACAAACTCTTTGTATTGCAAGTAGATTTAGGCAGCGAGAAGCGCCAGTTGGTTGCCGGATTAAAGGGAATATACAAAAAAGAGGCATTGATGAACAAGCAGGTGATAGTCGTCTGCAACCTTGAAAGCAAGGAGATGCGCGGCGTGAAGAGCGAGGGCATGCTTCTGGCTGCAGAAGACGGCACAATACTAGAACCCGGCAAGCAGGTAAAAAACGGCAGCAGGGTCATGTAGCCTCTGCATTATTAGATTTACTTTAAGAACTTTTCTATTATCTATTAGGGTTGATATTAATGATAACCGAATATAAAATACCAGAAATTAATTTAGATAGACTAGCTAACCCAACAGAGCAGAGTTTCGCTACACATTTAAAGCAACAGGCCAAAGAATGCGGCTCTGAACGATGTGAATACCTATGTGAACAGGCTATACGTGACGGAACCCGATACATCTGCGGTTCGCCTGGACATCCTAAACCAAGGCTACCAAACATGGATGAAATAGACCACCGCGAGATTAACATAACACTTTATCTTCCGATTTGTATGGGCTTTAGAGACAACAGAAAATGCTATTATCTTCCAGAAGCAGAAAGAGAATAAAGTAGGTGAATAATATGCAGAGAATTACTTTCCCTGGGGAGACTTCTGACATAGGCATAATAGAAAAAGACAGGACTATAGTATTGAGCAGGACTGGCAACGAAAGCTGCACTTTATGCCAGGATTTATTGATGTCATGCTTGAGTGACGTGGGTATTTACCCTAATAATACAACAGAAAACACTATTAAGTATAGACTAAAACACGCACGATATAAGGAAGCCATAGCGATAATCAAGACATCTGATTTCTATATTTCCGATTAGAAATGGGCCCGACGCGATTTGAACGCGCGACATCCTGCTGACCTTTTTAGAAAAAAGGTCAATCAAAAACCTTCTTTCTGGATTAAGAGGTTCACCGAATTTTTATTCTCAGGCGCTCTAACCAGACTGAGCTACGGGCCCTTTAGATTCTTATTGTAATGCTAATTTATAAAAGTTGCCAGTATCAGTACTTGACCAGATGCGTTGCTCCTGCGTAGACGAGAACGAAGATGGCAAGTAAAATAATTATAGGAAACGGCAGTATATCTTTTATATTGAGATAAATAAATACCGACACAATCAGTGCCACGAATCCACAGAAGAATATTTTCCAAAGCTCTCTCATAATTATAATTAGTAGAAAGAATTAAGAAATTTTATTTCTTCTTCTTGCCCATGCGGGCTGTCTTGACCTTCATGTGTTTTATCTTGAGGTCTTCTCTTTTCTTCCTGTTCCAGCTCTTCCATCGCCAGGCTTCCTTCCTGATCTTGCTTCTTGGATAGCCGCATGCGCTGCAGTGCTTCTTCTGTATGTGATAGGTATGCCTACCGCATCTCCTGCAACGGATATGCGTTATTCTCTGATGCCTTCCAAAGGATGGAGTCCCCTTTCCCATACAAACACCTTTGTAAAAGGGAATGTCTAAATTTCATACGATTTCCATATGAAATCAGAAATGCCCTTTTTACTCTCCCTTTTCAGGAGAAACGTAGAGGATGTTATCTCCGCGAACAAGTATGGTTCCGAGCTTTGTTTTGCTCTCGTCTGTTGTCTGCTCTGCGTCCTCAAGCCACATGTTAAGATGCAAATCCATGGCCTGTAAAATTCCTGCGATCTCTGTACCTCTCTTCAGTTTTATCAAAACCCTCTTTCCTTTGGCGTTGTTCAAAACGTCTATTGGTCTTTCCATAAAAAATTCCCTTCAAACTAAACAATTCAAATCTATTATAAGCTAAATAGACTTAAATAGTTGTTTAAATCTTTTGACAGTAAATATATTGAGGGGTTTTTCAATGACAAAATGGCAGTTGCGTTCAAAGAGAAAGCCAACAGGCAAACTTAGGAAGAAGCTAAGGAAGAGAAAGAAGTACCAGCGAGGGCGTGACTACTCTCCAACGCACCTTGGGGAGAAGAAGGTCGTTAAGCTCCGAACAAAGGGTGGCTCGAGAAAACTGCTGGCTTTGTCAGCCAATATAGCCAATGTTACATCAGGCAGCAAATCACAGAAAACAAAGATAATCTCTGTTATGGAAAACCCTGCCAATCCGCAGCTTGTCAGAAGGAGCATAATAACTAAGGGCACGATTATAAACACAGAGCTAGGGAAAGCAAGGGTAACCAGCAGGCCAGGCAGGGACGGCGTTGTTAATGCCGTCATTATAGAAGCTAAATAATTTTCTTTCTTAATTGGATTATGAAAGCATCTGAAGTATTATGTAAATCGCTCTTGAACAAGAGCGGAATACTTGATTACTGCATCAACCCGTATACAGGCTGCCAGCACGCCTGCAGCTACTGCTATGCCCGCTTCATGAAAAGATATACAAAGCACAAGGAGGAATGGGGAGAGTTCGTCGATGCCAAGGCAAACGCGCCAGCTGTATTGGAAAAAGAGCTCAAAACAGCCAAGAAGGGATCAGTCTATATCAGCTCTGTTACCGACCCGTACCAGCCCCTGGAGAAGAAATACGAACTTACAAGAAGAATACTCGAAATATTATCCAAACATGATTTTCCTGTAACTATACAGACAAAATCATCCCTTGTTCTCAGAGACCTTGATCTAATAAAGAAATTCTCTGATATAGAAATCGGTTTTACGATAACAAGCCTTGATGATGAGGTAAGGAAGCGCTTCGAGCCCAAGGCATCTCCTGTAGGCGAGAGGATAGAGGCATTGAGGGTCCTGAGAGAAAACAATGTAAGAACTTATGTATTCTTTGGTCCTATGCTTCCCATGCTTTCAGACAAGGGCATAGAAGAGACAATAAGAAGATTCTCCACGCTAGCTGATATGATATATTTCGACAAGCTAAACATAAAATCCGGCAACTGGACACTCATAAAGAAGACGCTTGAAAGATTTTATCCAGATCTTGTAAAGAGTTATGAGGAGATACTGTTCACAAGAAACGATTACTACGACCGCCTTAAAGAACGGATAAAAAAAGAGTGCAAGGCAAGCAGGGTGAAATGCATTTTATGCTACTAACTTACATCTCAATTACAAGCCAATCACAAATTCTGGAAATTTTGGGAAATTTTTGGAAATTTTTATAAGGATTTGCTCTGGAATTAGATGTATGTTTATTTCGGTGTGACCTATGAGTGAAGAATCTACATCTATGAAGAGCATACTGGTAGTCTCGCCTCACCCTGATGACGAGACCCATGGCATGGGCGGCACCATATTCAAGATGAAGAAGCAAGGCTATGCTGTACACTTGCTGATAATCAGTTTCGGGGAAAAGAGCAGGCATCCTGATTATACAGAGGAAGAATTAAAAGAAGTCCGGAAAAAGGAAGTTCTGGTAGCCTCTAAAAAGCTGGGCATTAACTCTGTCAGGTTTGCAGGGTTACCTGATACAGAGGTCAGCAAGGAAGAATCCTACAATGTAATAAAGCAGACCATACAGGAAATAAAACCAGAGAGGGTATACCTGCCATCCAATCCTGACAGGCATCAGGACCATCTGAATGTTGCACAGGCAGGCATACTGGCTGCGCTGCAGGAAGGCGTAAAAGGGATATTATGTTATGAGCCGTTCAGGGAGCTGGAAGCTGTTACCTATTATGAGGACATATCTGAATTTCTTGAAAAGAAGCTTGAGGTGTGGGAAATCTTCCAGAGCCAGCTGATAAAAGACTTCTTTGGTGCAGATAAAGTAAGGGCAAGGGCAGTTGTCAGGGGCTCTGAGATAAGCAGGAAAGCTGCAGAGGCTTTCAAGATTGTAAGGATGATAAGCTGACACGGTGATAGTATGAAAGCAGCTATTCACCAGCCTAACTATCTTCCCTACACCGCATTCTTCCATAAGATGATGTTTTCAGATGTCTTCGTGATATTTGATAATGCAAAATTCAGCAAGGGCAGGGATAACTTCCATGCAAGAAACAAAATCCGCACCGAGAATGGGTGGAGATTCCTCACAATCCCGGTTCCAAAGGAATACAATGATTCAAGGATAAACAAAGTCAGGCTTGCTGACAGCAGGTTCAAGCAAAAGCACATCAATTTGGTTCGTCATCACTATTGCAAGGCGCCTTGCTACAAGGAATATGGGAAAGGATTTGAAAACTTATACAAAAACAAGACACTCTGCCTGAGCGAGTTCAATATACAAATAATCAAGTTCTTGATAAAGGCTTTTGGAATCAAGACAAAAATAGTCTTGTCAAGCGAGCTGGATATTGACCTGTCGCTGCAGAAAACAGACATTGTCATCGAAATACTGAAGGCTGTTGGTGCTGATTCCTACATATCCGGCACTGGCGGGCGGCATTATCTAGATGAAGAGAAATTCAGGGAAGCTGGCATAAGCCTTGAGTATCAGGATTTCCAGCCAAAGCCTTACAGCCAGGTATATCCTGGATTCGAGCCCTTCATGAGCTCTATAGACCTTCTTTTCAACTGCGGAGAAAAGGGCCTGGAGGCGATTTTATGATAGACCTTATAATAATCGGGATTATACTGTTTACCTTCTCGCTTCTTTTCCTGGGCATATTACTCATCGCCCTTTCAGGCTTCCATAGGTTGAGGTTCCGGCAGTACATTTTAGATGATAACTACAGACCGAAGATATCCCTTATAACCCCTGCATACAACGAGGACAATGTAATAGAGAGAACCATAAAGAAATTCCTGCAAACCACTTATCCTGATGACAAGAAAGAGATGATTATTGTAAACGACGGTTCAGGCGATAATACAAAGAAGATAGTGGAAAAATACGCCTCGAGAATAATATACCCTGAGATAGGCATGGAATTAAGAAACCCCAATAATAAGGGAAATATAATCCTGATAGACAGGGTTAAGGGAGGCACTGGCAAATCTTATGCCCTGAATGATGGGAAGAAATACGCAAGCGGTGACATACTGTTTTTCATAGATGCTGATGTGCAGCTGGGCAGGGATGCTCTTGAAAACGCAGCAAGGCATTTTATTGACAACGGAGTGGGTGCAGTTGCAGGTTATATTGCGCTCTCAGAAAACAAAAGCATGCTGAACAAATTCATTGATTTTGAATTTCTTATTGGCCAGAAACTGATGAGAAGGGGATTCAATGTGCTTGGTGTACATTATGTTATACCAGGCGGCTGCGGCATCTTCAGCAGGACTACAATGGACAAAATAGGTGATTATCATAACGACACCCTGGCAGAAGACACTGACGTGACCTGGCGGGTTGTAACAGAAGCAAGGTCAAAGGCTCATTTTGACCCGAGCATCCATGCAAAGGTTGACGAGCCGACGACACTGCAGGCTTTGTGGAACCAGAGAATCAGGTGGGCAAGGGGAAGCCTTGAGGTAACCTGGAAACACAGAGGCAAAGTGGGCAAGCTCGAATACGGACGAGCAGTAAACTCATGCTACCCGTTCTGGATAAGCTCCATGATACTGCCGTTTGCACTTATAATGGGAGCAGTTGCCCTGCTTATTGCGAATATGATTAACATCAACATGGACCTGCTCCCGATTCTCACAAGAATACTGGCAATAGGGTTTTTCACGACCTGGACAGTAGGGTCAATCCTCAACAAAGGCAAGGCAATCTGGGCTGGGCTGCTTACGCCAGGCATTGTAATATTAATCACTATTACATCGATGTTCATATGGGAAAATGGTATTATCGGCCTTGTGAATTATCTGGGATTCCCTCAATTCTCTTTTATAGTAGGCTCTATCGTTGTGGGCTGGATACTGCTAGCTATGCCTGCAACATACCTCTGCATCAGGCTAGAGAAGCATCGTCCTAGACTGGCAAGATTTATACAGCTCGGGCTTGTTGGTTACTGGATGTTCCTGATAACAGCCCTGTTCCACGGCTATATAGCTGAGCTTAGAAAAGAAAAACATGTATGGGTAAGGACAGTTAGATAAGCAGCGACTGGTAATACTCCTCAATTGTCATGAATACATAACCACTGCTCTTGAACGCATCCAGCAGAGCAGCAAACTCTTCAAACTTCTCTTCATTCAGTTCTCCTGTATCCTCTACAACAAAGTCATGCACATAATATGAAATAGTAACGAAGCCCCTCTCTTTTATGAAGGCATCTGCCTCTTTCATCAGTTCCTCTGCTGATTTCAATTCCCCTGCTGATGCTGGCTCTTTGTCAGCCCAAGGACCCTGACCCAAGACTAATATAGACGTATCATCCCTTGTATCAGACGGGTCAGAATCTATAATAGTGTGGAATCCTAGCTCTTCTAAATACAGTGTTGTGTTCCACTCGACCTTGCCATATGGCGGTGCCCAGGAATAATGCCTTATGCCCCATGAGTAGAACAGGTCACGACCCTCTTTAATATAATCTATTCTATAGTCTTCAGTTGTGTGGTTATAGCCTTGCTGCGATATCTCTATCACATTACTGTGATTGGCATACCAGTTCTGCAGTAAGTGAATCATGGAATCAGTCATCTTGGAATCATCAGTCATACCGCACGGAATAACACCAACTGTTAGATCAATCTCTTTCTCTATATGTAATTCTACTAACTCTTGGGTTATATCTTCCAGCCATCCGCCCCATACATCATCTGCATAGAATATGACAATGCCTTTTTCTGCTTCATCTGCCGTTTCAATTATGCCCTCCCTATTTATCTCCATCGCGTAGTTTACAGCACTGATCACAGCTGCAAACATAATAATAGCTGTGAAAATTGAAACTATGAGTAATATCCTTGAATTCATTTATAATCACAGTTTACAGCAACGACTGATAAAGCTCTTCAGCAGTCATGAACTGGTATCCGCTGCTCTTGAACGCATCCAGCAAAGCAGAGAATCGGTCAAATTTATCTTCATACAATTCTTCTGTGTCCTCTATGATAAAGTCATGTATGTAATATGAAATAACAGCAAACCCTTTATCTTCTATGTAATCATCTGCTTCAGCCATCAGATCCTCTGCTGATCTCAATTCTCCTGATATTAATGGCTCTTTGTCAGTCCACAGGCCATCCCCTACTATAAGCACGGATGTATCGTCTCTTGTTGGCAGGAAGTCAGAATCTATAATAGTATGGAATCCCAGCTCTTCTAAATACAATGTTGTGTTCCACTCGACCTTGCCATATGGCGGTGCCCAGGAATAGTGATGTATGCCCCATGAGTAGAACAGGTCGCGCCCCATCTTCAGGTACTCCGGTGTGTAATCCTCAGTGCTATGATTGTAGCCTTGCTGGGATATTTCTATTACATCGCTGTGATTGGCATACCAGTCCTGCAGTAATTTAAGCATAGAATCAGTCATCTCAGTATCATCCATACCTCTTGGAACAACCCCGATAGTTAGATCCACGTTCTTCTCTATGTGCAGTTCTACTAAATCCTGGGATATATCTTCCAGCCATCCGCCCCATACATCATCTGCATAGAATATGACAATGCCTTTTTCTGCTTCAGTTAAGGTAGTGGTTGTGGTTTCTTCTGAAGTGTTTGTACTTTCATTCGTGTTGATCGTTGCTGCATACAACACAGCAGTTATAACGAGTAATATAACAAGTACCATTATCATTGTTAGATTTGATATTCTCACGTAAACCACCTGTCTTGTTATTTTCATAGTGAAAGATTCTTAAACTAATATTAAAAATCCCTAAAAATAACCGAAAAACAATTACAAGCGTAATGCGCAGAAATTACCAAATTAAAGAGTTATTAGTGCAAGCAGGGTTAGGATGACCAGAATAGCAACAGCAAAGATGAATATCTTGGCCTGGCCCTTGAATATCCTGAAAAGCGCGTATATTATAAGACCGAGTATCAAGACTGCTATAAAAATCGCCAGCGGAGAAAGGCTGCCGAGATTTGCGTTGAGGATTCTGAAAAGCTCGAAAAGCCCGCCAAGAACAGCAATCGTTGTGTTTACTATAGACGAGATTATAGCATAAATCATGCCTACAATGATTTCCCCGAATGTTGCCATAAATACCTTAAGTATTAATTATTTTAATTGGTTAAAATTATTTGTGGTATGGTGAATCTAAAAGAAAAGAAAGAGCACCTGATAGATCTGCTTATAAAGGAGGGGTTCCTGATAACCCCTGACATTATAAGGGCTTTCAGGAAGGTCCCGAGAGAGAATTTTGTCCTTGAAAGATATAGGGAGCACGCCTACGACAACATACCACTGCCAATACCGGAAAACCAGACAATCTCCCAGCCACTGACAATTGCAGCGATGACAGAGGCTCTTCGTCCGACAAAGAACCAGAAAATACTGGAAATAGGCACAGGCTCTGGTTATCAGGCAGCACTGCTTGCTGAAATAGTGGGCAACGGAACTGTTATCACAACAGAAAGGATAAAGAAACTTGTTGATTTTTCAGTTAGTAACCTAAAAGGCTACAGGAATATCACTGTTGTTAAGCATGATGGTTCAACAGGCTATGAAAAAGAAGCTCCTTATGACCGGATAATCGTAACTGCCTCTGCGCCAGACATACCTGAGGCACTGATAAACCAGCTAAAAGAAGGGGGCAGGCTTGTCATTCCGGTAAAGGATGAGATGCTCCTGGTAGAAAAAAATAAAGAGCTAAAGAAGACCATGCTCGGTTATTATGTCTTTGTGCCGTTGATCGGCAAATACGGATATAATGAATAGATAATGAATAGAAATCATTTAAATTTTCAATCTTAATCTTTTTTATGATAGACATACATTGCCACCTGGAATACATGAAAGACCCTGAGAGCATCGTAGCAGAAGCAAGGCAAAAGATGAAGGCAGTTATTAGTTCTGTTGCTGACATGAAGGACAAGGACAAGATACTTGAATTGCAGGAAAAAAACAAAGGCTTTGTTTTTGTTTCGCTTGGCCTGCATCCTGAGAGGGTAGGCAAATATAGCGACGACGAAATAAACAAATATTTAGATTTCATAAAGTCCAACAAAGAAAAAATAGTAGGCATAGGCGAATGCGGCCTGGATTATACACAAGTGCCTGATGACAAGAAAAAAAGAGCTGAAGACGTGTTTATTAGATTCATTAAGCTTGCCAAGGAGATGAAGAAGCCTCTGGTGATTCACAGCAGGAACGAGCCAGGCAGCAGTACCTGCATTGACAACGTCCTTAAACTGCTCTCTGATAATAATGCAGAGTCTGTTGTTCTGCACTGCTTTTCCGGCAACGAGAGCAATCTGAACTATGCTTTAGAGCAGAACTACTGGGTCTCTTTCGCAACAATTATCTGCAAGAGCGAGAAGCACCAGAGACTGGCAGGAAAAACACCGCTGGAAAGCATGCTTCTGGAGACAGACTCACCATGGCTTCATCCAACAAGCAGGGAGATGATAAACAGGCCGTGGATGATAGCTGAATCAGCAAAGGTAATAGCAGCAATAAAGAATATCACTAGAAATGAGGTTATAGATAAAACAACTGAGAACGCAAAGAACGTATTCAAGATAGTTTAATAAACAGAAAAACAATAATTATTATGCGTGTTTTCTATTCTCCAAAGTGCCTCAGATACTGGCAGGAGGGACATGCTGAAAGCCCTGACAGGGTCAGAGAGGCATACAATTTTCTGAAGAAATATTTTGATTTCTATGATGCAAAGCCCTGCTCTGATGATGACCTGCTGGCTGTACACTCATCCAAGCTTGTCAATAAGATAAAGCAGGGAAAATTCTACGATTCTGAGACACCGAATCTCAAGGGCATGTATGACTATGCGAAGCTGGCAGCAGGCTCTGCAATACTTGCTCTGCGTACTGCTGTTGGAGGAGAAAATTCCTTTTCTCTTATGAGGCCGCCTGGCCACCATGCTGGCAGGAACTTCCTAGGAGGCTTCTGCTATTTCAATAACATGGCAATAGCTGTTGAGAAGGCGTTGAAGATATTGAACAAGATAGCAATATTAGACATAGACGGGCACCATGGCAACGGAACCCAGGATATATTCCTCGGCAGAAAAGATGTTTTGTATGTCTCCCTGCACCAGAAGAATGTATACCCTCTGACAGGCTTCATATCCGAGAGGAACTGCATAAACTATCCGCTTCTTCCAGGAATAAATGAAGATGAATACTTAGAGGTGGTGGAAAAGGCACTGGAGAAAATAGAGATATTCAAGCCAGACCTGATAGCAGTGTCTGCCGGCTTCGATACGTACAAGAAAGACCCGTTAGTGGAGCTGGAACTCAGCTACAAGACCTACTGGCATATCGGGGGAATGATATCTTTCCTTGGAAAGCCTGTAGCTGCTGTGCTCGAAGGCGGTTACCACAAGGACATGGGAAAATGCATCCAGAGATTTCTGAGTGGCCTGGAGTAGAATTAGATTCTGTATCTCAATATCGCGCCGATTCCGCCCAATTCAAAGAACTGCCGTCCTTCGCGGGTATCTGAAGATACGACTTCCAGTTTGGAGCTGAATTGCTTTACTTTCTCTTCAAATGCCTCTATTATGTCCCTTTCACCGAGTTTTTGCAGCACCTGGTTGCAGCGTTCGCAGATTTCCTTTGCCTCTTTGGTAACGAATTTCTTCTTAGTGCCGCACTGGCACTCTAACTCTATCTCCTTTGAGGTTGTATCCTCGCTTATTATAACAGTATCAACAGAACCGCTCTCCAGCGCAGTTATCACTTCATTCAATCCATAGGCAACAAGCCCGTGCGGCTTCTGAAGCTCTTCAAAAAACTTCTGCAGTATCTTCTTCTCTTTTATGACAGACGCCTCCTTTAACAGTGACTCGCCCTTCTCGATTGTCTCGTGCAGGCCATGATCTCCTGTATAGCTGGTATCAACCATCCCTAGTATTTTCTTCTCAACTCTGTCCTGAAGGTACTTCTCCTTCAGAAAGATTTCTTTTATCGGCCCTGGCCCGCTTAACAGTATTCCGATAATCTCTCTTTCAGCAAAAGCCTTGTTTGCTGCATCAGCCACCTGCTTTAGCCAATCATTCAGTAAACCTTCTCTTACACGGGCGAACCTTGCAGAGCTCTGGCCTCCAGCCCGGGTTTTGCCAGGCACTATCGACTCGAAATGAACAAGGCTCTCAACCTTCTTTCCGCTTAACAGCCCTATATCTGCCTCGCTCTTGTCCAGGCATATTATTCCGTATATCTCCTTCTCCTTTATCATTTCCATTAGTGGATCCAGGACGAATCGCTGGTCGCACCAGTACAGCTTTACTTTAACAGGGTCAGGCGGTTCTATTGCAAACAGCTCTATGTCTGATTTGTCTGTTTTTGAGATGTTGCCGCAGAATAATGCCAGGCCATGCTCCGGATTTTTCTTGTACAGCTGCAGGTGCCTCATTATCTTCTCCAGCGAAGTGGTAACGTTCTTTCTGACGGTCTTTGACTTTATGTTTTCAGCAGTGCCCTGCTCCTGCCTCAGCTGGTTTGTTATCTCGTGGAGCGAATAGCCTGTAGGAATGTATACGCTCACTAACTCGGTATGACGCCCTTTTATATCTCCCAGCATCTTTATCAGCTTCTTTAGCTTGTACTTGCCTTCGCTCATAAGAATCACTTTGTGATAGAGAGTTTCATACCACTCTCCGTTTCTATGCCGTCTGCCTTGCCTATGGCTATATTTTCTATCTTCATTGTGGATTTTATGTCGTTAAGCAGTGTACTAACGCCTTTATTGTCTATAACAACTTTCTTCAAAGGCTCGTTCATTGACATGTTGTTGTCAGTCTTGAATTTCCTGATAGCGGCTATTATCGCTACTGCCATATCCCCGGCTTTCTCCTCCTTTTCATACAGCTTTCCTGGCTCTGGCCAGCATGAGCTGTGTACGCTCTTTGACTTCTCGAACTCCCTGAAGTAGTTTTGATACAATTCCTCTGTTATATGAGGCATTATAGGGGCAAATAATTTCACTATGCTTAGGAGTGCCTTGTAAAGGGTATACCTTGCAGAAGCCACCGCTACTTTAGAGTAATTGCCTGGATTGTAGAGCCTGTCCTTTACCATTTCAATATAATAGTCAGTGAATACATGCCAGAAGAATACCTCCACCTCGCTCTTTGCTTTTGAGTATTCGTATCTTTCAAATGAATCAGTGCATGCTTTTATAACTCTGCTTAATTTTGCCAGCAGCCACCTGTCTATAAGCTCCGGTTTTGGCTCCTTTTCCCTGCCTTTGAGATTCATTATAACGAACCTGGCAGCATTCCACATCTTTGTCATTGTTTTCGTTCCTGTTACAAGGTCCTTTTCCTGATACGGCATGTCGTCTCCAAGCTTCGAGTCAGCTGCCCAGAATCTCATGGCATCTGCAGAATACTTTTCCAGAACATCTCTAGGCTCTACTACATTGCCTTTGGATTTGGACATCTTCTTTCCGTGGGGATCCAGTGCCCAGCCTGATATCATGACATCCCTCCATGGATTGATGTTATTGTGCAGCTGAGACTTGACAAGCGTGTTGAAAAGCCAGAATGATATGATGTCGTGTGCCTGCGGCCTTAAAGTCATTGGATACAGTTTCTTGTATAAAGGCCTGAAAAGCTCTGCTGCTATCTGCGGGGTAAGCGAAGAGGTAGCCCATGTATCAAGAACATCCTTTTCCGGCACGAACTCGTCAGAGCCACAGGAACATTTTTTTCCTGGCTCTGCTTCCGTAGGATCTACAGGCAGCTGGGACTCATCTGGCAGGCAGACTTTACCGCATGCTTTGCAGTACCATACAGGAATAGGAACGCCAAATGACCTCTGCCGTGATATGCACCAGTCCCATTGCAGACCCTTGATCCAGTTATCAAGCCTGTTTTTCATATGGCCAGGATACCATTTCAGTTTACTGCCTGCCTTGAGGAAATTCTCCCTTAGGTCGAGGTATTTTATGAACCACTGTGTTGTGTGCAGTATCTCTATCTCTGTCTTGCACCTCTCATGGACATTAACAGTGTGCATTATCTCTTCCTGTTTTTTCAACAGGCCCTCGTTCTTCAGGTCTTCGATGATTTTTTTCCGTGCCTCTGATATTTTCATGCCCTCGTATTTCCCGCTTAGCTTGTTCATTCTTCCGTCTGTTGTGATTGATATCCTTAGCGGAAGCTTGTGTGCAAAATACCATTCCATGTCTGTCTGGTCACCGAATGTACAGCACATAACAATGCCCGTGCCTTTTTCAGGGTCAGACCTCTTGTCTTCAAGTATCGGAACCTTATGCCCGAATAACGGGACAACAGCCTTCTTGCCCTTGAGTTTCTTGTACCTCTTGTCAGACGGATGGTAGAAAACAGCAACGCATGACGGCAAAAGCTCCGGCCTTGTGGTTGCTATCATGAGATCCTTTCCATCGACACGGAATACAATATCATTCATGGTGCTCTTCATCTGCTTGTCTTCCAGTTCGACTTGTGCAAGTGCCATATGGCATTCAGGGCACCAGAGCGTAGGAGACTCTTTTCTGTATTCTCTGCCTTTCTTGTACAGCTCGATGAAGCTTCTCTGCGATATCCTTCTGCAGTGCTCGTCTATTGTGGTGTAGCTTACAGAGTAGTCAGCAGAGAAACCGATTCTTTTCCAGTCGCGTATGTATTCCGGCACGACCCTGTCCAGCGTCTTGATGCAGAGCTTTCTGAATTCATCCCTGCTCATCTCACTTTCCTTCACTCTGTTTATCCTTTCAACCAGCCTCTCTGTTGCTAATCCATTGTCATCCGTGCCAAAAGGGCAGAACACGTTCTTTCCCAGCATTCTCTGGAAACGCATAACAAAATCCTGCTGTGAATATGAGAAAGCATGGCCTATGTGCATTTTGCCGGAGACAGTTGGCGGCGGATTATCTACAGAGAATACAGGCTTTTTGGAATCAGGCTCGAATTTGTATATGCCTTCGTCTTCCCAGAACTGCTGCCATCTTGCCTCGCTGCTTTTGGGATCATATCTTTTTGGTAGCTCCATGTTAATTACCTATCCTTGATTAAATAAAAAGAATTAGATTGTCAGACATTCTTAAGTAGCATATATTTTATCATCTTTATCAGATAATTTCTTTATATCTAAATTATTTAAATCAACTTCCATGAAATCCTCTGCAGGCACTGTTTTAATGCCTGTTGCCTTTTCGATGATTCTTGCCTGCGACCGCGGATTTGCACGAAGCATCCAGAATGAGAAATGGTTTAACAGTATAAGCTTAGGTTTTTTCTTTATTTTCTTGACCAGTTCTATTCCCTGCTCAATACTCATGTGCTTTTTCTGCTCTGCTTTCTTTCCCTTAGGCACCAGTATGTTCAGTATAAGTATATCACAGTCGTAGTTCTTTTCCTGGCCTTTATAGTAGCTGCCATCTGTTGGATAGCCGATGGTTTTTGAGCCTGCAATAGTGAAGCCAACAGCAGGAGAATAGTGGTCTGCCCTGTTCACCCTGATTTCTACACCCTTCACTTTTATTTTTTTGCCATGTTTTGCAATTTGTGTGTCTGATGTTTCCTGATGGTATTTGGTTATGCATGGATAATAATCATCCTTCGGCACCAGGCAATGCTCTTCTGCTATCAGTACTGGGTTCTTCATCCCGTCTAACAGAGCGTTGGCGTCTGTAGAATGATCAGGATGCAGATGTGACAGCAGTAATGCATTCAAACCTTGCGGATTCAGCTTCAGCTTCTGCGAATAAACAAGCGAGCCAGGCCCTGGGTCTATGACAAGCCTTGTGCTGTCTAGATCGATAAATATTCCTCCGGTCTTCCTTATCTGGGTAAACATAACGCTCTTGCTGCCGCCTGTTCCGAGGAAAACAATACGATTCCTTGTTTTTTTCATACAAATCAAAAATTGTTTCTAAAAGTTTAAATAAAATTGAACTCAACTAGAACTATGGTTGTAATTGTCATATCAGGCATGCCTGGCTGCGGGTCTACAACAACCGGCGCCTTGCTGGCAGAGAAGCTAGGCCTAAAGTTCTTTTCAGCAGGCAATTACACAAAACAGCTTGCCAGGGATGAGGAAAAAATAGACGGTAAAGAAACCGAACGCATAGTCAATTTCTGGGATACCCTCCGGGGCAAGAGCAAAGATCACCATATGAGCGTGGAAGAATTACAGCAGAAGCTTGTAAAAGAAGGGGATATAATAATCGAAAGCAAGCTTGGAATACACTTTCTGAAGGCAGACTTTAGGGTGTGGCTAAAGGCGCCTAAAGAGATTCGGGCGCTTCGTTATGTAAAGCGTGATAGTATATCCTTAGCAGATGCAGTCAGCTTCCTGCGGAAAAAAGAGGCTGCTGAAAGAGATAACTGGAGGCGGATTTATAGTTTTGACTACTTCGACCAGGAAAAAGAGGCAGACATCGTTATAGACACATCTGATAAGACGCCGGAAGAGATAGTAGAAATTATAATAAAGGCTATTGGTAATAAAAAATGAACTGGACAAAACTTGCTGTAAAGTCTGTTAAGGATGTTTTTTCTGCAGTTGACTCTGTTCTTGGAACAGGCAATGAAGGAGAGATCATCGGAACTAATCCGAAAGGCGATAAGTCATATAAGATAGACAAGGTGGCTGAGGCTGCTTATCTAAGCAACCTGCCAGACGATGTTACAATAGTTTCAGAGGAATCAGAAAAAAAGCCCGGCACAGAATTTATAGTCTTTCTGGACCCGGTGTGCGGCTCAATCCTGGCAAAACGCGGCTCCAGGCATTTTACAACAGGCATATCTATATACTCTTCTCAATTAGAACCAGTCTGCGAGGCAATAGGGATATTCGAGACAGGCGATGTATACCATGCTGATGAAAATGGTGCGTACAAGAATGGTAAAGCAATACATGCCTCAAAAAATAAAGAGATAGAAGAATCAATAATAAACTTCGAAGCTTATAACGTCAATGAAAGAATCGGCATGGCTAAGGCTGAATTAATAAAAAAACCCACTGTTATATTCTGTCCTGGTTCTCTAAAACTTTCGTTGGCAATGCTCTCAGAAGGAATTATAGACGGCTTTGTATGCGCTGCTGAGGAATATCCCTCAACAGAGCTTATCGGCACCTTCATGGTCAAGAAGGCAGGCGGCATTGCAACTGATATTAAAGGAAGGCAGCTTAAAATACACCCTGATCTTAATCACCGGGCAAGCCTGGTCTGTGCATCTACAAAAGAACTGCATGCTGCTATCCTAAAATTGTTATAGTTAAAAACTTTCTTCTAATAATATGGTCTAGACTAACCGAAGGTTAGGGTAGGGGCCTGTAGATCAACGGTAGATCGCTGCCCTCGCACGGCAGAGGTTGCGCGTTCGAAACCGATGGACGACGTAAGTCGTCAGGCGAAATTCGCGCCGGGTCCATTCTGCCCTTTTCTTTTATAAAAAGAAAAGCGTAAGTTGCGTAAAAGAAAAAATTAAATATGTTATAATAAGTAGATTAATGAGGGCTGGTAGATCAACGGTAGATCGCTACCTCGGCAACCAAACCGCAGGGGAAGAGTCCCCTTCAGTTTTAGGGTAATCCTGATACCCCTCTAAAAAGGAAGGGAGCAGGAGTTACCAAGAACTGAGGGAAACCTTGGTTTCCCGCGGGTCCGGCATGGTAGAGGTTGTGGGTTCGAATCCCGCCCAGTCCATCTCACCCAGGGTTGGGTGGACATTAGAAGTTTGATGGAGATTACCACTCCACACCTCTATGTGGTTTTGGAGTCTCGACTTCTTTTTCTTGCTGTAGCAATTATATCAAAGGCTCCAATAAATTGTTCAGCAGATTCATATAGTTCTTCATGAAGAGAATCCAATCTGTCATAATCAGCTCTATGTTCTCTAAGGAAGTGGTTAAATGCATCTTCAGATTTCCAAGTATCTATAGTCAAATATACCCGAGGATTAGATGTATCCTTACAAACTTCAGTACCTAAATAACCAGGACTCCTCTTAAAGAGGTCCGGCCAATCACAGGTATTCATTCTAATAAAATCATCATCACGATTTTCTCTTATATGATATTCACAAATATTCAGGTGCATATGAGTTTAAAGAAACTAAGAAATCCTTTTAAACCTTCCAAAATGATGTAAAAATGTCAGACCGAACCTCGTGTAAGCGCCCGCCCAGTCCACTTTTAAAAGATTTTGGATGAAGATTAATGGTGAAAAAATGAAGAATAACCTTAAAATCAGGAGGATAAGGAAGAAGACAAACAAGATACTCATAGTTGCCAAGCAGAACAAGATAGGGCTCAGCAGGGCAAAGAAGCTGGGCAGGCTTCTTAAAGACTATGTCAAAGACGTCAAGTTCGACCCGTCAACAGCAAGGTCAGTAAGGAGATTAAGGAAAACAGGAACCAGCATAAAGAAATTTGACGGTGACCTGATAATAACCATCGGCGGTGACGGAACTCTGCTGATGACCTCGCACCATTCCAAGGTGCCTATCCTTCCGATACGGATAGAGGGCTACGGGTTTCTCTGTACAGCTGATTTCAAAGACGTCATAAAAAACATAGACAAGGTAGTGAATAAGGAATATGAGATCCATGACGTAACAAGGCTGAAATGCACCAAGCTTGTCAAGGGAAAGTTTGCGCGCTACATAGGGAAGATCCTGCACAAGACGTATCCGCTTTCGCTGAACGAGCTTGCATTTGCAAGGAAAAGGCCTTCAAAGATACTGGGGATAGAATTCAAGATAGATGACACAAGCTTCAGCTTTGTAGGCGACGGGATAATGTTTTCCACCTCGTCCGGCTCAACTGCTTATTCAGCATCATCCGGGGGCTCTGTTATTGATCCAAGCCTGGACGTAACCAATATAATACCGCTTTATCCCTTCTACTCGAAAATAAAGCCTATGATAATTCCAGGTGACAAGAAAATCGAAGTGAAGATAACCAAGGGAGAATGTTCAGTAATAATAGACGGCCATGGAGGAGATTACGTCAAGGCAGGAAGCGAGTTCATTGTGGAGAAGGGCGAACCGTTTAAAAGAGTGAGCATTATCGACCAGAGCTTTTACGCAAAATTCAAGAAGAAGTTTCTTGAGTGAAATACCGTCTAAATAATGGCTATTGACTGTTGTCAATAGCCTATGAAAGATGGTTGTCTGTTGACAACCATCGTTATTTAGACGGTATCCTTGAGTGGTTTCTTAATAAATTTATAAATATTGCGATGAGTAATTCATGCTTAGGGGGCTCGTAGCTTAGCCTGGTTGGAGCGCCACGCTGATATATTCAGGACCAGGGGTCCTGAAATATTGGAAAGAAAGGATTTCTTTCCCAATAACGTGGAGGTCGCCAGTTCAAATCTGGTCGAGCCCATTTTTACTTGAATATCTCCCCGGTTTCATTGCTCCAGAATAGCAGGTCCAGATGGGAAATCGGTATATCAACGCTCTTAGAAAATCTCCTCATCTTCTCTTCAATTTCCTTGTATTTTTTCGGTGTTAATGATTTGGGCACTTCCTCTATCACGCCATAGTTTTTCAGATTCTTCAGGACATGCCTGTCCAGTATAGCAAGCTCCTCGAAGCCGATGTTCCTGAGGAAATGCGAGGCTTCCTTGTAGCCGTAGCCTTTGATGTTCTTTACAAGCCATTCCCTTAGCTCTGTTTCTTTCGTGCGCTTTAGCAACTGCTTTAGCTCTTCAAGTTGGTTTTTTGCACTTTCTATGTAGCCTGCCTTATTGTTGCCAAAGCGGCAGTTCAGCCATGGCCGTATAGAAGCGCTGTCAGAAAAAAGCAGGTCCTTTTTCCTCAGCCTCTCGATAGACAACCAGCATGATTTTGCCTTGGACTGCGGGGTAAGTAGGCAAAAGGCAAGCTCTGCAAAGAGCTCTTCGTCGGTTTTCTCTTTTCTGAGTTCCTCCAGCCGCTTTATAATATCAGCTTTCTTCTCTAGGTAGGCGCGCATCAGTCCGTCTAAATCCATATTAAATTAGATAGAATGAAAAGATAAAAATCATAGGCTTATTGCCTGAACAGGGCATGAATCAGCAGCTTCTTTGCATTTTTGGTTTCCCTTGCAGGCGCCTGCGTTCTTGGCCTCTGCTTTCCCGTCTTTTCCGATGCCGAATACCT
>Ga0315554_1000506_pt1 | contig 23232 bp, 21 predicted proteins | sample SalMarSW160370MG_FD_202114 | JGI IMG/M metagenome (GOLD analysis project Ga0315554, IMG submission 202114) | Salt marsh sediment microbial communities from the Plum Island Ecosystem LTER, Massachusetts, United States - Salt Marsh Sediment SW1603-70 ...
TACAGCTCCTCTTGCTCTATCTTGCATACACTTCTCATAATCATCTAGTGTTGCGATAATAGTTTGGGGTCTTGTAACACAACCGTGGATCTTCAATACCTGACGCTTGTTTTCATCCCAAAATGGAATATCCTGATCCTCAACCATAGGTACAAGAATATTTAACGTACGTTCACAAAACGGATCCCAATTTGTTGTAACTATTGTTTTTAAATATGGTATCCTAGCTATATATCTATAGAACATCGTAGCAACTCTATTTCTTTCACCTTCTGCGCTATAATCTTCTATCCACTCAATTATTTCTCTTATTAGTCTATTTTTCCTATTATTATCTACCTTCTCACAATAGTATTGCATTACCTCAGGAAATGAAATGAGTTTTTTCTTCTTAGGGTATTTACATTCTTTACATATATGATCAAGAAAACTCTCACGTGAGTATTTTTGTTCAGTAGTAATTCCCGATCCCGTGAACAATACACAATTATAGGATTGTACTTCTCTTATTAGTTCCTTAGGTACTTTTTTCATTTTAAAAATGCTTTTTTATGCGATATCTAGTTGTGCTATTATAATAAGTTTTATATTTTCAAACAAGGAGCATCTAATATTATATATCTTTTGACTTCTTATATTGCTCCCGCTCCCCCTCCACCACCTCTGCAATCACAAATATACTCCCCGCCGCGCCGATGAGGTCGTTCCTGCCCGCTCCCGCCAGCCCCATTTTTACCCCCGCCGTCACGCTCCCGGCCACCCGTGCGGTGATGCCGTGCCCGGTGAACTTCTCCTTGAGCACGTCCGGCCTGACCGCCTTGGGGTGGCGTGATGCCACCAGGATAATATCGTCGGTAATCCTGGCCGCCTCGGCTACCATCCCGTCCACCTCTTTGTCGCTACCGCAGCCCAGTATCAGCGTCAGCCTGTCGTACTTAAAATACTCCTTCAGCGCCTCACCCAGCTGCTGCATCGAGTAGGCGTTATGCGCTTCGTCGACAACCAGCCACGGCTGGCGACGCAGCACCTGCAACCGGCCCGGACAGCTAACTCGATCCAGCCCTACTATGATGCTATTCGCCGTTATTTTTGCTGCCCCCTGTTCAAGAAGCACCTCTGCCGTCGCTAAGGCCAGCGCCGCATTTTGAAGCTGGTACTTACCGAGTAGTGGCAACCTGATGTCATACTCACCCGATAGCCCCTTGACATGGAAAGCCTGCCCGGTTTCGGTAAAGCTTTCCCTCTTCCAGCTAAAGTCAACACCGGCTTTCACCAGCCTGACTTCCCTCTCGGCGCAGACTCTTTCAATCACTTCCATGGCCTCCGGTGCCTGGGGCGCGCTGATGACGACCGCCCCCGGTTTTATTATCCCCGCCTTTTCTGAAGCTATTTTCGCCAGCGTATCTCCCAGGACGTCGGTGTGGTCGTAGCTGATGGACGTTATCACGCATATCTCCGGTCTTACGACATTGGTGGCATCGAGCCGTCCGCCCAGTCCCACCTCGATTACCTGGTAGTCCGCCTTTATCTCCCGGAAGTGCAGGAAAGCCATCGCCGTCAGTATCTCGAAAGTCGTCAGCTCCCCGAAAGCCCCTTCCTCATTCACCGCCTCGACCTCCGGCTCAATAACCTCGGTCAGCCTGGCCCAGTCAGCCTCGGCTACGGGCTTTCCGCTGGCTTTTATCCTCTCGGTAAAGTCGAGCAGGTGGGGAGAAGTATATAGTCCTGTCCGGTAGCCAGCCCGACGGAGAATCGATTCAATCATGGCGGCGGTACTACCCTTCCCCTTCGTCCCGGCAACGTGTACCGTCTTAGCCGCGTACTGCGGATTCCCCAGTCTCTCCAAAAGCCTCTCGACCCGCCGTAAGTCCCAGACAATCCCGGAACGCGGCAGCCTCTCGTAATCGGCGAACCTTAATAGATAATCCAGAGCCCCCTGATAGTCCATTGCTTACTCCCTGCCAATAATCATATCGTACCGCGGTTGTCAGGTAAAGGAAGTGTCGACGGATAGAATGTCTCAACGGTGAGGTAGATAAATTTTTCTTGCCATTTTAATAAAATTTTATTAAAAAATTGTTAATTTCCACACTGAAAACATATTGACAAACACTATATATTGTGGTAATTTTAAAACCTCAGCACTATATAATGTGGAGTCAGGACGTGAACTGTCCCTATTGTGGTCATATCGATTCGAAGGTAATCGACTCGCGGGATGTCAACGACGGCATACGGCGACGTCGACAATGCCTTGAATGCGAATCACGTTTCACCACCTACGAGCGCCTGCAGCCGGCCAGCCTTTTCGTGATAAAGAAAGATACCCGTCGCGAGGAATATGACCGGGATAAGCTTCTAAATGGCGTTCGCAAGGCCTGTGAGAAAAGACCCCTCGAGGCCGGCACCGTGGAAAGTATCGTCGACGATATCGAAGCCGAGCTCTACCAGACGGGCCGTACCGAGGTGCCCACCGGGACTATCGGCGACATGGTCATGATAAAGCTCAGGAAATTGGACCATATCGCCTATATCCGGTTCGCCAGCGTCTACCGCGAATTTACCGATATTACTCATCTGAAAGAAGAGGTGGACATCCTGGCCGACAATATATTAGTAAACTCCGCCGACCAGCTGCCGCTTATCCCCACGGAGGAGATGACGGCTATTGCGAAGTCGCCGCGCCGGAGCCGACGTTAATTATGTCAAATCAGTTTACATATAAACGGTCAAATCCCATCGACCGCAGTCAGGTAGCTCGGATTGTCTTCTCTAATGCCGAGTCGATGGGCATACGCGACCGGAAACTGGTGGAAAAATTAACGACCCATGTAATCGAACGGCTGGAAAAGTCCCGCACCGAATACCTGCCGACTTTGCCGGGCATGGAAGAAATGGTAGCGAAACGCTCCCGTCAGCAGCAGCGCCTGCCCACCGAGGCTGAAATCGAAGCCATGGTTATGGAAGTCCTTAACCAGGAAAAACCGGTACCAGAAGAGGAGGTCAAAGCAGAAATGGAAACAGAAGCTGAAGTGAAACCTCAGAAAGAAACTGCATCAGGCACCGACCTTACCGATACGGCTCTTCACGTACTGGAAAGAAGATATCTGGTTAAGGATAAACAGGGCAAGGTGGTAGAAAAACCCGGGGAGCTTTTCCGCCGGGTTGCCAACGCTATAGCCCTGGCAGAGCTTACTTATAGTCCCGAGGCTGATGTCAAGTCTGTTGAAGAAAATTTTTATCAGATGATGGCTGACCTGGACTTCCTGCCCAATTCTCCCACCCTGATGAATGCCGGCAAGAAGATGGGGCAACTTTCCGCCTGCTTCGTCCTCCCCGTCGAGGACTCAATGGATTCTATTTTCGATGCCGTCAAATACACCGCCCTTATTCACAAGAGCGGCGGCGGCACCGGGTTCTCTTTCTCACGGCTGCGACCGGAAAACGATATGGTCGGCTCTACCGGCGGCGTCGCCAGCGGCCCCGTTTCTTTTATGCGGGCGTTCGATACCGTCACCGATGTTACCAAGCAGGGCGGCACGCGGCGTGGCGCCAACATGGGCATCCTCAACATCGACCACCCTGACATTATGAAGTTCATTACCGCTAAAGAGGATATGACCGCCCTGACCAACTTTAATATCTCCGTGGCGCTGACCTCCGACTTCATGGAAGCGGTCAAGGCGGACGCCGACTACGAACTGGTTAATCCCCATACCAAAGAAGTCACTGGTACGCTGAAAGCTAAAGAGGTCTTCGACAAGATAGTTGACATGGCCTGGAGGACCGGTGACCCCGGTATCGTTTTCATCGACCGTATTAACGATAACAATCCTACCCCGCACCTCGGCAAGATTGAAAGCACTAATCCCTGCGGCGAGCAGCCCCTCCTCCCCTACGAGTCCTGCAACCTGGCTTCCATCAACCTTTCCAGAATGGTTAAAGTTAATGGAAGTGCTTATAAAATTGATTATGAGAGGCTGGGGGATACCGTCAGGAAGGGCGTCCGCTTTCTGGACAACGTTATCGATGTCAACAAGTTCCCGTTACCCCAGATAGAGAAGATGACTAAAAACACGAGGAAAATCGGGCTGGGGATAATGGGCTTTGCCGACATGCTGGTGATGCTCGGTATTCCCTATGACTCCGATGAGGCTTTGAAGGTTGCCGAAAAGCTGATGCAATTTATCGGCGAAAATGCTCTACATGCCTCCGAAGAACTCGGAAAGGAACGCGGCGTCTTCCCCGCTTTCGAGGGAAGTATCTACGATATCCCGAACGGTCCCCGCCTCAGGAACGCCACCCGCACCACCATCGCACCCACCGGCACGCTGAGCATGATTGCCGGGTGTTCCAGCGGTATCGAGCCTCTTTTCGCCCTGAGTTATACCAAGACCGTGCTGGACGGCACGCCCTTCGTCGAGGTCAATCCCTACTTCGAAAAGGCGGCCAGGGATGGTGGTTTCTATTCGGAGGACCTGATGAAAAAACTCGCCGAAGGCTCCCACCTCGGCGATATCGAGGACGTACCGGAAGAGTTAAAAAGAATCTTCGTCACCGCCCATGAAATCACCCCCGAATGGCATGTAAAAATGCAGGCGGCTTTCCAGCGGGCCACTGACAACGCCGTTTCCAAGACGATTAATTTCCCTCAGGATGCCACGCGCGAAGACGTCGCCCGTGCCTACAAGCTCGCGTACGAGGAAGGACTTAAAGGCATTACCATCTACCGCGACCGGAGTCGGGATGCCCAGGTGCTCACAACGGGTAAGAAGGAAAAGACGGAAGAAACCCCGAAAAAGCTAAAACCTCGCAAAAGGCCTTCCGAGACCACGGCCACGGTCGCCCGTGTCAGCACCGGCTGCGGCTCGCTTTATATAACGGTGGCTTACGACGAGAAGGGCATCTTCGAGGTCTTCGCCACTTTGGGCAAGTCCGGGGCTTGCGCGGCGGCCCAACTCGAAGCTATCTGCCGCCTCATCACCCTGGCGCTACGTTCCGGCCTGGATGTCGCCTCGGTGGTGAAGCAGCTCCGTGGCATCCGCTGCCCCTCGATATCCTGGGAGCAGGGCAAATCCATCCTCTCCTGCGCCGACGCCATCGCCAGCGTGCTGGAAAAGCATATCGACGGTGAAGACAGGCCCAAGCTGGAAGACTACGGTCTGGCCAAGAACATGGCCGGTCAGTGCCCCGAGTGCAGTAATATGCTCGTTTACCAGGAAGGCTGTTATCACTGCCTCGCGTGCGGGTATACCAAGTGTTAGGGAGGTGAATTATGGATGAAAAAGAACCTCAAAAAGGGATACAGGTATATTTCCCCGATAGTCTCAAAGGGGGCGTCTATTCCAATGTCATGCAGGTGGCGCACACCAAAGAGGAGTTTGTCTTGGATTTCATGATGTTGATGCCACCGACAGGTTCGGTGACGGCGCGTGTCGTTATCAGCCCGGGCCATGTCAAAAGGATGATTGCTGCCTTGGCCGAAAACATCAAGAAATACGAAGATAAATTCGGGAAGCTAACCGCTGCTGAAGAGCCCATTAAACCGACCATGGGTTTCCATCCCCCTACATCTTAGGAAGCAGGATAAAGGGCTTACTAAAAATATATACCTTGTCTGTGGGTATACAATGTGTTAGTTAAAATCATCCCTCACTCTTTTATTTCTCTTCCCACCCTAGCCGCCCTCATACCATCCGCAGCCACTCCGGGGAATAACTCCCCCCACACCAAAAGGGGTGTTAAGAGGGGCTAAGCCCCTCTTTTCCTTAATGGGAGGGCGGGCGGGAAAAATATCACACTCTGGCGGGGTAAAGGGGGGTGAGGTAAAAATAAAACTATGCTCTGGCACCGGACTACACTTATATTCTCATATTATATGTAATATATTATTACATAATTTACATTATCACTATTAATGTATCCGCAGGATTCTGCCCTAATCTTCCCTCCAGTTCCAGTCCATTCCCCCTTTGAAAAATCCCGCGTTCATCTCGTTGCTGATAAACAGGTTGGCATCGGGGAAACGTTTTACCATGGCGTAATAAAACCCGGCCTCATCTTCCGTTTTTTCCAGTTCCTCCTCGGTAGCCATCAGATATTCCTTGGTAAAAGTAAAGGAACTGGAATCGAAAGGCATCCCCGGTTTCTGATGGCCCGGAATGATTACCTCAGCGCCCATCTTTTCCAAGCGCTCTATATCCCGTATCCACTGCTGGCGTTCTTCGGCCGTAACCTCGCAGGTAAACGGGTGTGCCTGGTTAAACAGTACGTCGCTGCCGTACAGGGTTTTTATGGAAGGAATCCAGACTACGGTATTGTATTTAAGGTCCCCCATTATTTCCGGGAAAATCTCAATTTTGTTCCCCTCTAATTCTATATAGTTCTCGGCGAGCGGTTCTATATCAACCGCTTTCCTGGGAGTATTAGTCACCCCTATGGTCTGTTCCCAGTGTTCGATTTTACCAAAAAACTGATGGTTTATCGTGCGGGCAACCGAAGGAAGTGCCGTTACCCGGGCTTCAGGAAAAGCCGCGGCAATCGGTCCCAGGCCAAAATAATGGTCAGGATGCGCGTGGGTCACATAAATGGTTCTCAAGATTTTACCAGTTTCCAGAATTTCTGCAACAATCCGGTGAGCATTCGACAAAGTCCATTGCGTATCGATGAGAACGGCATCGGTCTTCCCCATTACGATTACAGAAGCAACCTCAAAACCGCTTTCGTCGCTGAAAAAGACTTTCGTAGTCAGTAAATCCGGCCCGTGAGTGTTCAATCTTACTTCCATAAACTCCCCTTTTAAAAATTATACTTAAGTTTATCAAGCTACGTTTTCAAATGCAAAAAGCCATAATTATACCCCCCTTTGACACACCCCCAATCCGATGTTATCATTATTCCATTGAAATAGCTTAGTTAGCTAAAACTAAATGCCAAATTTAGAATTATATATTGCCCTCCTGGTAATCTGCCTGGCGCTGTCCGCCTTCTTCTCGGGCTCGGAAACGGCTTTCATCTCTCTGCAACGCTTCAGGCTGGAATATCTGGTTAGCACCGGGGTCAAGAACGCTAAAAAGGTTGCCAGGCTCATTGAAAAACCGGAGAAATTCCTCTCCGTCGTTCTCTTCGGAAATACGCTGGTCAATGCCGCCGCTGCCGCCCTGGCTACCGCCATCGCCGTCCATTACTGGGGAGAGCAAAACGGCATAATCTTCGCCACTGTCTGCCTTACCGTAATACTTCTTATTTTCTGCGAAGCCACCCCTAAAACCCTCGCCGCCAGGCACGCTGAAAGATTATCCATGTTGTTGCACCGACCCATCCGGTTGGTCTCCTGGGTTTTTACTCCGTTTGTTATCGCCCTCAGCTGGTTAGCCTCCGCCTTCACCAGGATTGTCGGCGGGACGCTGGTACCCCGGTCAATCATCAGCGATGATGAAATCCGGACGATGATATCGGTAGGCCGTAAAGAGGGAACGGTGGAAGCAGCCGAAGCCAAGATGCTCCATAAAGTGTTCGACTTCGGCGACAGGCCCGTCCATGAGATTATGGTACCCCGCCTGGAGGTTTTTGCCCTTCAAGAAGGCTCTACCATATCCGATTTCCTCAAGCTATATATGGAATCGCCCATCTCGCGCTACCTGGTATATAAAGAAAACATGGACAACGTCGTAGGGATGCTCTCGGTCAAGGACGTTCTTATGGCACGCGCCAAAGGTGTTATTACCGATGAAAGCACGATTGACGACCTGGTACGTCCGGCTTACTTTACCCCCGAAACCAATCTCATTAATAAATTATTCTTCGAGATGCGTGATAATAACTACCGTATGGCGGTGGTCATCGATGAATACGGCGGCACCGCGGGCATCGTCAGCCTCAGCCGACTCGTCGAAGAAATCGTCGGTCAGGTCGGCGACGAAATGGCCGGTATTGAAAAAGATTACGAGATTATCAACGAAAACACTTTCCAGATTGACGGCGGCATGCGGGTCAGCGAGGCCAACGAAGAGATGGAGTTACACTTGCCCGAAGGTGAAGAGTATGAGACCGTCGCTGGTTTCATCCTCAACCTGCTGGGACATATACCGAGACGTAACGAACAATTACGCTATCACGGTCTGAAAATAGTCATCACTGAAATGAAAGGACAGAAAATCGAGAAGATACTCCTCACCAAGGAACGTCAGGCAAAATCCGGGAAACAAAGGAAATAAAGTAAGGACATATGGTCGGTAACGAAACTTTATACATCATATTACTCATCCTCTGCGTAGGGATTACCGCCTTCTTCTGCAGCTCGGAGACGGCTTTCCTTTCCCTGCAGAAGGTTAAGCTGGAGCATATGGTCAGCACCGGGACCAGGAACGCTAAAAAAGTCTCCAAGATGATAGAAAAACCGGAGAAACTCCTGGCGGTGGTTCTCCTCGGCATCAACCTGGCCAATACCGCGGCGGCTGCCCTGGGTACGATTCTGGCTATTTCCATCTGGGGCAACGCGGGTATCATCTACGCCACTATCATAATCACCGTTTTTATATTAATCTTTGCCGAGGTCACTCCCAAGACCTTCGCCGCCCAGCGTGCCGAGCGCATGGCGATGTTGTTCGTACGTCCCCTGGGTTTTATATCCTGGCTGCTAACACCATTCGTGGCCTCATTGAGCTGGATAGCCAACGGACTGGCGAAACTTTTAGGCGGTACTCCGGAATACAAATCCCTAGCCAGCGCCGAGGAAATCCGCACCATGATATCGGTAGGTCATAAAGAGGGCACGGTAGAAGCCGATGAAGCCAGGCTGCTGCATAAGGTTTTTGAGTTCGGTGACCGGCCTGTCCATGAAGTCATGGTGCCCCGCCCGGAGGTCGTGGCGATAACGGACGGCTCCAAGCTGTCCGACCTGCTGGCTTTATATGCCGAGAGTCCCATGTCCCGGTTCCCGGTCTATAAGGAAAATATGGACAATGTCGTCGGTATCCTCTCGGTAAAAGACGTTATGATGGCCCTGGCCAAGGGCACCGTAACCGAAGAAAGCTCCATCGACGAACTGACACGTCCGGCCTATTTCACACCCGAGACCAAACACATCGACGAGCTTTTTGCCGAGATGCGCGATAATAATTACCGTATGTGCGTGGTGATTGACGAGTACGGGGGCACCGCTGGTATCGTCAGCCTGAGCCGACTCGTCGAAGAAATCGTCGGCGAGGTGGGCGACGAATTAGCCGGTGTGGAAAAGGACTTCGAGATTATCAACGAATACACCTTCCAGATAGACGGAAGTATGCGTATCGATGAAGCCAACGAAGAGATGGAGCTGGACCTGCCCGAAGGTGAGGACTATGAGACCGTCGCCGGTTTTATCCTCAGTCTCCTCGGACACATCCCCCAGACTAATGAGCAGCTATGGTACAAGGGCTCTAAAATTATTATCACCGAAATGCGGGAACTTAAAATAGAAAAGGTCCTGCTGACCAAGGAACGGCAGGCAAAAGCGGCGGAATCGACCGGTGAAAAGACAGAGAAAGAGCCGGAGGATAAAACCGATGAAGACCGGAAATCCTGAAAAACCGCTTCTTCATAATAATTACGTGAGGAACAAAGTGCAGCGCCTGCGTATAAAATTTCGCCGCGGCGAAGAATTAAAATACATATCTCATCTAGACCTAATGCGTCTCTGGCAGAGGGTATTGAACCGTGCCGGGATTCGGCTGGCTTATTCGGAAGGGTTCAATCCCCACCCCCGTATGTCACTGGCGGCACCACTCGCTCTGGGAGTAACCAGCGAAGCCGAGTTGATGGATATCTTTCTGGCGAAATGGTCCTCGCCGCATTCCTTCACCGCCGCCGTAGAACGGCAGTTGCCACGCGGTATTGAAATCCTTCAAACCTATAACACCGCCCTTACGCTGCCGTCGTTACAGTCCCAGGTTACCTTCGCCGAATACTCCGTTGAAGTAAAAACCGATGAAAACCGGGCGGAAGTAGAAACTGCCCTAAAATCCTTACTCGATGTAGATAGCCTTCCCTGGCAGCACCAGCGTGACACCGGACCCCGTCACTACGACCTTAGAAAGTTGATTGACGACCTCTGGCTCATCGAATGGCATCCCGGATATGCCAGTATCTGCATGAAACTGCGCTGCGATAGCAACGGCTCGGGCCGGCCGGAGCAGGTTGCCGCCGCCCTCGGTTTTAAAAGCTACCCGGAATCTATCCACCGCACGGCACTCATCCTCAAGACAAAGTAATGGAGAAATTTATCTCCACTTTATTACTCCTCTTCTTGTTACCACCCCACGCCTCTCCCCTTCTTTAATATCTTTTCCCACCCAAACCACCCCCGTATCGTCGTGCCCTCTTCCTATAGTTGTCCCCCGCCCTTTGTCCCCCTTTCTTAAAGGGGGGTTAAGGGGGATTTTTATCCGGGAGTAGCCTGCGCAGAGGGGCATCAGCCAACCACATGTAGAACGGGGCGTCTAAGAGGGGCGCAGCCCCTTTTCCCCAAACCTCCCCCTCTCCTTGGTAGGAGAGGGGGACACAGGGGGTGAGGTAGAAAACCAATCAGGAAAAAGGGAGGCGGTGGGGTGTATAATAACAGGGATAATGACGAAGAAGCCGACTGAACCAATCCCAGAACAGCGTGTCCTGCGTTTCATCAAGGAGAACCGCCTTTTCACAGCAGGGCAAAAACTCGTAGTAGCGGTGTCCGGCGGGGCCGACTCCGTTTGTATGCTTGATATCCTGGCCAAGCTGCACCGGGAACTCAGTATAGAACTGCATATCGCCCACCTCAATCACCAATTACGCGGTGAAGAATCAGATGCCGATGCCCGGTATGTTGCCGGTCTGTCGGCACGATTCAAAATCCCGGCAACCGTAGAATCGCGCGATGTAGACGCCTACCGCAGGCAGCACCGTCTCACACCGGAGGAAGCCGCGCGCGAGGTACGCTATTCCTTTCTGGCTGATGTCGCCCGTAAGGCAGGAACCGGACTGGTAGCGGTAGGGCATACCCTCGACGACCAGTTAGAAACTATCCTGATGCACCTGATACGCGGCAGCGGCACCCGTGGTCTCAGGGGACTTTTGCCTGTCAGTCAGTGGCTGTCCGGAAAATATGGCATTACCATTATCCGGCCCCTCCTCGAAATAAGCCGTGAGGAAACAGCGGCTTACTGCGCGCAGAACAAACTCGGCCCGCGTGCCGACGCATCGAACGCTTCCCTCATACCTTTGAGAAATCGGATAAGGCATGAGCTTTTGCCGCAGCTCCGCCAATATAATCCGAATATTGCCGAAGCCCTGCTGCGGACAGCCCGTATCGCCGCTGCCGACCTTGCCTATATCGACGGTGAGGCGGAAAAAATGCGGGGTAAAGTCTCCCGTAAACTGAAAAGTACGGTTGTCTTCGATAAGAAACTCTTCCAGACCCTGCCTCCTTCTCTACAGCGGCACCTCCTTCGAACGTCTATAGAGTCGCTGCTGGGTAGCATCAAAGATATCGAAGCGGCTCATATTGAAGAAATTATGAACGTTCTGGAAAAACCTCCCGGTAAGAAAACCGCGCTGCCCTGTGGCCTGACCTTCACGATAGAATACGACCGGTATCTGCTGGCAGCAGATTCGGCCGCTCTTTCACCTTATCCCGTTTTAAAGGGCGAGACCCGTCTTAATATCCCCGGTAAAACCGCTATTCCGGGATGGAACATCCGGGCTGAGGTCATCGAACCACCGGTAAGAGGCGAAACACCGGATGAATTCGCCGCCTGTTTTGACTTCGCTACAACCGGTGACGTGCTTTCCGTGCGCTGCCGCCAAGCCGGTGACCGCTTTCAGCCGCTGGGCATGAGCGAGTTTAAGAAGCTCGCTCAGTTTATGATTGACGAGAAAATCCCCCAGGCCTGGCGAACGCGCATCCCCATTATCGTCTCGCCAGTGCAAATCATCTGGGTGGTCGGTTGCCGCATCGACGAGTGCATCAGGGTCACGCCGAGCACTAAAAGGGTCCTGCGACTTGTTTTCAGGCGTGCCTAAACATCTGTCTCTACCGGTTCTACCTGTTCTACCGGTTCCACCGGTTCCACCGGTTCTGCCGGTTCGTCGTCTGCCTTCCGCCAGCGCAGCCAGAGAGCCCCGGCGATTACCAGCACGGTTACCACGGCGATATACATTTCAACCTGGAGAACAGTCCATTCAAATTGTACCCTTAAAACAGCCCCGTAGGTAATCAAAGCGTTAAGAAAGGCCGCGAGAAGGTAAAACTGATAGCCTTTGCCCTTGGCCAGACCGTAGCCTGCCAGCGCTGAAGCGGCAATATGGAAACCGACGGAAAAGAAGCTATCCCAGTATGGGGCAATCCCCTCAAATCCGTAGGCCGCAGCGTCCCAGGGTAGGCCCACATAGGTGAACATGCTGGGATTTAATAATAGGTTGTTATTTAGCCAGACTGCCTCAAAGATGCCGAAGCCAGCTCCCGCCAGCGCCCCGATTGCCAGTCCCATCTTGGGACTGATTTTCCGGTCGCTTTTCAACCACCAGAAAACCATCGGCACCATCTTGGCACCCTCCTGTACCAGTCCGATTACCAGTACGATAGGTATCGTGGCCAGGAGTAGCCAGTCATCGAGAGTCCCCATGTCCCAGATGTTTTCCATAATTTTTTGGACCCCGCTCTGTAATGGGATCTGGATAAAGACATATGCCAGTAACGTCAGTAAGCCACTTCCCACCAATACCGCCCAGAGCCAGGGCTTTTTGAAAAGCGGCGGCCAGTGGCTGAGAAGCCAGAGGGCACCAAAGACGAAGGCTATGACTATCCCGTAGAAAATATAATCCCCGCTGGTGTACGGATACGAAAACCATGATTTTAAGACTTCTACCAGTTCTGAGAATGTCGGCATATACTTCCTCCTTACTTATAATATCCGCTTCAGCCGCGGATTAGGCGTTATGCCCGGAATCCTTCCCCGCTTGGCGATGGGCTTGCCGTCCACCTCGTGAAGGTCGGCGGTAAAATCTATTGGCTTGGCACCGCTGATATAGCTGCCCACCCCGAACCCATCCACCGGTGCTTTTCTCTCCAGAAAATTGGTAATTCGTTCGGGAGTGATGCCGCCGCTGACGAAGATACCAACATCTTTATATCCTGCCTGGTCCAGGCGGGTGCGTACCTCTTTAACCAGTTCCACCGTAACCCCGCCCCGCTCTGAGGGGGTATCCAGTCGTACGCTTTGAAGTTTCTCCTTCAACGCCTCAGCCACCCGCAGGCTTTCTTCGGCTTCGTCTCTGAATGTATCTACCAGAGATACGCGCGATATGTCCGGGGGCATATGCTTATCGAATAACAGAGTTGCCTCAACCGTATCCCCGATGATGATAATCAGGGCATGGGGCATCGTCCCGGAAGGTTCTACCCCGGCCAGCCGCGCACCGACAATACTGGAGCAGCCGACGCATCCCCCCACCACCGCCGCGTAGTCCATCACGCCAGCTACCGATGGGTGCACGTGCCGCGCCCCGAAGCTTATCAGGGGTTTACCGCCAGCCGCCTTAACGCATTCCCGGGCGGCGGTTGCCCAGCCGCTGCCGTGGGCTAGTATCCCCACTACCGCCGTCTCGTAAACGCCGTAGCTCTGGTAGGGAGCGGTAATACGCAGCACCACCTCTTTAACTTCGATTGGGTCGCCTTCCTCCAGGGCCCATACCTCGCGGTTATCGACCGGCAACACCTCAGCCAGCAGCGCCTTTACTTCTTCGATACCGCAGAGTATCCCGGCACGACTGCCGAAGACTTCCATGGTCGCTACAGGATTGATATTCTCTTTTTGCAGGATATCGACGGAGCGGACGAAGTAGACATCGGCCGTATCTCCGGAGAGGACTTCGGGCGATGGTTTGAAATTCGGTTTAGGCATGGTTCACCTCCTGAATAAGCTTCGCCCCGAGTACCTTGTCCATGTGCTCGAGGGCGAAGCGATGCGCCGCTTCATCCGGAGAAGCGACACAGTTCACCAGTATCTCCACCTCGTAGTCGCGGTTGCGGGCATCGGCGGTGGTATGCATGACGCATATATTGGTCAGCACTCCGCAAATGATAAGCTTATCAGGTTTTAGTGCTTTTAATTTCTCTTCCAGGTTCGTGCCGTAAAAGCCGCTGTAACGCTTCTTGGGTATGATTTCGCCTTCATACTTTGACAGTTCGGGGATGACTTCAGCCTCGGCGGTACCGGCGATACAGTGGGGCGGGAACATCTCGAACTCGAGGTCGTCCGGGTCATGATTATCGCAGAGAAAGTAGATTTTAGAGCCCCGTGAGATTTCTCTATCTAATAAATTCCGAATACGAGGGATAATCCGGCGCGGTCCGGCCCCGATGTACAGAGGATAACCCTCCTCCAGAAAGCCCCGCAGCATATCGACTACCAGTACGGCGTCAGGCATAGCTGTCTCCCTCGTAACAATAAAAAAGCGTTACTTACTCTATAACCACCCTTCTCTCCCCCGCCTGCTTTTGGACCTCCCCGATTATCTTTGCCTCCGGTAACTGCTCGGTAAGTTTTGGTAAATTCTCCGGGGCGCAGATAACCACCATGCCGACGCCCATGTTAAAGACGTGATACATCTCGTCGCGGTCAACGTTGCCGAGTCGCTGGATAAGACTAAATATTGGTGGTACATCCCATTTCGTGCTGTCGAACCGTACGCCCAGTCCGTCCGGCAGTGTCCGTGGCACGTTATCGATTAAGCCGCCCCCGGTGATATGCGCCATGCCCTTGATATAATTTAAAAGCGATTTCAGCCGGTTATAGTAGCAGATATGCGGCTCCAGCAGCGCCTCGCCGACCGTCTTTCCGAGTTCGTCATAGTGCTTTTCCAGCGCCGCACGGCTCTCCCCGAAGATTTTCCTTGCCAGCGAATAGCCGTTGGTGTGCAGGCCGTTGGAAGGCAGTCCGAGGACGACATCTCCCGTAGTAATCGATTGACCTTTGATAATCCTGTCTTTCTCCACCACGCCGATGATAAAACCCACCAGGTCATAATCGTCGGGGGTAGCGTAAAGACCGGCCATCTCACCGGTTTCACCGCCGATAAGGGCGCAGCCGACATCCTTACAGGCGCGGGTTAATCCCTCTACTATAGACGCTACCTTTTCCGGTATCATCTTGCCCAGACCGATGTAATCGAGGAAGAAAATAGGCTCCGCCCCGCAGGTAAATATGTCGTTGACGCAGTGGCTGACGATATCAATCCCGACGGTATCGTGCTTGTTCAGGGCGTTAGCCAACTTTGTTTTCGTTCCCACCTGGTCGATACTGGATATCAGCACCGGATTATTATACCCCTTGAACTCATACATTCCACCGAAAAACCCCACGCCGCTTAAAACTTCGGGGCGAAGTGTCGACTTTACCAGCTCGCTGATTCTCTTGACGGCCCTGTCTTTAGCGCTGATGTCAACACCGGCTCTGGCATAGGCATCTTTCATCACCATACCCCCTGTTCAAGCAAAATATTATGTCTAAGATTACCAGAATATTTACCCCGTCTGCAAACGAATATTTACTTGGAAACATAACATTGTTTATTCTGCTGTCAGGCGCGCTAGTTATCCCCAGCCCCATTTAGATATCTATTCCCACCCGATTACCCTCGCATCATCCTTTTTATGTCCGTAAAATCACCCCACTCCTTTACCCCCAATAAGGGGGGTGGGAAGAACTGACTCAATTTTCTTATGATTTCCCGGGGATTCATAATCCCTCCACCCCCATTGAGGGAGTAAAGGAGGCGGCGTCCTCTCTCAATCATTCCCTGTACTAGCCTTTATGCACAATGATTCAATTAGCAGGATTCTCTTTGTAAAAAGCCCCCTTCCTTTTCTAAAGGAAGGGGGCTAGGGGGATGGATTAAAACCCCCCCAAAGGGGGTGAATATGCAATAACCACGAACAATTAGCACTAATATCATCCGCTATTGCACGAAAATGCGTAATACCTTAGAATAGTATGGCAAAAGGCGACGTGGCCAAGTGGTTAAGGCGGGGGTCTGCAAAACCCCTATTCGGCGGTTCGAATCCGCCCGTCGCCTCCAGTTTTTAAAACAACAAAAATTCGGGCTGCCGGTTGATGGCAGCCCGCATCTATTTAACTTCTATCGTTGCTTCATGACAAACAGGCCTCTATTTCATCCTCGTAGACGGCAATCTCTTTCTTTTTCTCCCCGACCTTCACATTGTAAATATAGAAAATTTGACCGTTACGCGGACTTATCCAGTAGTAATTGGAAATCTCTCCTACCTCACCGGCATACTCGCTGATGTCATTCTCACGCTGCGATATGCCCTGCCCCCCGGCAGGCTGGATAATAACCTTCTGTCCTTTAACGTACTTGGGTCTCGCGCTTTTATCCTGCATGGTCATTTGGGCATATTAATACTTAATTACTATTTTGTCAATACTTAATGGGTAAATATCCCTGTGTTTCGGATATTTTTCTTTGGCTGAGCCTTAAATTCGTCCTTAATGCCAGCCCATGCCCTCCCGCAGACCGCGTACATAAGCCGCCTGACCGGCATGTTGGAGACTATCACTCAATGTCCCCATCAGCATCATCCCCCAGGTCGGCGGCGGCTTGAACGGCGTACCTTCAAATACCTTGTCCAGGTCCTGCGGCGATAATGTCGGGAAGTATCGCTTGGAGCGTTCCAGCACCGCCTTCTGGTAGCCCAGTAACGTCGCGGCATCCGGCGACGTGTATTCAGCCAGGTCCTCCGCCTTGTCACCCGTGCCGCTGTCCTTCTCATCGGCCGCCCGGCCGAATTTCTGATGCCACCCTTCCTTTATCCAGAGCTGCTCTTCCTCCATAAAAGAAGAAATCATAACATCATGCCAGCGCGTCAGGTGCCAGGCCAGCCAGCCGATGCTGTTACAATCGGGCTTAGGCTGCCAGTTCAAATCCTCCTCGGTAAGCCCGTCCAAGGTATACTGTAACGTCCGCAGTACACCTTCATAACCGCTTGTCAGCATTTCATGCCATTCCATAAATCCCTCCTGTTTTGAATATAAAATAACGGCAATACCTGAATATTACCGGTACTGCCTATCACATAATGATTATACTTCGTTTCTTAAATCAAGTGCCTCAAAGCGTAAAGAAAAAGTATTTTCAGAAAAAAGACAGTTTTACCCCACGGATATAATTTGAAATATTTGAAAAAGATGGAATGTACTAATAAGGGGCTTAAAACGGCTGCCAGCCCTTACCCTGGCGCAAACCACGTACATAAGCTACCTGCCCGGCATGCTCCAAATCATCACCCAGCACGCTGATTATGCGTACGCCGACCGTCGGCAGCGGCTGGAACCAGGGCTCATTAAGTTCTTTGTCCAAGTCGGTCTTGGAAAGAGTAGGGAAGAAGCTCTGCGACCTTTCCATCACGGCGCGGTGGTAACCGAGTTGCGTCTCGGCACCAGGTGATTTAAAGGCGGCAACATCCTCCGGAGTATGCCCGAAACCGATATCCTTGGGGTCGGAGGGCCTTTCAAACCTGGCGTGCCAGCCGTCTTTTATCCACAGTTGTTCCTCACCCATCAAAGAAGCGATATGGTCATCCTGTACCCGCGTCAGGTGCCAGGCCAGCCAGCCGATGCTGTTACAATCGGGCTTGGGCTGCCAGTTCAAATCATCCTCGGTAAGCCCGTCTATAGCCCTCTCCAGAATCTCCATAATCCGTCCGTAACCATCCACCATCATGTCATGCCATTCCATTGCTGCCTCCTTTTATGAACATACATAAAACCATGTTTTATGAAATTTACAATGGCTATATATTAATATATTTCAATATATTATATCTGGGGCTACATTATGTTGAGACTCTTATTATATTCTTTTCACCGTATTTGTCAAATCACGGCAAACTCTTACCGTCTTGACACCCACCCACTCACACCCTACAATAACTCAAGAAGTGCCGGGATGGGGAGAGAATAATATATTGTCAAGCCGTTATCTTGATTAATAACGTTAATCAAGATAAAATACGTGAACTGTTCTATCCGGGATATATTTTATTGTGGGGAGGTTTAAACCATTATGAAAAGCAAAGTTCTAACGGTTCTATCAGGATTACTGGTAGTTACTCTATTGAGTGCCCTTTTACTGCCAGGGTGTGATGGTGGAGGGGGCGGCTTTACCAGCCTTACCGGTCTGGCAAAAATGGCGCCGCAAGATACGGGAACCATATTTTTCATCGACGTTATAAAGTTTAAGTCGGATAAAGACTTCAGCGAACTATATGAAGAGATGAAAGACTCATTTGAATATGAAATTAACGCTGGCTCTGACACGGACATCATGGACTTCGACGATATTAACTATATAGGAATGGGGGTAGTCAATTACGGGGAAGTTATCTGGTTAAACGGAGACTTTAACTTTGATGCTATCAGGGACCAACTGAAGGATGATGATTACGATAAAGACGATTACATGGGCGTTGAGATATGGTACGGCTATAGTGATGTTGTAGCGATTCACAATAACACCTTAATCCTTGGTGGTGAGGACGGTGTTGAGGAATCTATAGAAGTCATAGCTGACCCGGAGACATCAGTCTATGAAAAAAATGAAGACGTCCGTGATGTAATCAGGGAAATGTCACCCGGACTATTTTCTATAATCATGGCCGGAGAGTTTTACCCCGGTGCAGGTGCTGCGGGAATGGCTTTTTCGAAGGTGAATGCAGACTTGATGAAGTTTAGCGGTTGCTTTTTATTTGATGATAGTGAAGATGCCGAGGATGCCTTGAGCGATATCGAAAGCGATATGGAATCATCTGATTTCTCTCGCGTTGATGTAAGCCGATCGGGAAATCTCGTCAAGTTTTCTGCTGAAATCGATATGGAAGAGGCGGGTCTTTTCTGGTAATAAATGCTATTCCACAGGTTCAACATCATATTGTAAATAATTGCTATGCCTGAATTGCCCTGCGTAACAACGCAGGAATAATCGGAGCAAATCGAGGAACAGTTCCGGCGCTACCAACGCTGATTCCGCCCATCGTCTTGACACCCTTCCACCCACACCCTACAATAACTCAAGAAGTGCCGGGATGGCGGAAATGGCAGACGCAGCGGACTTAAAATCCGCCGGAGAAATCCTTGTGGGTTCGAGTCCCTCTCCCGGCACCAGTATTGAGGTAGAAATATGCCCTGGGTAGTAATAATAACGGGTTATATCTTAGGTTCCATACCCACCGCCTATATCGCCGGTCGCCTCCTGCGGGGAGAAGACATACGGCGGATGGGCGATGAGAATTCCGGTGCCGCCAACGCCTTCCGTGAGCTGGGCGGTAAGGCGGGTATCACCGTCGGCGTCATCGATGCCGCTAAAGGTTTCCTAGCTGTCCTCATTGCCCAGGCCAGCGGCGTCTCCCATGGTTTCATTATGATTACGGGTGCCGCCGCTGTCATCGGTCATAACTGGCCGGTCTTTATCGGTTTCCGGGGCGGTCGCGGCGAGAGCACGACTATCGGGGTACTGCTGTTGCTGATACCCAAACCCATGCTCGTTTTGGCAACCCCGGCAATACTGGTCCTCCTTTTAAAAAGAAACGTCATTATTGCCAGCGCTGTCCTATTTGCACCTCTTTCATTAGTCAGCTGGTGGATGGGCACCTCTGTTCCGCTCATTCTCTACAGTATTGCTTTGCCATGCCTGGTCGGATTTACCCATCTAATCAGGACAAGACCTAAAGTTTTACCTCAGGTTAATAAACAAACGCGGGTATGAGCCCGTTCTCATCCGGTTGCCGCGCATTAACCCCTCCCATTTACCCCCCTTAATTATCTATTCCCACCCGGCTAGCCCGCCGCAGCCTTGGCGTAGGCTGAGACCGCCCTCGTATCATCGTGCGACTATCCCGTATTCTTTCACCCCACTCCCCAACAGGGTGTTTGAGAGGGTCGTCAGTCCCTCTTTTTCCTCTCCTCCTCTCCAAACATAAGTATTACCGGATAGATTTAATATCTCTGTTTGGAGAGGGGGTCAGGGGGTAAGGCAAGCACTTCTCAACCAAATGCAACCGGAACCAAACAGAACCCGCGATATTGACATTTCGCTAGGTTATTGCTAAACTGTATTGATTGACAATTGGCTTATTATTCTGATAGTCGCCATTGCTTGACATATTATTTCTTATCGGGTATTAGACTGTCGGGTGTAATATATGCATATATTTGCCAGATGTCACTGCTTCAACCAGGAACCCCGGGGGCTCCTGTATCATCTTTATTACCTAAAATATTACCCATTTCTAACCGGATGCTACCTTTTTTCCTACAGCGCGTAAATAGAATGTTTGTGTATATTTATTAATCAATCGTTTCAAGGAAGAAGTGGCTTCATCGAAAGAACAAGGCGGTAAGGGTCTGGTCCAGGTCTTTACCGGCAACGGCAAGGGCAAAACGACGGCAGCACTGGGTACCATCCTTCGCGCTGCCGGTCACGGTTTAAGAGTATTCATTGTTTTCTTCATGAAGGGCGATTACAACCGTGGCGAATACGCTTCTCTGACCAAACTACCTGACGTTGACGTTGCCAGCTTCGGTTTGCGGCGTCTTATTGACCCGGCCAATGTCGACCCTGAGGATATCAGGCAGGCAAAACTCGCCCTGGAGGCGGCTCGTGAGGCCGCCCTCAACGGTAAATACGACCTCGTGGTACTGGATGAAGTGAATGTTGCCGTGGAATACAAACTGATAGAACTCGATGACGTTATCGACCTCGTCAGCCGGAAACCGGAAAACGTAGAGCTTATCCTCACCGGTCGCTATGCCCATAACCGCCTCATTGAAAAGGCCGACCTCGTAACCGAGATGGTCAAGGTCAAACACCCCTTTGATAAAGGGATTAATGCCCGAAAGGGCATAGAATACTAAATTAATCCGGAGGTAATAATGAAGATTACATTGTCCGTAATCAAGGCCGACATCGGCGGATATGTCGGTCATTCCGAGTCACACCCTGCTATTATCGCCAAAGCTGCCGAATGCCTGGAAAAGGCTAAAAAAGCCGGTATGTTGATCGACTGCCAGGCTACCAAGTGCGGCGACGACCTGCAGCTCATCATGACCCATCAGAAAGGAGTCGGCGACTACGATATCCATAAGCTGGCCTGGGATACCTTCGTTACCGGCACCGAGCTGGCTAAAGAAATGAAGCTATACGGCGCCGGACAGGACCTGCTCGCCGATGCCTTTTCCGGCAACGTCAAGGGTATGGGCCCCGGGCTGGCTGAGATGGAGTTCGAAGAAAGGCGGTCGGAGCCTGTACTTATTTTCATGGCGGACAAGACCTCGGCTGGAGCCTGGAACATGCCCCTTTATAAGATGTTCGCCGACCCCTTCAATACTATCGGCCTGGTAATTGCCCCCACCATGCACAGCGGCTATACCTTTGAGGTGATTGACGTCAAGGAACATAAGAAGATAAGGTTTAATTCTCCCGATGAAATTTACGACATGCTGGTATTCATCGGAGCGCCGGCCAGGTTTGCGGTAAAAGCTGTCTATCATCGGGACACCGGTGAAATCGCGTCGGCATCCTCCACCGAACGCCTTTCGCTACTGGCCGGTAAGTACGTGGGTAAGGACGACCCGGTATGCATCGTCCGTTGCCAGGGCATCTTCCCGGCGGTGGGTGAGGTCCTCGAGCCTTTCGCAGCACCCATCCTGGTAGAAGGCTGGATGCGCGGCTCCCACATGGGTCCGCTGATGCCGGTAGCCCTGGCCGACAGCACGCCGTCTCGCTTCGACGGCCCGCCGCGCGTTATCTGCCTCGGGTACCAGCTGTGCAACGGCAAACTGTTAGGCCCCCGCGATATGTTCGCCGACAAAGCGTTCAACCTGGCGCGCCACCAGGCTAACGAGATGGCTGACATGATGCGCCGCCACGGACCTTTCGAGCCCCACCGCCTCCCCCTCGATGAGATGGAATACACCACCATGCCGGAGGTGATGGAAAAGCTTAAAGACAGATTCGAAGACCTTGACTGAAACCCCGGCTAAGGTTAATATAAGAGCATTAGTAGAGCCGCTGCTGAACACAGCGGCTCTATTTTAGCCACGAAGGAGTCCGATTGAGTAAGAAAAAGCTCCTGTTAGCGACAAATAATAAGGGCAAAGCGCGTGAGTATCAAAGCCTTCTCGGCGGCATCCCCTATCGCCTGGTCACCCTGGCTGACGAGGGTATCACCACCGAAGTCCCGGAAACCGGGGCAACTTTCGAAGAAAACGCCCGACTTAAAGCCACCGTCCTTGCCGCCGAAAGCGGTCTGCTGACGCTGGCTGACGACTCCGGTCTGGAGGTTGACGCTCTCAACGGTGAGCCGGGAGTACTCTCTGCCCGCTATGCCGGCGAAAACGCCTCGGATGCGGATAGAGTCAACTTCCTGCTTACCAAGCTCAAAGATGTCCCCGAAGATAAACGCACCGCCCGTTTCCGCTGCGTCATCGCCATCGCCACGCCTAACGGTGATGTTAAAATATGCTCCGGTGAGTGCCGTGGGATTATTACCACCTCCCCCAGAGGTTATAATGGGTTCGGCTACGACCCCGTATTCTACGTGCCGGAGTTTGGCAAGACCATGGCGGAGCTGTCGCCCGGGGAAAAGAACAAAATCAGCCACCGGGCGAAAGCTGCTGAAAAGGCCAGGGAAATATTGAAATAAATATGCCCGACTATATTGCTATAATCGGGCTTTCGTGATATTATCAAGTCAAATATGGTTAGGATTATTAAACTGTAATGAAGTTCAAAACTACCGCCAATAGTTTGAACCAACTCCCTTACAAGTATATTATAACATGCTTGTAAAGGGGGTGTAAGTTTATGAATCATAATACTATAAAAAAACCTCTCCTACGTTTCCGCTTCGTTGGGCCTGCTATCCACGATGGTCGTATTTTATACGATGACTTCTCCATTTTTCTTTCCAATATCAGATTGGCTATCGAACGAATAATTAATGGCATTCGTACAGGTGAATCTGTAAAAAGAGGCAGGCCTCTAAAGACGATACAAATTTTATCTGCGTTAGAAATTGTATCAACACGCAAAGGTAGTTTTGGTTTGGCCTTAGATTTACGAAGAGAAGAGCAACAGTTCCCTGGTTGGGATATGGGAGAACAGGCGATAGACTTACTAATGCAAGGTTTAGAATCAATAGAG
>Ga0315554_1000509_pt1 | contig 23128 bp, 16 predicted proteins | sample SalMarSW160370MG_FD_202114 | JGI IMG/M metagenome (GOLD analysis project Ga0315554, IMG submission 202114) | Salt marsh sediment microbial communities from the Plum Island Ecosystem LTER, Massachusetts, United States - Salt Marsh Sediment SW1603-70 ...
CAAGTGAAGACATTTCGGCATTGCTTTCGCCGGCAGCAGCATCGAAGCGCGCAGTTCCGGAAACGCAGAAGGCGCCGATAGCCGCGTCGAAGCAGGCTGCACCTCCTGCCCCTCAACCAGGAGCTTCGGCTCGTCCCAGCCTCTCCCCCCCTTCTCGACCGACCGACGGCCGGACAAAGGCCTCGCCGCTCGCACGGAGGCTGGCCTCCGAGAACAACATCGACCTGGCACGGATCTCCGGCAGCGGGCCTCAGGGTCGCGTGATCAAGCGAGACATCGAAGGGGCCCTTATGAGCGGGGTCGGGACCACGGCGCGGACAACACACCCCATCGTGCCGGGCACCTCGGCTGACGTCGAGCTCTCCCTTATCCGCAAGACGATCGCCAAGCGGATGACCGAGAGCAAGCAGACCGCCCCTCATTTCTACGTGACCGTCGAGATCGAGATGGAACCGGCGATGGCATTCCGGGACCAGATCAATAACGTCACGCAGATCAAGCTGAGCTTCACCGACATCATCATCAAGGCCGCCGCAGCGGCGTTGATGCAACATCCTCAGGTCAACGCCTCATACCTGGGCGACAAAACGAGGCAGTATCACTACGCCCACATCGGCGTGGCCGTCGCCCTCGAGGACGGACTCGTGACGCCGATCGTTCGCAACTGCGAGCAGAAGAGCATCCTGCAAATCAATGAAGAGCTTCGCGACCTCGCCGAGCGGGCACGCACCCGAAAGCTCAAGCCGGAGGAATACACGGGCGGGACTTTCACCATCAGCAACCTCGGCATGTACGGGGTCGAAGAATTCGTCGCCATCATCAACCCTCCGGAAGGGGCGATCCTCGCCGTCGGCACGATTGTCGAGAAGGCCGTGGTGAAGGGCGGCCAGGTTGCCGTCGGCCACACCATGAAAGCCACGCTCTCCGCAGATCACCGGATCATCGATGGCGTCATCGCGGCTCGGTTCCTCCAGGATTTCAAGACCATTCTCGAGAACCCTGCCGCCCTCGTTCTCTGAGGACGATTCCTGTGGTGAAGAGATTGAATTGAGGAGAACCCGACCTATGTCGGGTTCTGTTTTTTGAAAGCACGGCATGCCCTTGAGCTAACGAAACTCTCCAGAATGTTGGTCGGAAGACCGTTTCGACTACGTCGAGTATCGAGATTGGCTAGAACTCATCTCAAAAATCATCTAGAAAGAAAAATGTCATCCTGAGCGGAGTCGAAGGAGACATTTTTCGCTCAGCCTGACTGAAGAGTGGTTTTTGAGATAGCTTCTAGTCTCCTGCATTCGGGATTTGCACTGAGGGGCTTCAGGGAAGTTCTTAGACGCCCTCACGCCCCGCACTGTCGGGACAGCGGGATCAATACATGCTCAATTCTGTACGAGGTCGGATCGCCAACGAAATGACGGGGGCTGCACTCCCCTTCGTTGCCTTCTGCATCGCACTAAATCTCACCGTCGGCCAGGTCACCGCCGCGCTGAAGATTCCCCTCTATCTCGATTCGATCGGGACGGTTCTCGTCGCGGTCCTCGTGGGACCATGGTCGGCCGTCATCGCCGGCTCTTTCGCCAACCTTCTGGCCGCCGCCTTCGGCAACCCATCGATGATGTTCTTCATTCCTGTCGTCGTGGTCATCGGAGCCTTCACGGGGTACCTGGCCAGGGCGGGCTGGTTTCGGAGGTGGTACCTGGTCGCGTTGGGAGGCATCCTGCAAGGCATTCTCGCCGCGATCGTTTCGGCCCCCATCTCTGCCTACTTGTTTGGAGGCGTCATGATGACTGGGACGGATTTCCTCGTCCTCTATTTCCGCTCTGTCGGCAATACGCTGCTCAACAGCGTCTTTTACCAGGGGCTGACGTCGGATCCCGTCGACAAGCTTATTACCTACCTCCTGGTCTTTTTCATCACCCGCAGCCTCCCGCGAAGACTCCTGAGCCGGCTGCGCGGAGCCTCAAACCTCAAGGAAACGCCCTCTCGACATGCGCCTTGACATCTCCTCCAAGCTCGCCCTCGTTCTTCTCCTCTGGGTATGCGCCTTTACCCTTGAATGGTTTGTCAGTGTACCGCTGCTCGTTGTGGCTGCGGCCGCCCGATACCTGGTTCCAGCCTTCAGGCCTCAATCCCACCGGGCGAACAGGGCGTTCAACAAGTTCCTGTTGTATAGCGTCGCGATCCTTGTTCTTCTCACGGCTCTCAATGCTCTCCTGATGCCGGGCGGCGACATTCTTTTCACGCTCGCCGGGTTGAAGTTCCACCACGACGGCTTGATGTTTGGGATCAGGACTGCCGCGAGGCTGCTCCTGCTCTCCGTTTCGATCCTCATTTTCTTCATCTCAACACCTTTGCCGGACTTCATCCGCTTCCTCCAGCAGAAGGGTCTCCCCTCTCAACTGGTCCTTATCCTTCTCTTGACTCTCCACTTCCTCGACCAGCTGCCTGAAAGAATCAACCGGGTCTTTGTCGCGCAGGAGGCGCGAGGAGCGCCGGTGCGAGCCGGCGTGTTCTCCAGAGCCAAGTCGTTGGTGTCGATCCTCTCGCCGCTGGTCCTTTCGTCAATCGTCGAGTCCATCGATCGGGGAACCGCCCTGGAGGTACGCGGTTTCTTGGTTCGACCGGAGGCATCGCTCGTCCGCGTCCAGGCAAGACAGAAGCTCAATCCGGTGTCGCTCACTCTTCTTCTATTGACCCTCGGGGTCCTTTTCCTTTTTCTCCTCCGATGGCTGCTCGCATTCTAATCGACCGATTCTCATTCCGGTATGGCCCGGACCTCCCGAGTGCACTCGCGGAGGTCTCACTTGACATCGCGCCTGGTTCCTGTTGTGGCATACTCGGCCCGACGGGCGCCGGGAAGACAACGCTCCTCCATGCCCTCGTTGGCATTCTCGGACGGCATCACCCGGATTCCATTCACGCCGGGACCATTCGTGTCGGCGAGAGAACCTTCGCTCCGTTGCCAGACGAGATCCTCTTCCCAAAAGTCGGGCTCGTCCTCCAGGATCCGTTCGTCCAACTTTCAGGTGTGCGGGACACCGTATCTGACGAAGTGCTCTTCACGCTGGAGAATCTGGGGATCGCGAGCGAGGTCGCCCAATCCCGCGTCGCTGCTCTCCTGCGCGAGCTCGGGATCGACCATCTCGCGTCCAGACAGCCGTCGACCCTTTCCGGCGGAGAGACGCAACGACTCGCGCTGGCGACGATGCTCATCGCCGCGCCGGAGGTCCTCCTGCTCGACGAGCCAACCTCCGCTCTCGACACCTCAGCGGTCGAACGGCTACGACAAATCATCGAATCTCTCCACAGCAGGACAACGGTGATCATCACCGATACCCAGATCGACTTCTCGCTGCCGCTGGCCGATCAAATCGTCGTGCTTGACGCGGGAAACCTCCGCTTTGACGGGAAGCCAAGCGATTTCACCTCGCGAATGAATGAATTTGGTGATGTGCTCCCGGTGCGTGGCTGGAGGGAGGCGCTGGATCGTCTTGCAGAATCATCCGCAATGCAATCACACGCTGCGGATCTTCTGGGAAAGGCTTTGGGGAAAACGTGAGGATCGAATTCCGAAACGTCCACTTTGCGTACCAGCCGAACCTTCCGGTCCTCTCCGATATTTCGTTCGAACTGCAGACCGGGGAGTTTCTGCTCATCCTCGGGCAAAACGGCGCCGGCAAGAGCACGCTGCTGAAGCTTCTCAACGGAATCCTGAAGCCGACGGGAGGCAGCGTTCTGGTGGACGGGTACGACACGGCCTCCACCTCCACGGCCTCCCTCGCGCGGCACGTCTGCGTCACATTTCAGAACCCGGCCGACCAGCTCTTTGCGTCGACGGTCCGGCGCGAGCTCGAGTTCGCCCCACGGAACCTCAAACGGCCCGACGCGACCAGGCTGGTTGAGGAGGCCCTCTCCTTGTGCGAGCTGGGTCCGTCGGCGCTTCAGCATCCGTACGATCTGCCCTTGGCTCAGAGGAAAGTCCTCACCGTCGCCAGTGCCCTCGCCAGCGGATCCCCTTTTCTCGCGTTCGACGAGCCAAGCGCAGGTCTCTCTCAGCTCGAGCGAAGGGTCCTGGACAACCTCACAAGGTCTCTTCGCGCGAACGAGCGGGGCCTTCTCGTGGTTTCCCACGATCTCGAGCTGTTTCTTCCGTACGCATCGAATGTGCTGCTGCTGCGAGGGGGCACGAGGACGTTCCTGGGTAAGCCGGAGCAGCTTCTGCGGGAGGATATGATTCTGGAGGAAGCCGGACTTCGCCTGCCGACGTTGATGAGGTTACGGAAGGACCTTGGATTGCCGCTACTCGAGCGCGCTGCGGGGGACCCCTCTATTTTGAGGGGATGAGAAGACGATCGCCAGGGTGGATCCCGTCGGAGACGTCATTGCTGGCCTGGAGGTCCTGGACGCTGACCCCGTACTTCCTGGAGATATCCCAGAGAGTGTCGCCGCGGCGCACCTTGTAGTAGGAGTTGCTGGGAGTGGCGGCTGTCGAAGAGGGGATCTTCAAAACTTGGTTAATTTTGATCTTTGAGGATCGCAGCTTGTTGTGCTGCATCAACTCCTTGGTGGTGATCCCGAATGATCTTGCGATCTCGGAGAGCGTCTCCCCTTTTCTCACCCGATGCGTTTGGTCGGAGGCGGTGGGTTTCCCGTCGTCCGCCGTGCCGGCCAGGGGCTTCTGCGGTCCTGGCGGCGTCGGGATGATGGGTGCGCGCTCCTCGGGCTCACTGTAGATGTCAAGCGATTGTCCGACAACAATTTTGCTTCCCCTCACGCCGTTCCACATCCGCAGATCGCTCACACTCACTCCGTACTGTTTGGCGATCTTCTCGAGAGCGTCGCCTTCACGGACAGTGTATTGAATCCACCCTTGCTGGCCGTTCTGATTGTCTCCGGCTGAAGCACGCGAGAGCCGGCTGGAGCCGCTCCCAACCTCTGCGCGTCTTAACTCCTCTTTCTCCGCAAACGACATGTCGTCAATCTTACTCAGAGCATCCGCCTTATTCTGATCGACCCAGATCGTCATTTCCTGTCCCGGCAGGATGTAACTTCTATAGCCGATGTCATTCCAGTTCCGGATGTCGCTCGCCCTGACGCCATACCATTCGGCGATATGCCCGATGGTATCGCCGCGCTTCACCGTATACACGAGCTGGCTTTTACCCTTGGGACTTTTCAGTGTCCGCTTGGACGAGCTCGAAGAGCGGCTGGCACCAGATTTGGCCTGCGCCAGAGCTGCTTCCTTTCCCTTGCCGAAACTGACTTTCTTCACTTCCCGGCTGTAATTGAACGGGACCTTTACGCTCTCCATTTCCTCCGGCGACACCGGTATGGCCAACATGGATCCTACTTTCAGACTCCGTACCGAGCGAAGGTTGTTCACTTCCTGCAGGACCGAAACGGTCAAGCCATATTTCCGCGCGAGCGCCCCCAGGGTCTCGCCTCTCCTCACCTTGTGCACGACCCACTGTCTTTTCTGATCTGCCGGGACCGCGGCAAAATTCTGAGCGAAAACATCCTTCTTCCCCTGCGGAATCCTGAGGTGATAGCCGGTCACGCCGGGTGGTGTCTGGGGACGCAAGAGTTCCGGATTGAGCTCCTTAAGCGTCGCGACATCGGTCTCGGCGCACTTTGCCAGGACTTTCAGATCGACGCAATCGTCGATCTCAACGACGTCATACTTGAGCGGGTCTGCTACCGGCAGATTGCGGAAGCCGTACTTTTCCGGCTCCAGGGCCATGCGCGCGACTGCGATATATTGCGGCACGTAGTTTCTGGTCTGCCGCGGCAGATACTTCCTGATGGCCCAGAAGTCGGTCTTGCCGCTGCGCCGGATCGCCCGGTATACCTTACCCGCCCCCGCATTGTACGATGCGAGAACCAGATTCCAGTCACCCAGATCCGAGAACAGGTCCATCAGGTGGCGGGCTGCTGCGCGCGTCGATTTCTCGAAATCGCGGCGTTCGTCGTACCAGAAATTCATCTTCAGGCCGTAGAGGCTCCCTGTCCCCTTCATGAACTGCCACAGTCCGATTGCCCTCGCTCGCGATCGAGCGTCGGGGCGAAGGCCGCTCTCGGTCATCGAGAGATAGACCAGCTCCTCCGGCACCCCCTCCTGCCGAAAGATCTTCTCCATCACCGGAAAGTATTTGCCGGAGAGATACATCCATCGCTCGAAATGTTCTCGTCCTTTGCTCACAAAGAAGCTGATCGCTCGCCCGACATAATCGTTGAAGGGAAGTGGAACGGCCGTCCCTTCGACGTCGTACTTCGGTACGTTCACCTCCGTCGGCCCGGTGTTCTCGATCGCCAGGTTCGCCTTTTCCCGCAGTGCGAAAGCCGGCGCATCGGGCCCGAGCTGATCGATGCTGGCAACGTATTTGTCGTAATCGTCGAGGACGCTCTGCATCAACTCGGCGTAATCCTTGTTCGATTCGATCTCCGGGAAGTAGCTCAGTTCATTCAGGACATTGATTGCTTGCTCGAACTCGCGCTCGCACAACGACGAATCGCCGGCCTCCTGCGCATTGAGAGCAGTAACATAATGCTGGCGAGCCGACTCGAGCTTCTCGGCAATCAGAGCTGATTCATCGTCGAGCGAATCTCCGGGCGCGACAGCATCGCTGATGTTACGGCCCCGACCGGTGTCGGCGCGGGTGGCACCTGGAGATGTAGAGTGAGAAACGGTGTCGATGGGAGAAAGAAGGATGGTCGAATCGGATGCGGCGAGCTCTTTGACGAGTTTCTCAACCCGCTTGAACTCGGTGTCCGACCGGGTGGCCTGCTTCGAAGAACAGCTCAACGTCAAGACAGAGAGAACACACAGTAGAAAGTACTTCATCGGCCCCCGGTGACTGTGGACGCTCAAGGAAAACTTCTGTTCAAGATACGCTACTCGACACAGAAAATCAAGAAGAACGTTGAGCATTCGTACATTGCCAAGACGGACAAAGGGGACCGCACTTCCCCTCGTCTTCGAACCCTTCATTTCACCAATATCATCTTTCTCGTCGAAAAGAAGGACTCCGACCGTAACTCGTACAGATAGATGCCCGAGGGAAGCTCATATCCTCGACGGCTCGTCGATGTGAACTCAATCGCGTACTGGCCGGCCGGGAGATAAGAATCGACGAGCCTCTCCACTTCCTGACCGAGGATATTGTAGACGCGGAGCGTGGTAAAACCACCCTTCGGCAGATCGAACGTAATCACGGTCGATGGATTGAACGGATTCGGGTAGTTTTGGAGAAGCTGATACTCGGTCGGCACGGGTCCTCTGCCGTCATCACTCGGTGCCAACGCCTCCGGGGCCATCGTGAAGTCGAGTGAACCCTCGCTCTGCGCGTAATCAACGATGCCGCTTTGCTCGACCGGCGACTCATACGCAACCTTGTCGGCTGAGACGCTGTAGACTCCAGGCTCGAGATCGGTCAACTCGAATGCACCATCGGCATCGGTCACCGCCGAAGTCGCCACGGATGGATCAGCCTGAGCTTCGGCCATCACAACGACTCCTGCAAGCGTGGCACCCCCCGTGCCTGTGATCCGACCGGCGATTCTGCCTGCACCGCGCGAGAAAGCACGCTGCACACACACGACCAGTCCTTCGACGGTGTTCCCCTGGATCCGAATAGTGTCCGCTTGCCGCCACCTGACGACACCGCAGGCGTTGGTTTTGTAGAACGAAGGCAAGTAGTCACGGAACGGCACCGCCTGGAGGATGTAGCAACCATTCGGGATGGCTCCAAAGAGAAAGTTGCCCAGCGAGTCGGTGTGCACCGTGCGGACGGAATGCGCAGGAGACGATACAGGTGCCCGGCTATAGAGAACAATTCTCGACGGTACACCCACTCCTCCGCTATCCAGAACGACGCCTTGGATCGCGCCCGTCGCCTTCGACGTCGGCGACAGTCGGAAATTCACCTCCGAGCTGTCACCGGCAAGAAGCATGCGGTCCGCTTCGAGTACGTTGTACTTTTCCCTATAGAATTGGAGTATGTATCCTCCGGCGAAACAAGCAGCGATATACGGCCCACCCGACCGAACCGTGACGCTGTACTTTCCAAGTGAGTCACTCTTTCCGAACGCTATGACGTCGGGAAAAACGCCGAAATTCGGATCAGACACGCGGTTTGATGCTTGATCGACCGCGATCGGAATGCTCGCGTTCACCATGATCGGGGTCTTCAGCGCGCTGCTCACCACGACGCTTGCCCCGCGGATCGGCACACCAGAGGTGTCGGTCACTCTCCCTGAAACTGTAACCGGGATCGGCTTGATCCGTCGGTGCATTACCAGATCGAGCTGAATCACGCTAGAATCCATCACCGCGATGGGCGTCGCCCCAGCGATCGTGGGGGAATCCTTGTACCAGACGGGGAGATAATCGTCTTCGAAACAGGGAATCGGAGACATCAACATGGAACAAAGGGGCATAGCAGAGGCCAGATACGTGCCCGAATCCACGTCTGTAATCGTGAATTCGCCGCGCGCATCCGTTATGGCTGAGTAGTACCTATATCGGGGATTCATGCTGACCGATACCGCAGGGTATAGGGCCAAGATGATTCTGGAAATTCCAGCCCCGCTGTCGTTCCTGACGGTTCCGGCGATCGTTCCCAGAAAGCCGACCACCCTGAGCTTGTACTCCTGGCCCGCCCTTTCTCCGCGTTGATTGCTCACCAGGAGCGAAACAGAGAAACCGCCGGCAACCGGTGGAATCCAGCTCACCAGCCCTGTCAGCGAATCAATCTTCATGCCTTCCGGCGCGACCGTGAGTTGATAGCGCAGCGTGTCGTTCAGGCGCGAACTGACGGCCTGGACTTGATACTGGTAGAGCTTTCCTACTGCTGTGACTTCGACCGGCTGGGAAACAATGAAGATCGAGGTGCGAAACTGCGAGTAACAAACAGAGGACAGATACTCACCGGGGAACACGACCAGAAGGGCAAAAAACAGGCACATTCGTTTCATCAGACACCCCCGAGCTTGTCAACTCCTCTCACGAGACCGCCTGTACCCTACCAAGAACGCCCGTTAGAATCAAGTATCGGCGCGGACCATGTAGCCGTTCTGTGCCCGGAATCACGAGGTGGATGTGACTGCTTACAACGGAATGTTGCCGTGTTTCTTCTTCGGATTGGAGTCGACCTTGTTCTCCAGGAATTTCAGTGCTTTGATCAGCTTAGGGCGGGTTTCGCTCGGAACGATCACTTCGTCGATATAGCCCCTCTCGGCGGCGATGTAGGGGTTCGCAAACTTCTCCCGGTACTCATTCACTTTCTGGTCCAGCGCTTGTTCTTTGCCCGCCGCTCGCTCGATCTCCTTTCTGAAGATGATCTCCACGGCGCCTTTCGGCCCCATCACGGCAATCTCTGCCGACGGCCAGGCGAAGTTCACATCCCCCCGGATGTGCTTGGAGTTCATGACGTCGTACGCCCCGCCGTAGGCCTTCCTGGTGATCACCGTTAGCCGCGGCACCGTCGCCTCGCAGAACGCATAGAGCAGCTTCGATCCGTGCTTGATGATTCCCCTCCATTCCTGATCCGTTCCCGGCAGGAATCCGGGCACATCCTCAAACACGACGAGTGGTACATTGAACGCATCGCAGAACCGGACAAACCGCGCGCCCTTCAACGAAGCGTCAATGTCGAGCACTCCGGCCAGCACCGACGGCTGGTTCGCAACGATCCCGACGGAATAGCCACCGAGTCGCGCGAACCCCACGATCAGATTTTGGGCGTTGAGCTCATGAACCTCGAAGAAAACGCCGCGATCAACGATCCTCCGGATCACGTCCTTCATGTCGTACGGCTTGTTCGGGTTTTCGGGTACGATGGTGTCGAGGCTCTCCTCCATTCGGTTCGGATCGTCCTTGGTGTCGACGCGCGGCGGATCGTCCATGTTATTGGAGGGGATGTAAGAGAAGAGCGTTCGGATCGCCTGCAGGCATTCGATTTCGTTCTCCATGGCGAAGTGCGCGACGCCGCTCTTCGTGGCATGCGTCAGCGCTCCCCCCAGCTCTTCAAACGTCACGTCCTCGTGCGTGACCGTCTTCACGACGTTTGGCCCGGTCACGAACATATAGCTCGTGTTTTTCACCATGAAGACGAAATCCGTGATCGCGGGAGAGTAGACCGCCCCGCCCGCGCACGGGCCCAGGATGGCAGAGATCTGCGGTATGACACCCGAGGCGAGGGTGTTCCGAAGGAAAATGTCCGCGTAACCGCCAAGGCTCACCACCCCCTCCTGAATGCGCGCTCCTCCGGAGTCATTCAGTCCAATGACAGGCACACCGAGTTTCAGTGCGAGATCCATAATCTTGCAGATTTTCTCGGCATGCGCTTCCGACAACGATCCCCCGAAGACGGTAAAATCCTGGCTGAAGACCACCACCTGTCGCCCGTCGATGGTTCCATGTCCCGTCACGACGCCGTCGCCGTAGAACTTCTGCTTATCCAGTCCGAAGTCCGTCGATCGGTGCTGGACGAACATTCCGATCTCTTCGAAGCTCCCCTCATCCAAAAGGAGATCGATACGCTCGCGGGCGGTCAGCTTCCCCTTCTTGTGCTGATCCTCGATTCGCTGTTTCCCTCCTCCGAGGAGGGCTTTCTCTTTTTTCTCGAGAAGATGTTTGCTCTTTTCGCTGCTCATAGACGATCGAACGGTTGAGAGGTGAGTGGTGAACAACGGTCCTTTGACGACCGGACGGAAGGCAATATAGGAAACGAGGTAGGCTTAATCAAGAATTGAGATCGGAAGTCAGATCAAACGCGAAAGCGACGCACCCGGGCTGCGGATGCGTCGCCTCCCGAAACAAGGTTGCCGTATCTACTTGGCCATTACCTCTTCTGGAACCTCTGCAGGTTCCTCCTTCTCCACAATCGCGGGAATCGCTGTCTTGCCCTTCTCCGTCGAAAGATACGTATAGAGGGCCGGAACGACATACAGCGTCAGGACAAGCGAGAACAACAATCCGCCGATGATGACAATCCCCAGGGAAACCCTGCTGTGCGCGCTCGCGCCGAGGGCCAGTGCAATCGGCAGAGCCCCCAGGACGGTGGCGAGGCTTGTCATGAGAATCGGTCGCAATCGCAAGGTCGCAGCCTCGATGACTGCTTCTTTGATGGGCAGGCCTGCCCGCTGCTTCTGGTTGCCGAATTCGACGATCAGAATGCCGTTCTTCGTGACGATGCCGATCAGCGCGATGACGCCGATCTCACTGAAAATGTTGAGCGTTTGGCCGAAGATCCAGAGTGAGATCACGGCACCCGCCAGCGCCAGAGGAACGGTGAACATCGTGATGAGCGGATCCCGGAAGCTCTCGAACTGGGCAGCCAGCACGAGGTAAATGAGGACGAGCGCGAGGAGAAAGGCAAAGAGAAGGCTCGACGAGCTTTCAGCGTAGTCCTTGGAAGCACCCGAGAGGGCCGTGCGGAACGATTCATCCAGGGTCCTGCCCGCAACAGCGTCCATCGCCTTAATGCCGTCCCCCAGGGTCACGCCGGGAGCCAGACCGGCCGATACCGTCGCCGCGACGTACCGATCGTACCGGTAGCGCTGCGGCGGGGCGCTCTCCTCCGTCAATCGGACGATGTTGTCCAGCTGGATGAGCTCACCCTGGTTGCTCCTCACGTAGACGGACCGCAGATCGAGCGGCTCCTCGCGGTTGTCGCGCGTCGCAAGGCTGAGGATCTGGTATTGCTTGCCGTTCATGATGAAGTACCCCAGCCGCTCATCGCTGAAATAGAGCTGAAGCGTCTGCGCGACGTCCACCACGGAGACACCGAGGTCCCTCGCCTTGTCGCGATCGATCTCGACGTGGAGCTCCGGCTTGTTGAACTTCAGGTTCACGTCGATGACCTGAAACGCTGGATCTTGGCGCGCCTCCTCAATGAATTTTGGAAGCACCTCCTTGAGACGCTCGAAATTGGGAGCCTGGACCACGTACTGAACCGGCAAGCCGCCGCGTCGGCCCACCGTAATGGTTTGCTCCTGCGTCACAAACGCCCGCGCCTCCGGGAATCGCTGCAGGAGCCGTGTCAGATCGTCGGCAACCTGCTGCTGGGAACGTTGTCGTTGATCGGGATCCTTCAGCGAAATCCGAACGAACCCCGAATTGGCCGAGCTCGATCCGCCGCCGCCCCCCGTCACCGAGAGGACATTGTCCTGTTCGGGTGTCGAGGCATCGACAGCCTGAAGGAGCCTGTTCATGTAGCTGTCCATATACTCGAACGAAGCGCCTTCCTGTGCAGTGCTCTGGATCTGAACCTGCGATCGGTCTTCCATCGGAGCGAGCTCGGATCGCAAGATGGCACCGATGCCGAATATGATGGCAACCGATACACCCATAATGACGATCGCCAACCACCGCTTCTTCATGAATCCTTGCAGAGAGAGGTTGTAGCGGCTGACCAGCTCGCGGAAGAACTTCTCCGTCTTTCGATAGAGCCAGTTCTCCTCTTCGGCCTTTTTCAAGAATCTCGCGCTCATCATCGGTGTGAGCGTGAGCGACACGAACGCGGAGATGAGCACCGCGCCGGCAACGACGATCCCGAACTCCCTGAACAGCCTCCCCACGAGCCCCTGGAGAAAAATAATGGGCAGGAAGACTGCCGCAAGTGTTATCGTGGTCGAAATGATAGCGAAGAAAATCTCCTTCGATCCCCGGTGTCCTGCCTCAATTGGGTCGAATCCTCGCTCCACTTTCTGATAAATATTCTCGAGAACGACAATCGCGTCGTCCACAACGAGGCCCGTCGCCAAGACGATCCCCAGAAGGGTCAGGATATTGATGGAGAAATCGGCGAGGTACATTATGAAGAACGATCCGATCAGCGAGATGGGGATCGCAACGACCGGGATCAGTGTCGTTCGCCAATCCCGCAGGAAGAAGAAGATCACCAGCACCACGAGACAGAATGCGATCAGGATCGTCTCTCCGACCTCTTCAATCGACCTCCGTATCGACCGTGTAACGTCGAACGACGTCTGGACATCGACATCCTTGGGAAGATCCCGCTGGATCTGTTCGACGCGTTTGTGCACTTCGTCGGCAATGGCAATATGGTTTGCCCCCGGCTGCGGCACGATGACCACGCCAACCATCGGTACTCCGCCGCTCCCCCGCATGATGCTCCTCTGGTTCTCCTCCCCCAGTGTGGCGTACCCCACATCCTGGAAGCGGACGATCCTGCCGTCCACTACCTTGATGATCAGGTTGTTGAAGTCATGCGGTTCCCGGAGAAGACCCAGCGTCCTGATCGTGAGCTCTGTCGAACGGCCTTCAATTCTCCCGGACGGCAGCTCGATATTCTCTCGGTTGAGAGCGGAGACGATATCGAGAGGAGTGAGCCGGAACGCAGCCAATCGTGAAGGATCCATCCAGAGTCGCATCGCATAGCGCTTCTCACCCCAGATCCTCACCTCAGCCACCCCCGGAACCGTTTGCAGCCGTTCCTTGAATACGTTGTTCGCAATCTCGCTGATGTCGAGGAGGCTCTTGGTGTTGCTCCTGAGGCCGAGGAGCATGATGGGTCTGGCGTCGGCGTCCGCCTTCGAGATGATCGGCGGATCGGCGTCCGGCGGGAGGTTCCTGATGGCGCGCGAAACACGATCCCGGACATCGTTTGCTGCCGCTTCCATATCGACGCCGAGCTCGAATTCGACGGTGATCGAGCTGCGGCCGTCGCTGCTGGACGACGTCAGCGTGCGGATGCCGGCGATGCCGTTGATGGATTCTTCCAAGGGTTCCGTGATCTGCGTCTCGATGATATCAGCGTTCGCCCCCCGGTAGCTGGTGGAGACGCTGATCACCGCCGGATCCACGGCAGGATATTCGCGGACACCAAGGAATGTGTAGCCGATCGCCCCGAAGAGGACGATGATGATCCCACAGACAGTCGCGAGGACCGGACGATTGATAAAGACGGATGATAGTGTCATGACGATTCCTAGACGGGAAAAAGCTCCTGGTGAAGCAGACTACTGTTCGAGCGTCACCGACACGGCGACTCCGGGACGCAGCTGAAGCAGGCTCGTGGTAATGAGCGTGTCGTTGGCCGCCAGCCCCTTGACGATCTGAATCTCCTCTTCCATCCGGATGCCGGTCTCGACATCCACGTAAGCAGCCCGTCCGTTCCTTGCCAGATACACCTTCTGGCCCTTCAGATCCGGAATGACAGCGTAGGTTGGAACGACCACAGCGTCCTGTTGCCGGCCGAGCAGCACCTCGATTCTTGCGAAGGAGCCTGGCAGGATGGCCTCGTTCTCATTACGCGCAAGAGCTCTCATCCTCAACGTGCGCGTCATCGGGTCGATCTTGGGCTCCAAGGCGTAGATCGCACCCTCGTGCTGCCTGCTCGAGCCCTCGAGCGTAAACCTGACTTTGTCTCCTTTCTTCACGATGGCCGCGTATTTCTCAGGGATGGAGAAGTCGATCTTCACCGAGCTGAGGTCCTGCAAGCGGGCCATGAGAGTGGAAGGATCGACATAGGCTCCTTCGCTGATAGAGCGAAGGCCGATCACCCCGCTGAAGGGAGCGCGGACCTCCGTTTTCTGAATTTGCGCGTTCAGCAGGTCAATTTCCGCCTTCACTCCGGCAAGGTCGTTTCGACTCACATCATACTGTTCCTGGCTGATGGCATTGACCTCCCGCAGCCTTCTCTGCCGACCCTCCTTTTCCTCCAAGAGCGTCTTTTGTGATTCGGCCTTCCGGAACTGAGCCTGAAGATCGCTGTCGTTGATCTTGACAAGCAGGTCCCCCTTGCCCACGTGGCTTCCTTCCTTGAAGAGAACCTGCGTTACTTTCCCCGACGCCTCACTCCGGAGCTCTACCTCCTCCGTCGCGAGTACGTTGCCGGTCGCGACGATCCTATTGTCGAGCGGCCTCGGGACGATGACGATTCCGCGCACCGGCATCGTTGCCTCACGCGATCTCGTGCTCGATCGTGCCGATTGATCTCTTCGATCCTGAGGTCCCGAGGACGTGAAGATGATGACGAGGATAACCACAACGGCGAGGATGCCCGCGAGAACAACCTTCCTGTCTTTCAGACGGTACACGTGTTTTCCTCCTTAGAAACGATCAAATGGGTAGCCAAACAGAACTCCGGTGCTCGGTGAGAGCGTCTCGGCGCTGGGTTCAGCGTCGAGGATCTTGTAGAGAGCGGTCGTCAGGTTCATTCTATCGATCGCTTGCTTCTGTCAATCGTCGCCAGCAAGCATGTATGGAAATCATCAACCACGCGAGATAATCCTCTTGAACATAATAAGAGTTCTGCTTACCGACCGGAACAGATCACCCTCTTTGTCAACTCCTACCAAGAATGAAGCGGAGGCTCGCCTCCACGATGACAGCAATGCCGATGTGCACAAACAGCTCGTTCATTTTGACAATGATCCTTGCGGGTATCGTTGAAGGGATTCGGAGTACCTGTCCGATGGCGGCGGGTCGGTCTCGACTCACTTCCTCTGAAACTCTAGCGCCTTCTGGATTCGCGCTCGTTCATCTCTTTTATGTAATCGTCGTACAGCTTGTTCTGCTCGGGCGTCAGCAGCTGCCTGATCTCGTGCCGGAGAGTATCTCGCTTGAATCCGATCGCCTCCCAATATTGTTTCTGGACACCTTCAAATTTGTGCCGGAAGGTTTCCATGAGAGAGTCGACGCGGACAGACTGTACGGAGTCGAGCTGGAGACGCGTGGCAAATTGTTTCTGAATCTGAGCCCGGCTCGGTCGATGACCACCCGAGGGGCCTGCAAAATAGGTCCTACCGATGAACGCGCCGGCAACACCGCCCAGCAGAAAACCTATGATGATGAAGATGAGGGTCTTGGTCTTGAGTTGCATGCGGCCTTCTTCCTATTTCGTCAGGACGGCATATACCATGACATCTTTGGAGATCTCACCCTGCGTGCCCAGCACCTGACCCGCGAGCGTATCCGTTGGCTCGCTGATCAAATACCGGTCAACACGGATCGGAGGCTCGGGCCTGAGGAACGTCCCCAGTCCCACAAGGGCCAGCACAACCACCGAGAGCACCACGACGACGTTTCGTGCCAACTTCTCGGTGCTGAGCCAGACAACGGTATTCTCATCCTCCCTCCGAGCTGAGCGCAAGACGGAGTACACGAAGTTGTCCGGCAGCGAGACATCGGCAGCTTCCTTGATACGAACCCTCAGCGCTCTCATCTCCTCTATGGACAGCCTGCATGACTCGCAGGAGGCGAGATGCTCCGAGACCTCGCGCCGCTCTTCGCCCGTCAACTCGTTGTCGACGTAGAGCGATAGCAGCTGTTCCGGATGGTTCGTTTTCATAAGCGCTCCTTGAAGTAATCTTTGAGCAGTTTCCTTAGTTCTTCCCGAGCACGGAAGATCCTGGACTTTACGGCTTGAGTCGAGATATGGAGCGTCTTCGCGATCTCTTCATACGACATGTCTTCGTACTCTCGCAGCGTGATCACGATCCGGTGAACAGGCGAGAGTTTCTGCAGCGCCTCAACGACAACCTTCTTCTTTTCATCGTTTAGCACCTCGTCGGATGCCGTGGCGCGTTCCTTGGTTCGCTTCTCCCCTTCCAACCGCCTCTCCGTGAAAAACTCGAGCGAGACGGCCTTTCGGATCCTCCTTCTTCGCACTTCGTCTATGCACAGGTTCACCGCAATGCGGTAGATCCAGGAATAGAGCGACGCGTCGAATTGGAATCGTCCGAGCGAGCGATAGACCCTGATGAACACTTCCTGGCTCAGATCATCCACTTCCTCCCGACTTCCGAGAGTCAGATAGATGATATTGGCCACCTGACGTTGATAGCGTCGAACGATTTCTTCGAAAGCCTTTTCGTCGCCTTTCCTAAAGGCTTCCACCAACTGAAAGTCGTCAGGGCTATGTTCCACAGGACTTTTGTGATAAACGGTTCTCAATAGGGAAAGTTTCTCTCGAAGGGAATCTCCGCGGCATTCCTGCTTGGCTGAATTTGGGAAATGCCTCAATCCGGCGTGAAAAGCGCATTGGCAAGCCCCAAAACGATCGAATCCGTCGCTCGTCACCGGAGCGAATCTCTATGGTCTAGGCTGACGCTCCATCAATCACTCCCCCACCAATGACATCTTCCCCACCGTAGAAGACCACGGACTGCCCCGGTGTGATCGCCCGTTTGGGCTTGTCGAAAACAACCCGCACACAGCCGTCACCGTCCGGATAGAGCTTCGCCGGCGTCGCCTCGTCCTTGTACCTGACTTTCGCCTGCACTTCCATGCCGTCAAGGAGCTCACTTCTACCGACAAGGTTCACTCCCCGGGCAACAAGACCGGTGCGAAGAAGGTCCGCCTCCGGTCCTATGTGAACGGTGTTCGTCGCTTGATCGACACCGGTCACGTACATCGGTCGCCCATGCGCACCGATACCCCGCCGCTGACCGATCGTGTAAAACGGGTAACCGTCATGTTTTCCTACAACCGTCCCATTGCGAACAATCGCACCGTCTCCGACCCGCGCTGCCAGACCTGGAACGCGCTCTTTCAGGAAGCGTTCGTAATTGTTGTCCGCGACAAAACAAATCTCGTAACTCTCTTCTTTCTCTGCGTTCCTCAGTCCATACTTGTGCGCGAGATCCCGCACGGTCTGCTTGTCGAGCTCCCCCAAGGGGAACATCGTCTTGCTGAGCGCTTGCTGCGAGAGCGCCCACAGAGCGTACGACTGATCTTTGGCCTGGTGGACGGCCTTCGAGACAACGTATCGCCTCCGGGTCACGTCAAACCGGACGCGGGCGTAATGGCCGGTCGCAAGGAAATCCGCTCCGAGCGCCTCCGCCTTCCGGAGAAGCTCACCCCATTTTATCTTCCGATTGCAGATGATGCATGGATTCGGCGTACGCCCCTTGAGGTACTCTTCGACGAAGTTGTCGATGACCTCCGCCGCGAACGCCCCACGGAAATCGACCACGTAGTGTGGAATGCCGATCTTCGCCGCCGCCGCACGAGCGTCATTCATCGCTCCGAGGCCGCAGCAGCTCGTCTCGTTTGCGACGTTCCCGCCGACCTCGCCGAATTCATACGTCTTCATGGTGATGCCGATGACGTTGTATTCCTTCTCCTTGAGGAGGGCCGCGGTGACCGATGAATCGACACCACCGCTCATCGCAACGACCACAGTCTTGTGATTGTCGAGTTTCATAACCGCTCTAAAATAGCCAAAATTCTACCGATAAGAAAGGGGATCCTCGAAGTGAAGCGACGCGGAATGCAGCGGGGATAGGATCAATGCAGCGAAGAGACCGATCGAGCTGAACGCTGGCGGGTCGACTCACCCGCCACTTGGCCAGGGAAAGTGTTCAACGCTCGGAGGACGGATCCCATAGCGTCCGGGGTGCCCTGGCAAATCCTCGATCATCTTTCGGAGAGGGCAGCGGGTGGTGGCCCTACACGAAACACGCACATTGAGTCAACGAGGCCTGCAACACGTGCGGTATACCGCACCTCCCCATTCTCTCTGTCGACCTGCACGATTGAAAGATAATCGAGTTCCACCACCGCGGGGATGAATTCGCAAATCAGGGTCTGCCCTTGAGCTTGTCGATCTGTTCCTTGAACCGATCGTAGCTGCCCTGGCCGACCAGCTTGAAACGCTGACGACCCTGGGCATCGTAAATGAAGGTCGCGGGGAGTGCCCCGCTCCAGGCGGTGTCCAGGGCGTTGATGAATTTCTCCTGATCATCAAATGTCGCCACGTACACCTTGAAGGGGACATTTTGCTTCTTCAGGAATGGGAGGATTTTCGAATCGACTTCGTCCGGATAGTCGGCGCTGATCGCCACGACTTCGACTGCCTTCGGATCGTACGACCGAGAGAGCTTCACAATGTCCGGGAACTCCTCGACGCACGGGACACACCAGGTCGCCCAAACATTCAGGAACAAAATCCGCCCCTCCCTGTTCCCGATCAACCGCTTCAGAGCAGCATCGTCAATTCCTCCAACCGTCAGAGCTGCTTTTCCGGCCGGAGCGATGTCCGCGTTCGACCCCGGTCGGCCCTCCTGGCTTCCGCTTCTCGAGCAGCCGGAGAGGACTGCCGCGATGCAAAACAGGCAGAGGATCGAGACAGACTCCCGCATCAGTTGACTCGCTTGATGGTGCAGCCGAAAGCTTTCGTCGAGACGACGGTCACAGGTTTGCCTGTCAGGATTTCATCCAGCGCTGCTCGAAGATCTTTCGATTTCACCCTGCTCTCGCGCTGCGCGTCGTCAATTCGCCCGTGATAGAGTATCTCGAAGTCCGAATTGAGAACATAGATCTCCGGCGTCACGCCCGCGCCGAGCTTGTCCGCAATGACGTTGTTCCAGTCCTTCAGGATGGGGAACTCGAATCCGTGTTCCTTCGCATGGTTCTTGATCTCCTCCACGCTCTCCTGCTTGTTCGAATTGAGGGCCACGAACGAGACGCCCTTCTTCGAATAGTCGTTGTAGAGATCGACCATTCTCGCGTTGTAGGCATTGGAGACAGGGCACTGCGTGCCGATGAACATCAGGACGATCGCCTTGGACTTCGCGTAGTCCGACAGGGAATGCCTCGCGCCGTTGTAATCCTCGAGCGTGAAGTTCTCCACTTTCTTCCCCTCGTTCTTTGCGAGCAGCCCGACGCTGAGCAGCGCGCCGAGGAGGACGAAGGCAATCAGTTTTGTTCGCATAGGCATCACCTTTCTCAGTAGAGTTGTGGTTAGAGGACATTCATAAGACGCCGCTCGCGCTGAAAGGATTTACTCGCGGCTCATCGCAGTTCGCCGACAGCCGGCTTGTTCTTCACGTACATGTCCGCCCAGTCGAACATCTCCGCCAGGACGTCCAGGACCGATTCTCTTGCCGAATAACCGTGGCTCTCATATGGCAATAAAACAAGCCGGGCCGTGCCCCCGTTCCCCTTGATCGCCTCAAACATACGTTCCGATTGAATAGGGAACGTGCCCGAATTATTGTCCGCCTCGCCGTGAATCAGCAAAATTGGCTCGTTGATCTTCTCGGCGTGCATGAACGGCGAGACCTTCATATAAAGGTCGGGGGCCTCCCAGAAGGACCGGCGTTCGCTCTGGAATCCGAACGGGGTCAGGGTACGGTTGTACGCTCCGCTCCGTGCGATCCCGGCAGCGAAAAGGTCCGAGTGAGCCAGGAGGTTGGCCGTCATGAACGCGCCATAGCTGTGCCCTCCCACCAGGGTCCGTCTCGGGTCGATGACCCCCATCGAGTCAAGCTTGTCGATCGCCGCTTTCGCCGAGGCGACGATCTGCTCGACGAACGTGTTGTTCATCGTCTCCGGGTCGCCCACCACGGGCATCGTCGCGTCCATCAACACTGCGTATCCCTGCGTGACGAAGAACAGCGGCGAAGGTCCGCGCAGAAACGTGAACGAGTTCGGAGAGCCTCGCACCTGTCCGGCCGTTCCAGGATCCGAATACTCGAGCGGATAGGCCCACACCACCAGTGGGAGCCTCGTCCCAGACCGATACCGGGGCGGGAGATACAGCGTGCCTGAGAGAGGTACGCCATCTGACCGCGTGTACTTAACGAGCTCCTTCTTCATGCCGGTCAGCTGCGGAGCGGGATCTTTGAATGCGGTGAGGCTGCGCCGGGAACGCGACTTGAGGTCAACGACATAGTAGTTAGGGACTTCCGTCGCCGTCTCGTACCGCGTCACGATCGCGGAGCGCGAATTCTTCACGAACGAGACAAATCGCTCAAGGCTCTTCCCGTCCGATCGATACAGGCGCTCTTTCTTCAAGGTCACCAGGTTCATCCTGTCGAGGAACGGCCGGTCACCCTGTTCCGACGCCCCGCTGCCGCTCAGATAGATCCAATCGCCATCCTGCAGCATGACCCGCTCGCCATCCGGACGCACCTCGTACACCGGCCGGCCGGGATCGTGGTACGCGTCCCTCACATTGAGATCAAACAGGACCTTCCTGCTGGACACGGGTTTCGCCAGGCTCAGGAAGGCCGACGTCCTCCATCGACGAGCGCGATCGTACTCGGTCAGGATCGCTTCATCACGCTTCGCGGTCCAGTCGAACCCCGCGAATCGATTCTCGACCTTGACGACTTCCGCTGGCGATCCGTCGAAGGGGGCGGCGAGCGACATCACCTTGTCGCGTTGTGGGACTTTGGCCAGAGGATCCCCTCCGTCGAGGGCCTCCACCCAGAGGAGTTTTGCCGGGTAAAGAGGCTGCCATTCGACATAGCGCGGACCGGTCGGCACACCTTGTGTCGGGACATCGTCCGAGATGCCCAGATCCGCGATCGTCCTGATGACCGTTCCTCGCGGGTCCCAGACTTCCGTCCGCCGGGCAAAGAGATAATAGGGGACTCGATGGGAGAACGGCTCTTGGATCGCGGTTACCAGAAGATACTTTTCGTCAGGCGAGAATGCTCCGGAGACTATCAGCGAGGGCCCCCCGATCTTCGTCACGAGTCCTGTTGCAGAATTCACAACCGCGAGCTGGTTCTCGGCGTAGAAGTGGAAGAGCTTTTCGTCGTACGCATTCTTCAGCATATCTTCATACGTCCAGACTTTCGAGACCTTTCCTGCCGCCTCTTCGATGTCGGGTCCGATCGGAACCTTCGGAGCCTCAGGCGCACGCCTGACGCCGTCCGGGACGAGCCGGACGAGGAGGCTCACATTGTCCGACATCCACTCGATGGGAGAGCCGAGGACGTCGTTGACGCGGACATTGGATATGGCGTGTGCCTTTCCCGTCGCAGCGTCGGCGACCCAGAGCTCAACGCCGGTGTGGCCGTCCCGCGTAAACGCGAGCTTCGTGCCGTCGTTGGACCAGACGGGAATGCCGATTCTCGATCCCTCAGGCAGCTCGACACGCACCGTCTTCTCCCCGTCGATCCATCTGATGACAATCTCGGTGTATTGGGTGAGGCGTTGGCGCGCGTTCAGTTCGGGGTCGATCCTGACCCCTGCCAGCCTGAGGAACGGCCGCGCCACGAGGCCGATGGGCGGATGAGGTTGATATTCCACCATGAGCAGTGCGTCGTTGCGGGCGCTGACCCGAACGAACGGTGTCGGCGGGGCGTCCAGAATATCGACAACCTCTTTGGGCGGAAGCTTGTAGGGCTCCTGGGCAAAGGCCGTGAGGGCGGCGATGACCAGCAGCGTCAGTGCGAGTGCTCGCTTCATATCGTTATTCCTTTATGAAGTGTAGAGGTGAGGAAGAGAAAAGGATGCGCTTCGGTGATGGCATGAGAACGGAAGAGTAGGAAAGAAGTTGCGCGTTGGCCTGTCGGACACAGAAGCGCCTGGGGAAACTTACAGAATTGACCTTCCGAAGTCAACGCCCTAGATCGAGGAAAGCGTGCGGATTCGAGCTCGAATGCCTCAACCACGGTAAGTGACCGTCACTCCAAACAGCATCCAAGCGTAAGTGACGGTCACTTGCGCCTGATGAGATCCCCCACTCCCGCGCGTCAGGAGCATGATGATCCGCTGCGTGTAGCACGGCCCAATAGACAAGCGGCTCTGGGCCTCATCTCAAGAACACGATGCGGCATGCTGAACTTCTCCTGCTTTCTAAATCCCGCCAACGAGGGGGATCCCCGAGAGGCGCGAGATTAGCATCTGCACACACAACCTGTCATGCCGAACTCGTTTCGGCATCCATCAAAAGTTTGAGGCAATTTCGGGGCACTGCCTCGTCTAGACCCCGAACCAAGTTCGGGGTGACAGAACAGGCTTTTTTTGAGCTGGCGTCTACAATCGTACCTCCATCTGAAACGTCAGCCGGTTGTCGACATCCCCAAGGATCTCATCCGCACCCAGCCTTTTCACCTCCCCTCCCCCGATGCGAGGGGACTCAGGGAAGGGTGGAGCCAACGGAGCCTTCGTCAAGCTTCACCCTCTCCATGCCTCCCCCATCAAGGGGGAGGTGAAGCTTGATCCTGAGACTGTCCGAAAGTACGATTGCTCACGAACCGGCCGAGTTCTACCTCCCGCTCCCTCGACGGGAGGGGACTCAGGGGAGGGTGGTGGAGTGAACCCCTAAACTGAGACAGTTTTTGACAGAGTTAAGGTGGACGGGTTCAGGGTCGTACTCTTAGCATATTGAGCTTCGAACTCGACAGGAGGTTTGTAACCCAGAGA
>Ga0315554_1000511_pt1 | contig 23119 bp, 21 predicted proteins | sample SalMarSW160370MG_FD_202114 | JGI IMG/M metagenome (GOLD analysis project Ga0315554, IMG submission 202114) | Salt marsh sediment microbial communities from the Plum Island Ecosystem LTER, Massachusetts, United States - Salt Marsh Sediment SW1603-70 ...
CGGGCCGATCCAGAGCGCGCTGTTTCTGTACGAGGCGTACAAGACGGGCAACTTCAGCCGCTTCGCGGTGGCGGATATCGACGAGCGGCTGATCCGGGCGGTGCGCGGGAATCGGGGCCGCTACACCTTAAACATCGCCCGCCGGAGGCGGATCGATCGGGCCACGGTGGAGGGCGTGGAGCTGTTCGACGTCACGGTGCCGGCCGAGGCCGAGAGCTTCGTGGAGGCGGTGGCTGCCTCGGAGGAGCTCTGCACGGCCCTGCCGAGCGTCTCGGCCTACACAGCCGGCGCAGAGGCGAGCCCGGTCAACCTGCTTGCCCGGGGCTTACGCGCCCGCAGCGGCACCTCCACTGAGATGTTGCCCACAATCGTCTACACGGCGGAGAACAACAACCGGGCCGCCGAGATTCTCGGCGGACTGGTCTACCCCGGGATCCCACCATCTATCCAAAAGAATGTTCAATTTTTGAACACAGTCATCGGCAAGATGAGCGGGGTGATCACGGATGCGGCGACCATCGAGCGGCTCGGTCTGGCCACCATCGCACCGGATTTCCCGCGGGCCATTCTGGTCGAGGAGTTCAACCGGATCCTGGTCTCCAAGATCCGCCTGCCCAGGTACCGGCGGGGGATCGAGGTGTTCGTCGAAAAGGAGGACCTGCTTCCCTTCGAGGAGGCCAAGCTCTACGGGCACAACGCCATCCACGCCCTGATCGCCTACCTGGCCGAACTCAAAGGCTGTACCGTGATGTCCGAGGCTCGCCAAGACCCCTGGATCATGGAAACGGCCCGCAGGGCCTTTGTCGAGGAGTCGGGAGCCGCGTTGATTCGCAAGTACGCCCGGATGGGGGATCCGCTGTTTTCCGAGCAGGGCTACGCGGATTACGCCGATGATCTGCTGACGCGCATGACCAATCCCAATCTCAGTGATCTGGTGGAGCGGGTAGGCCGGGATCATCTCCGGAAGCTGGGCATCGAGGATCGCCTGTACGGCACCATGGTCATCGCCCTGGAACAGGGGGTGATGCCCGGCGTTCTGGGTTTAGGTGCGGCCGCCGGCGTACTTTCCCTGATCAGGCGGCGGGAGGGTCTCGGGCGGGAGATCGTTCATCTGCCGGAATCGGCGGACGATCTCGACCGAGACACTCTCTCCCGGCTCCTGCTGGAGATCTGGGGGGATCACCCCTCGGTGCAGGAACACGGGCAGCGGCTCATCGCCCTCAGCTGGGACGGTCTGGTGGAGCTGCGGCTGCGGGGGATCGCTTGAAGGGCCGGTTGGGTTGACATGGATAGTGATTGGTAGTACTTTAGTAGTATGAAAGTAAAGACATCTGTAACACTATCGCGAGCTGTTTTAGAGATGATTGACGCGGCGATCGGGGATTCCGGCAACAGGTCCGAGTTCATCGAACGGGCGATCGAAAGCTACATCAGCCAAAGGCTGCGAGAACAGCGGGAGCGGGAAGACCTGGATATTCTGAATCGCGGTGTAGATCGGCTGAACAGAGAAGCGAAAGACGTGCTGTCCTACCAGATTGAGCTATGAAACGGGGTGATCTCTACCGGGTTCGAAAGGCCGCTTCGACGGACCCCAAACGGTTCAGAGTGTTTGTCGTGGCCAGCAGGCAGGTGCTGATCGATTCAAGGTTTTCGTCGGTCACCTGCGCTCCGATCTACAGTTCCTATGACGGTCTGTCCACCCAGGTGCCGGTTGGAGTCGATGAAGGTTTGAAGCATGATAGCTCGATCTACTGCGACGAACTGGTCAGCCTGCCGAAAAGATCTCTTACGGACTTTATAGGGACTCTGTCCGAATCAAAGCTCGCTCTCTTGAACCGCAGCTTGGCGATCGCGGTCGGCTTGAGCTAGCGTCCTACCTGCTCGGATCACGCCTTGCATATCCCATGGGATAGAACAGCAGACCGGAGAGAGGTTTGGGGTAGAAGTGGGTGGATTTACGGGGCATGCGCTCATTGTTTTCGGCAATGGTGATGATATCCTGGAGCCGGGTCGCGTTTAGGACCAGGGCCACCTGCATGCTGCCATCCCGCACCGACTCCAGAGCCGCCTCGAGGTCCTTGGTGTAGGCCACGTTGGTCTGGGCGGAAAGCTGCTCCTCGCTCAGGCCCACGATCCTCTGCAGGATCAGGGTGTTGAGGATATTGACATCGAGAAGCTTCCATTCGGAGGAGTAGGCCAGGTCGACCATCTCCTCGTAGGCCTCGGAGTCCTTGAGGGTGATGAGAAAGTAGCGGTTCAATTTGGAGATAAGAGCCCCGAACTTGTGCATTCCCGGTTCCGCATCCCGCAGGTCCCGCAGCCAGCGCCAGCGCACCTCCCCTTCGTTGCTGCCGTTGAAGGAGTAGCTCTTGACGTGGAAGTGCTCGAGTATGGAGAGGTGCAGCTCGCTCAGGTTTGAAACCTGCAGGTTGTACAGGGTTCGATGGGTTGGAAGTACGGTCAACCCTTCGTGCTCGGAGTTGACCAGAAACATCATGATGAACTCCCAGGGGGCTTCAGGTCCGGCGTCGGGGAACCGACGACGCATCTCATCCCGGATATTGAGCATTGCCTGGTAGCGGTGATGCCCGTCTGCGATGTAGATCGTGAGGCGCTCCATGGTCCGGGAGATGATCCGGCACTTGTCCTGATCGAGGAGGCGCCACATCCGGTGGTGAACCAGGGTCGATTCCTCGTAGAAATCGATGATCGGCTGCTGCTTCTCCATCTGGTCGAGGATGTTATCGATCACATAGGCCCTGTCCTGGTAGATCGACCAGATGTATTCGAACTGGGTTTCCGTGGTGTGCATCAGATGGACCCGATCTTCCAGAGGTCGGGCCATTATCTTTTCGTGGGGCAGGATCTTGCGCTGGCCGTAGTCCCGGAGCCGCACCAGGCCGATGAAACCTTTGACCTTCTTGCGTCCGATCTCCGGGATGTCGAAGGCCTGCTCGTATACCCAGAAGGAAGGCCGCCCGGTTTCCCGAATCACCCCCTCTTTCTCCCATTGGGCCAGGTGGTTTTTAGCCCGGGTGTACGGATTCTCGTGTTCATTGTCCCCCGACTGCTCCCTGTTCAGAATCAGGCGGATTACGTTGAAGGGATGCTGCCGGTAGTAGTCTTGCTGCTGCTGTGGTGATATAACATCGTAGGGCTGGGCCAGGCAGAGCCCGATGTCATCGATCTTCGCCGGGTCGTAGTGCTGAGCGCGGAACGGACGGACTTCGTTTACGAGTTGGGACATTCTCTCTCCTCCTGATTATGGTATTTAAAACAAAGTTGATGATATCTTCAATAGATCGCTGCATTGCGGTGATGAGTTCGACAACCGTGGAATGGTGAATCGTGAACTACGCCTGCATCTTGTTTGACTGGGACGGCTGCCTGGCCGATACCCTGGACATCTGGATCGAGGCGTACACCAGATCCCTGGAGCTTCGCGGCATCCATGCCGGAAAATCGGCTGTCGTGCAGGAACTGTTCAACGACTGGGAGGGGCCGGAGCGTTTCGGAGTTCAGGATGTTGGAGTGTTTGAGCTTGAGATCCTCAGCACCATGGAAAAGCGGGTTCCTACGGCGGTCTTCAATTCAGGTGCTCTACGCGTATTGAAGGAGCTGCACAGGTGCGGAAGGACAACTGCCGTTCTGACAGGATCCAGGCGCAGCTTTGTCGAGCCGGTTATCATCAGGGAGGGAGTCGAGTCGATGGTGGATCTCCTCGTCTGCCGGGAAGATGTAACGCATCCCAAGCCTCATCCCGAGGCGGTGGAGAGAGCGCTGGCGACCTTAGCTGTTTCCAGAGAACGGGCGATCATGGTAGGAGACAGCACCCGGGATATCCAGATGGGCAGCAACGCCGGAACAGCCACGGTTCTGTATTTTCCGAACAAGAACCGACGCTACTACGGATTGTCCCAGCTGGAACGCTGCAGGCCGGATTTCGTCATTCGAGATTTCAATGATCTGCTGAATCTCGTTGTGTGAGGGGCACTGCATTCAGCTGGAGCGGGATTTCTGCCTGATAGAAGAAGTTCGGGAGCAGTGGCTTCGGTGGATTGATAGTTTGGCGTTTTTGTTGGCATAATGCAGAAATGATTTTACCAGGGACGAGGACATGAGTAGCAGCAGGAAGCCGGAGCTTTCCAGTCATTTTAGGAATAAAACTTCCTCGGTGATCCGCACCGCCCAGATCGAGTTTGCCAAGCGGGAAGGTGCCGTGGAAGGGATCAACCTCGCCATAGGCAATGTGTCATTGCCCATGCATCCGGCGATGATCCGCCGCCTTGGAGACCTGCGGGCCCAGGGCAGTCCGTTTCAAAACGGTGCGGTGCGCTACACCCCAACCGTCGGCATGGACGAAACCCGGGAGGCCTTCCGCCGTATTATCGGCTCAAGCGGTTTCGACGCGGATCGGCTGCACGTGCAGATCACCGACGGCGGATCCCACGCCATGGAGCTGGTGATTCTCGGCGTGTGCGGCGAAGCCGGGACCGCGGACAAGCCGTTGATGATCATCGATCCGACCTACACGAACTACACGGCCATGGCCGCCAGGCTCGGCCGCAGCACGGTCGCCCTGAGGCGAACACTGCAGGACGACGGTTGCTTCACCCTGCCGGACCTTTCCCGAATCGAAGAGATCATCCTGGAACGGAAACCGGGCGCTCTCCTGGTCATCCCCTACGACAACCCCACGGGCCAGCTGTACAGCAAGACTCAGATGCTGAAGCTGGCCGAATTGTGCGTGCGCCACAACCTGTGGATGATCTCCGACGAGGCCTATCGGGAGCTGTATTACACGGGTGCAGAAGTGATAAGCATCTGGGGTATAACCGATCGCGATGTTCCCGGTATCGAGGGAAGACGAATCAGCGTAGAGACCTCTTCCAAGGTGTGGAACGCCTGCGGGCTGCGTATCGGAGCCCTGGTGACGGACAACGAGGAGTTTCACATCAGGGGCGTGGCCGAGAACACGGCCAACCTCTGCCCCAATGCGATCGGCCAGTATATCTTTGGGGCACTGGCCGGCGTACCTGAAGGGGAGCTTCGTCGCTGGTACGAACGACAGAGAGAATACTACCGGACCCTGCTCGACGAGCTGACCTCCCGGATACGAGAGCTCCTGCCCGGTATCATCGTTTCCTCACCGGATGCGGCGATCTACCTGGTAGTGGATGTTCGGCGGATCGTAGCGGAGGATTTCGACGCCATGGACTTTGTGCTGCACTGCGCCCGGGAAGGAGCTGTGGAGCTGGAAGGAAAACAATACACCCTGCTGGTGGCCCCGATGTCGGGGTTCTACGACCTTCCACCCGCGGAAAATCCCGGCAGGACCCAGATGAGGATCGCCTACGTTGAACCGCTGGACCGAATGAAACTGGTTCCCGAATTGTTCAAGGAGCTGCTTCAAGGATATCTCGAGCGGTCGGCTCAGCCGATTCCTGCAGCTGCATTCCGCCGGTAGTCAATTGCCAGAGGGCTCTCCGCTATATTATTCTCACCTATCATTTTTCCCGATAAACGAGCGCTGCAATGAAAAAAAATTCCAATAAACCTGTTGGAGCAATCACCAGCAACTCCGAGCCCTGGAAGCGCTATTGGCTGGATGCCAAGCGGCGTTCTCCGGTGAATCGCAGGGAGCGCCGGGGTGAAGGCGCCGAGATCGAGCGTTGGAACATCCGGGCTTCCGGCTTTGCGGAGCACAGTGAATCGGAGGAGAGCCGGGATCGACGCAATCGGATCACCAGCTGGCTGGAGAGCGAAGGAGCGCTTCAGAGAAAGTTTCGGGTTCTCGATATCGGGGCCGGGCCGGGTACCTACGCCGTCGTGCTGTCACGGAAAGTGGCGGAGGTAACTGCTCTGGAACCGGCTGCCTCAATGACCTCGATCCTGAAGCGCAGAATCACGGAAGCGGGAATCGACAACATTCGGATCACCCAGAGAACCTGGGAGGAGATCAGCCTGGCCGCAGAGAGCTGGCAACATGCCTTCGATCTGGTCTTCGCCTCCATGTGCCCCGGCGTCGGCGATCCGGGTATGGTTGAGAAGATGATCGAAGCTTCGCGGAACTTCTGCTACTTGAGCGGCTGGTCCGGCTCCAGATGGGGCAACTGGGGTCTGTCTCAGTGCGAGCTGTGGCCTCAGATCTTCGGCGAACAGCTGGGGGATTACCCCAGCGATATCCTCTATCCGTTTGGTCTGTTGTACGCCCTGGGCTACCGGCCCGAGCTGCGTTTCCTCCAGCCTCGAGTGCACCTGGAGATGGACGCGGAGGAGGCGATTCGCGGGCTTGTCGTGCACTTCAGTCGCTACGAAGAGATAACCCCGGCGATTCGCGGGACGATTCGCGCCTACGTTCACAGCTACAGTCAGGACGGAAGGTTCAGCCAGGGGTACACCACCTGTCAGGGATTCATGCTCTGGCAGGTGTGATCGGTCTGTAACTTCGGCACAGCAGCCTGGATCCGCAGCACCGATCAATACGATTCCAGCCTCTTGACAAGTCTGGAGCTTTTAACGAAGCCCGCCACCAGCAACTGCCAGGCGTGGTAAAACACCAGAGGCAGCAGGGTTGTGCCCAGGACCTCCGGAGTGGCGGCGAAGTAGGTGGAGATCAGGGGAACGCCCACAGCCAGGGTCTTCTGAGGAGCGGTGTAGAGCACGGAGATGGTGTTTTGCCGGGAAAAACGCAACAGCCGCGCCCCGGCGTAGGCGGCGATCAGGTTGCCGACAAAGTCCGGATTTCGCGCGGTTTTGGAGAAGGCAAAGAACAGGATGAAGAGGATAAAGATGTTGCTGGCCACCGACAGACGCTTCTTCTGTTTCATCGCAACCTGCTGAAAGAATCGGCGGAGGATCTGACCGCAGGCTATAGGAACGAGCATCTGCAGGCTCAGGTTCCTCAGGATCTTGAGCACCTCGGCTGCGGGCAGCGGCTCCCCGCTGCCGCGCATCAGCAGGGAGAGCAGCAGCGGCGAGACGATCACGCCGACGATGTTGGCCAGGGCGGCGTTGAACATCGTTCCCATGACGTTCCCGCCGGCGATTTGGGTGAAGACGATACAGCTGGATATGGTCGTAGGCAGGATCGCGACGGCGAAGACTCCGGTGTACAACTGATGATCCCAAACCGAGCGGAAGGGCAGGGTGGTCAGCAGGAAGAACCCGGGGATGAACAGGAAGATGAAGGCCTGTACGTAGAGGTGCAGCCGGTAATCCCTCAGTCCCCTGGTGATGGCTTCCGAGGGCAGGGTGAATCCGGAAATCAGGAATAGCAGTACGATAAGCACGGTGCGGGCTAGACCCCCGCGATTCAGAACCAGCTCGATACCCGGCAGCAGGAACCCCAACAGAAGAGCCGCGAGAATTCCCAGCAAAAACCAGTTGCCTCTCACCCACTGCAGCGCCATGATGGGCATCGTATCAGGTTTCTTCTTTCTGTCAAACGTGCTATGGTCCTTTTCTGTCGGGAGCGGATATTTTGGCACGGAATGGTTTCAAGTCGGTGGCCCTCTGGATTCAGGCCTCACGGGCGCTGTATACGATCACGGTATCGCTTCCCTGCTGTCTCGGTGCCGTTGTGGCCTGGTGGTCCGGCTATCCGTTCAACTGGGGATTGCTGGTGCTGATCCTGGTGGGCATGATGTTCGCCAACATCGGCACAAATTTCACCAACGACTACTTCGACTACAGATCCGGGGTGGACAAGCTGGACGAAGGACGGGTGTACAAGAAGGGAGCGGAGGTGCTGTACGATAATCCTCTGGCTGAGAGCGGATCCGTGGACGGCTATGCTCTGTACTTCTTCTCACCGCGCACGATCCTCATTTCCGCCTTGGCCAGTCTGGCCGTTACGACGGCCATCGGCCTGTACTTCGTCCTGCGGGTGGACTGGCGCATCCTTCCCATCGGCCTGGTGGGGGTCTTGATGGGGTACTTCTACACCGCCCCGCCGGTGAAGTTCGGCTACCGCGGCTGGGGCGATCTGATCTGTTTCCTCGGAAGCGGTCCGTTCCCGGTGATCGGCACCTTCTTTCTGTTCAGCGGCCGTGTTACCTGGACCGCCGTTCTGGCCGGGATCGTGGCCGGCCTGTGGGTGGATGCCATTCTCTATATCGGAAATGTGCCCGACGCGGAAGCGGATCGAGCCGTAGGAAAGCGTACGCTCAGCACGATCCTGGGCCGAAGGGCGGTACGCACCCTGGCTCCACTGTACTACGGTGCCTCTTTCGGTCTGGTAGCCGTCGGTGTGATTCTGGGAATGTTTCCCCTCTGGGCGCTTCTCTGCCTGCTTACTCTGCCGATCGTCGTCCGGGTTCTGGTGATCACCCGCAAGCATTATGACCAAATTCCCCAATTTGCCCGGGCGATCCTGATGACGGTTCGGGTGTTCGCCATCTCTACGGTGTTGTTGGGGGCCGGATTCATCCTGTCCAGGGCCGTCGGTTGACATATTTTCGCGCAGTTACACGATCTGAGCGCAAACCGAAGCGAGGCGGTAAGATACAGATGCGTAGATCCTATCCTTTATACGGAAATATTCTCGCGTTTCTCAGGACCCGGATGCTTGGGGCGGTGCTGATGCCCGCCCTGATCGGAGCCGCCCTTGCCGCCCGCCGGGGGAGCTTCCGCTGGCCGCCCTTCGTGCTCATCCTGGTTGGCCTGGCCGCCGCGGAGCTGCTGAATCTGTTCGGTTCGGACTACCGGATGCTTCGAAACCCGGAGCGCGGCGAACCCCGGTTGCCCGGTAATCCCGTTCTCCCACCCGAACGCCTGCCGGTCTCCCGCATCCCTCTGGTTCTTGCTCCTATCGCACTCGTCGGTTTAGCCGTACTGCTGTACTTCACGATCAAGGTGGGAATCGGCGTTCTCGTGTTTCTCCTTGCCGCCGCGCTCATCGGAGCCCTGTACGTCTTCTCCCCCTTCCGTTACGCCTTTCTCTACACGGCTTTGATCCCTCCGCTGATCAGCGGCGGCGTATACCTGGCCATGACGGGCGAGTTGGAAGGGCTGGCCTTTGCCGCCGGGGCACCGATCACCCTGATCTCCCTGGCCGTGATTGTCGGCTACCGGGTGATGTACGGGCAGACGGGACCCGAACGACGACGCTCCCGGGCCGTGGTTCTGGCCCTTTACTGCCTGGCCGGGATCATTGTCGTAGTGTATGTAGCGGCCGGCGTCTATCCGCGGGCCGGGCTGGCGGCGGCGGTTCCGATCGCAGCCTTTCTATGGCCGGTGGGGATCGTGACCGACCGGGAGAGGAAGGACCCGGTTGCGGCCACGGCTCTGGGTGTACTGATGCACACGAGCACCTGCCTGGTCGTGGCCGCAACGCTGTGGTTAGGGTAGGAGCAAATAGCAGAGGGATATTGAGAATCTCCAGACCCCTCAGCAGGATCGGAAGATTCGGTTCCTCTAGGTTTTTTTCGCGCTTTCTTTCGCTTCGGATCGGGGGCTTTGCTCCTCCTCGGAGGCGGATGCACGGCTTGCACCTCTATCAGCGGACGGCGCAGCGAAACGAACGGTCCGAACCTTCGCCCTCCAATCTTTGATATCGATCAGATTGAATCCGGGCTGCTCGGCGGACAGCTCCTCTTTTGAAGAGTCGCTGTTTCCGGAGTATTGAAAGCATACAGCCGGAGGGCTGGCCACCAGAACTCCCCTGACCGCTGTCGAGACCTGAATATGCAGGTGGGCAAAAAAGACCCCCAGGATGTTTTTCGAGTAGGGGGGAACGATCTCCCAGAACGCATCGGCGTTTTCCAGCTTCATCTTGTCCAGCCAGGGGATGCCGCTGTCGATGGGGTGATGATGCATGAACATCAGTATGGGTTTGTCGTGATTTGCCCATAGATCTTCGCTCAGCCAGAGCAGCTGTTCCTCCTCGATGTTCCCGAGGGATTTGCCCGTTCCGGCCGTATTCAGGAAGATGAGATGAAGCTTGCCGTGATCGAAGGATCCGTACCCCGGATAGTTCTTCCCCTTTTCCACCAGGGAGCTCTTTTTCAGGGCTTTTAGATCGTCGCGATTGCCCACCACGGTGTGGAGGGGAACCTGAATGTCGTTGAACAGTTCGGCGATGGCCTCGTAGTTGCCCTTCTGCCCGTCTTCCAGCATATCCCCCCCAAGAACGATCAGGTCCGGTTTGGGAGTCTGTTGTTTCAGTACTGCAACCGCCTCGATGAGGTTCGCGTCGGGGAGCGTATTGTTCACACTCTGGCCTGGTTTCGTCGGCAGATGAAAATCGGAAATATGGGCTATGCGCATCGGTTTGCCTCCCCCCGGGTAGTACTTGCTCCGGTGAACTTGCAGCTCCCGGATAGAATAGCCGGGAAGTCGCGGTATGGGCAAGGTCCGGCGGGTGATGCGGCCACGGTCTGCATCTGGGCCGCCGCACCCAGGCGCGGCCGTGAGGAGACGCTGGTTTGGCCGGGAACTCAGCCGAGAGCTCGAACTGTCGCCTCCAGTGCCTGTTCCAGGGTGCTGCGGGGACAGGCCAGGTTGATCCGCTGGAAGCCCTCACCGCCGCTGCCGAACATGGGTCCATCGTCCAGCCAGACCTTGGCCCGCCCAAGAATCCGTTTCTTCAGCTCCTCATCACTCAGGCCCAACGCCCTCAGATCGATCCATACCAGATAGGTTCCCTCCAGGGGGATGACCCGGCCTCCGGGCAGCCGTTCACCCAGAAAGGCGACCAAAAACTCGTAGTTGCCCCGCACATAATCGAGGACCTGCTCGAGCCAGCTCTCTCCATGGCGGTAGGCGGCTTCCGTGGCCACGGCGCTGAGGGCATTGGCGACCTCGGTGCAGATGCGCTTCTGGGTCGCCCGGAATCGCTTCCTCAGGTCCCTGTCCGAAGCGATCACCAGGGAGCAGCCCAGGCCGGCCAGGTTGAAGGTCTTGGTAGCCGAGGTCAGGGTAACGGTGATTGCGGCCGCTTCGCCAGACAGGGAGGCGGTGGGCGTATGGCGGTGTCCCGGCATGATCAGATCGTGGTGGATCTCGTCGGAGAGGATAATGATCTTTTGGCGCAGGCAGATGTCCGCCAACTTTTCCAGCTCCTGCCGGCTCCACACCCGGGCTACCGGGTTGTGGGGACTGCAGAGGATCAACAGCCGGGTGCGCTCGTCGATCGAATCTTTCAGTTGATCGAGGTCCATGGTGTAGCGATTTCCGTCGAGTCGCAGGGGATTTTCCACCACCCGGCGCTCGTTGTTCACAATCGACTCTTTGAAGGGATAGTACACGGGGGGCTGGATGATCACCCCGTCACCCGGCTGCGAGTAGGCCAGAAGCGCCAGGTTCAGGGAGGGAATCACCCCGGGAGCGGCAACCATCCAGCCGCGGCGGATCTCCCATCCGTGGCGGTGCCGCATCCAGTCGATCACCGCCTGGAAGTAGGATTCCGGTTCCAGGGTGTAGCCGAAAACCCCGTGCTCGACTCTGCGTTTCAGTGCTTCGATCACCTCGGTGCAGGCGGGGAAGTCCATGTCCGCCACCCACAGGGGCAGCAGCTCTTCCAGCCCGGTGAAGCGTTTGCCGTAGTCCCACTTGATCGAAGCGGTGCCGCGTCTGTCTATGGGCGTGTCGAAGTCATAGCGCATGGTTGTGATGGTGAGCGCTGATCAAGAGCCGGGCGCGAGCTCAGGGCAGCCGAACCGGTTTGCCATCTTTCGCGCTGGTGTAGATCGCCTGGATGATCTCCACCGCTTTCTTGGCCTCCGGGCCGTCGACCAGGGGGGGGCGACCTTCGTCTATAGCGGTGATGAACTCCTCGAACTGGCGGCGGTGGCCTTCGAAGCTGATGGCGGCGGGGTCCGCAGCACCGCCCCCGGTCTCCGTGCCGGCGCCGAACTTTTTTCGGATCTCATCGTCCCCGGGAGCACTGTCGGCGAAATCCCAGGTCTTGAGGGTCTCTTCCTCCATCACCACGCTTCCCTTGGTTCCGGAGATCTCGATGCGCTTGAGGAAGCCGGGGTATACCGAGGTGGATCCCTCGATCACCCCGAAAGCCCCGTTTCTAAAACGCAGGGCCGCCACGGCATTGTCCTCCACCTCGATCCGCTCGTGGCCGACCGTGGCGGTAAAGGCCTGCACCGATTCAACAGGGCCCATAAACCACCGCAGCAGGTCAATGGCGTGGATAGACTGGTTGATCAGGGCTCCGCCTCCGTCAAGAGCCCGGGTACCGTGCCAGCCACCGTCGTCGTAGTACTGCTGACTGCGGAACCATTTCACGTAGGCGTCTCCCAGGACCAGCGTGCCGAAGCGGCCCTGCTCCAGGGTGCTCTTCACCAGTCCGGCCACCTCGGAAAAGCGGGACTGAAAGATCCCGGCCAGGCTGACCTTTGCTTTGTCGCAGGTCTCGATGATGCGGTCGCAGCGTTCCGGTGTAATCTCCAGGGGCTTTTCCACGATAACGTGTTTTCCCGCCTTGGCCGCGGCCAGGGCCGTGTCCAGATGGGCGCCCGAAGGACTGCAGATACTCACGATATCGAGTTGCGGGTGGGCGAGGAAACGCCTGAGGTCCGCATATCCCCGGCAGTTGTATTTCGCCGCAAACTCCTTGGCCTTCTCCGGCCTGCGTGAGCAGCAGGCTACCAGCGTGCCTTTTGATCCCGATATCGCCTGGATCGCCTTGGCGTGGAAATCTGCGATCAATCCGAGTCCGACAATCCCAAATCCGTAGCTCATTCTCACTCCTCCTCACCGTCATTCTACACAGCCTGCCGGGTCGGGGGCTACCGTTTTTCAGGTTTTTTTCTCGGATCCACGATCCGTATCCAGCCTCAGAAAATATGGCAGTATTGCACTTGCCGTCAGTATGACGCCGTATATCAGAAATCCGACCGCGAAGGACCGCCGGTCTCCGAGTAGACCAAGCAGCAGGGGAACCAGACCGGGTCCCAAGGCATATCCGATCGGGAACAGGAAGGAGACCGTAAGGTTGTGCATCTCAGGCGGGGCGATTCGTGAGATGAGGGGGAAACCCGCCGGAAAGAAGCAGGCGATGAGAACCGGCTGCAGAAATACCGCTGCGATCAGAAGCGGATGGTAGGCGAAACTGAGACCGGCGGTTGCTGCCCCCGCGGCTAACATGACGATGGAGATAATCCTGCGGGCTCCGAAGCGGTCCACCAGGTACCCGGCGACGAAGATCATCACCAAACTCGAGAGGCGGGAAAGGCCGACCAATGTGTTTACCAACTCCGCGTTCATCCCCCGTTCGGCTACCAGGTAGGTCGGCATCATGGCAAACACGCCCATAGCGGCTCCGGCGCCGAAGGCGAAGAGAATGACCATGATCCAGAAGGAGGATTTCGAGAGTATCACCCGGGCGTTGGCCAGGTGGGGCGGCTTGCCGTGAAACCTTCCGCCCCTGGCGAAGATCAGAAACAAGAGGCCCGCTGCAGTACCGATGCAGGCAAGCACGAGCAGAATCCCCTGCCAATTCAGAAATCTTAGGGCAAAGACGGCCGCAATCGGAGCAATCACGAAGCTCGAATTGGGTCCGATCTCGTGAAGGGCAAATACTTTTCCCTCATCCTTCTCCTCGACCAGGGAGGTGAGGGTGGGAATACCCGAGGGGAAGTACAATCCGGAGCCCGCGCCAACTATAATCAGAGACGCCCGAATTTCCCAAAGGGTAGAGCTGAACGATACGGCAAGCAGCCCCAGAATGGCCACCAGTGCGGACAATAGAATCGTACTTCGATGGCCGATCGCCGCTGCCACGAAACCGCTGAAGATCAGCATTCCCGCGTAACCAATCGTGATATAGAGAAAGAAGGAGGCGGCTTGGGCATGACCGAGTCCGAGAGATTTCTCGATGGAAAGCAGAAGGGGAGAGTAGATCAAGCGTGATGTAAATAGAAAAAAGAAAACGAAAACCAGGAGCAGGATGTTGGGGAGATTGGCCCGAAAATTCCTGTCGGGTGTGGGTGAAGTTTTTTTCGTCATTCCGGTTGTTGTCATCCTGTCCGGACCGTTTCCGCTGTAAAGACAGCCGTCTAAGGTTGTCAGCCGGTGCGCCGGCCGCCGCGGAGTCGGCCGGCGGGGGAACGGTCCCGCAGGGCCTCTCGATAGATCGCCTCTTTACGCTTCAACATGACGTACGGGACTTCGTAGGCCTCTTCTATATTTGTCCGGTTGAAAAGCTCGCTTGTCGGTCCCAGCTCGATCCTGCCGTTCTTGTGGAACAGCAGCAGGTGGTCAGAGTACTTCTCCGAGATATCGAGCTCATGGACCGAGTAGTAGAGGCTGAGGTCTCGTGAGCTCGCATATTCGACCAGATACTTCATGATGCGGTGCTTCTGGTACTCTTCCAGGGCGAAGATAGGCTCGTCCATCATGAGGATTTTCGAACCGTAGAGCAAGCTGAAGGCGATGATCGTGCGCTGCAGTTCGCCCTTGCTCACCTCCTGGGTCTTCTTGCCCAGCACCCGTTTCAGCTCGCAAACCTCGACCAGCTCGGCGATCAAGGCGGGATCCTTGGTTTCGTGAAAGCCGTTTTCGTGGACATACTCCAAGAGGTTTCCGATGCTCTCCTCGGTCTCGAACTCCATGTTCTGGTACACGAAGGAGACGTGGCGCTGACGCTCCTGTTCCTCCCGGAGGTTTCGGGTATCGATTCCCCCGAGGTGAACGGTTCCTTCGACGGGCAGAAGGATTCCGGCGGCCAGAAGCAGCAGGGTCGATTTTCCCGTTCCATTTTGGCCCACCAGGGTGGCGATCCCTCTGGGAAGGTCGATGGACAGGTCGTTGAACACGAGCTGCTCGGTCTCGGGGTAGTAGAAGGAGACGTTTTCCAGGTGAATTTCGGTGCGAAGCTCGGAGTTGTCAGGCATCGCCGACCTCCGCGTTGATAGCGATCATCCTTGTAAGATAGTACGGCGGGGGCGGAGAGGTCAAACTCTCTGGTCGATTTCGTTAAATAACCCGCAGGAGCAGACCCTTGAGGTACTGTCCCTCCCGATGGGCGAGATTAACCGGGTGATCGACATCCGCGTGGAGCCGGCGCAGGATCTGAACGGATCGGCCGGCGTCGACCGCCGCCCCAAAAACGACCTTCTGAAAAAGATCTTCCGACACCAGCCCCGAGCAGGAGAAGGTCATGAGGAATCCTCCGGCCCGCACCCGTTTGAGGGCGTAGAGGTTGATGTCCTTGTAACCGCGCAGGGCGCGGGGCAGCTCAGATTTGGAGGCGGCGAACTTCGGGGGGTCAAGAACTACGATATCGTACCGGGACTCATCCCGCCGCAGGAACTCAAAGACATCCGCTTTGGTGGTCCCGAAACGCCCGGGATCGATTCCATTCAGAACTGCATGGCGGGTAGCCTGCTCCAGCGCCTTTTCGGAAAGATCCACGTTTTGGGTCTCCAGCGCGCCTCCCAGCAGCGCCTGCACGGCGAAGGCACCGGTGTAGCTGAAGCAGTTGAGCAGGGTCGTGCCTGCCGAGATCTCCCTCAAGATCCCGCGGTTTGCGCGCTGATCGAGGTAGAACCCGGTTTTCTGGCCTCCTTCGACGTCGACGCGGAATCGGGCACCCGCTTCCTCTATCTCGACGGGGGAGGAGAGCGTTCCGTAGAGGCAGGTGCCGGTGCCGGCGGCCGCGGCGTCCAGGCCTTCGGCTTCGGCCATGTGGGTGTCGATCTTCTGGTAGATGAAACCGGGGCAGAGAAGGGTGCGGAGACTCTCGACCAGCAAGCCTTTGAGCCTCTGCATGCCGGCGGTGAGGAGCTGCATCACCAGGCCCTCTCCGTAGCGATCTGCGATAAGCCCGGGCAGGAAATCTCCCTCTGCGTTTACCAGCCGGAAGGCCGATGTATGGCTGCGAACGAAGGAGCTTCCCAGAAGCGACTCTCGAAGCTTCAAAGCCCTTTCCAGCGAGGCTCGGATAAAATCTCCGTCGATCGTTACTCCCTCGGCGGCGGCTCCTGCGGCCAGCAAACGCACCGTGATCCGGGAGCTTGTGTTCACATACCCGGTAGCCAGAAAGCGACCTCTGCTGTCGAAGACGCTGCAGAGCTCCCCTGCTTTATTGTAGCCCCGGATCGATTGAACGGCACCGGAGAAGATCCAGGGGTGCCCGGTGAGGATTGGTTTCTCCCGGCCTTTTTTCAGGGTGACGACGCATCTGCTGTTCATCTGTTCAGAGCGGTGAATCAGCCGGCTGCCCGAAGCGCCCGCCGAAATGCTTCAGCTCCTCTGTGGATTTCCTCTATGATCGACAGCTCGTAGGGACACTTCTCCTCGCACTCCCCGCACTCGATGCACTTTTCGATGGACTCGCCAGCTCCGGCGATCCAACCCTCTGACAGTCGGTCGGCTGGAAAGCGGTTGACCAGGGTTTCCATGGTCATGAGCGAAACTATCTGAACTCCCTGGGAGCAGGGCTCGCAGTAGCCGCAGCGGCGGCAAAAGCGCGTTCCCAGATCCCGGCGCAGGCGTTCGATGGTTTGTCGGTTCTCCTCTGAGAGGGGGGCTCCTTCTTTCCAGAGGGAAAGAACCTCGTCGACCTCGTGGATTTGCTCGAATCCCGGGTCCGCCACGATGTCCGGTATTGCGAGCAGGTAGCGAATACAGGCCGAGGCATCCTGCAGAGCTCCGCCGCCGAAGGGCTTCATGGCGATGAAGCCGATATCCTTTGCGCGGCAGGCATCTACGAGCTCCCTGCCTTGGTCCTCCACGATGAAGTTGAAGGGGAACTGGAGAACCTCGATCTCCGGGTGCTCGATAACCGCCTCAGCCGCCTCCCGGTTGTGGGCGGAAGCGCCGATGTGGCGGATCTTTCCCTTTTCCCTGTATTTCCGAACCAGGTCGAAGGTTCCGTTGTCCTGCATGGTCTGCCAGGTCTGTGGATCCGGAACTATGTGAAACTGGTAGAGGTCGATGTAGCCGGTTTGCAGACGCTGAAAAGAAAGCTCGATCTGCTCTCGGAGGGCTTCGGGTTCTCGAGCGGGTCCCTTGGTAAATACCAGTACGTCGGATCGGGGGTACTTCTTGATTGCTATGCCGATCCGCTCCTCCGAAGTCCCGTAGCCGGTGGCCGTGTCGATCCAGTTGAGACCCCCGTCCAGGGCCCGCCGGAGGACGTTGATGGACTGCTGTTCGCTGAGACGCTGGATGGGAATTCCCCCGAAGCCGATACGGGTAACCTGCAGTCCGCTCTTTCCCAGTCTGATCATTTTATTGCTCGTCATCCGGTTATTCTACCGCAGAGGCGGGTAACTAGCCAACCAATCTGCCGTGCTCCGGCCATCTCCACCGGCTGCTGGAGCTTCAGGTGGTTCGGCGCTGAGGAGTCGATGACGGCTTGTGGAGGATCAGCGCTTGAGCGGGCTGGTCTCCCGGGCCATGGTGCCGGTCTCCAGGATCTCCTGGATCTTGTAGGTGCCGTATTTCCGGGCTTTGAGAAATCCGTCCCAGGCGCTTTCGGCCAGCCGGCCCTCCCGCCACAGATCGAGGAGCCATTCCGCCGTGTACCCGGGATCCTCCTGGGGAATTCCGGCTTGAATCTCCAGCAGCCAGCGGCGGTTGAACACTTCCTGGGCTCCAATTGACGGGGACATGATCAGGGGGATACCCAGACCGCAGTAGAAGCTGAGCTCACTCGGTTTTGTCCAGAGGATGTCCGTGGATCGAATCGCCTGGCCGAACAGCTGGAAGTACTCCTCTTTGAGGGGACTGTAGATGATCCGCAGATGGGCACAGCCGGGAAGCAGCTCCTCCTTCAACTGGAGGAAGTAATGATGGACCTCCTCCCGAACGCCTGCCACCAGGTTGAGGGCGATCTCTCCGGATTCGATCTTGTCCCGCAGGCTCCTGGCGATCTCATATCCGAACTCCTTCTGAGCCCCTGCCCCTCCGACGGCGTAGGTGATTGTCAGCTGGCGCTGTTTCTTGAAGCGGCAGTTGCCCTTGCCCAAAAAGTGAACCACGTTCCGGCCGTGGAGCGGCCAGAAGCGGTCGTTGGGATCGAGGTAGAACAGGCGCTGGGCCGCGTCGGCCCGCAGTACATCCAGGTTGGCGTTCCCAAGGATCGACAGGGGGAAAGGGAAACCGGTCAGGAAGATCCGCTCATCCGGTACCCCGTAGCTCTTCAGACGCATTACAGCCCGACCACAGGGCGCCAGATAGTGAATCCGGCTGCTGCGGGGATTTTCCGCCACCCAGGCCCGGCTGATCTCCGCATCGCAGATGATGCAGTAGATGCGGCTGTAGCCGGCCTTGTCCGCGGCAATCGCCGGAGCCAGGTAGGAGGTTATCAGTGGCAGGGGTTTGCTCTTGATTCTCTCGAGCATCCCTCTGCACAGGCCGCGATCGACGAAGCGACCCAATAGTTTGACCTGGTAGGAGGGGGAGGACATATCCCGCATCGGGTAGAAGGAGGGGATGCTCTGCAGGGCGTCGAGCATCCCGAACAGGGGTTTGCCAATGATGGGAGTTTTGTGAACCCGGGAAAGGAACTCGTACATGCTGCGCATCCGGTCCCAGAGCTTCTTCTCCGCCGGATCGCTGGCTACTGTTCCGCCCACCGTGATGATCCCTCCCTCGGCGAGATAGCGGAGGGGATAGGTGGCCCGCTGGTGACCAAGCCCCATGTCCACCGTGGCTACCCAGGCTTTCTGTATTTCCTGCTCTTGTGCCATTACGCTTTCTCCCTTTTTCTCTGGCTAGCCTATCGCAATCTTCGATCAGCAACTAAAATGAGGATTGCGATATCCTCTTCCAGCCGATTTTCGGCTGTCATCGTAATATCGGCACCTGTGGGGATTGAATACATCACAATTGCAGGACCCATCTCACGGGATCAGCCCGGCTACGAAGCGGGCCGTTGCCTGCCCCAGATCCGGCCGTCCGGCGTTTTGGTGGATGAACTCCACGATGCGGGTTCCAACGATTACTCCGTCGGCGTAGCGGGTTAGCCTGCGGGCATCCGCCCGAGTCTTCACGCCGATGCCGATGCAGATCGGCGTGTCGGTCAGCCTGCGGATCAGGCGGATGCGGTTTTCGACCGCCTCGCCGGCTGTCAACTCCAGTCCGGTGATCCCCAGTTGGGGCACGTAGTAGAGGAATCCGGAGGCGGAGGCGACGATACGCTTCAGACGTTCCTCGGGGGTCAGCTCCGAGGCCAGCAGTACCGTGCATAGATCCCGCTTCCGGGCCAGGTAAAAAAAATCGGGGTCCGCCTCCGGGGGCAGATCCGCGATGATGAATCCATCCACCCCCGCTGACCGAGCAGTTTGCAAACAGCGCTCCCTGCCGTACTGGAGGAACACGTTCCAGTAGCCCATGAGCAGGATGGGGAGATCGGTGAGCTGGCGCAGCGCAGACACGCGTTCGAAGATCTCCGCGAGGGTGACTCCCCGGGACAGAGCCCGGTTGGCCGCAGCCTGGATTATCGCTCCGTCGGCTATCGGATCGGAGAAGGGGACGCCGAGCTCCACGGCAGTGACCCCCACCCGCTCCAGCTCGCAGATGATGCCCCGCAGCGCTTCCCAGGAGGGCTCCCCGGCCATGATGTAGGCGATGAAAGCCTTTCCGCCCTGCTTGTTCAGCCGGCCCATCCGTTCCGTCAGCCTGTTCATGTTGCACCTCCTGCGTCGGGATGAGATTCGAGGAAGCGCGCAACCTGCTGGCAGTCCTTGTCGCCCCGCCCCGACAGGTTGACGATGATGATCCGCTCCCTGTCCATACCGGCGGCCTCCTTGCGGGCCTGAGCCAGGGCGTGGGCGCTCTCCAGGGCGGGCAGGATGCCCTCCAGGCGGGCCAGCTCCTGAAAGGCGGCCACGGCCTCGCCGTCCGTGGCGCTGACATAGCGAGCCCGCCCCGAGTCCTTCAAATGACAGTGTTCCGGACCCACGCCGGGGTAATCGAGGCCAGCGGAGATCGAATGGGTGGGATGAACCTGGCCGTGGGTGTCTTGCAGCAGGTACATGTGGCTGCCGTGAAACACACCCCGGGTGCCCAGAGTCAGGGTGGCGGCATGGCGGGGTGTGTCGATTCCGTCCCCCGCCGCCTCCACGCCGACCAGAGCCACCTCCCGGTCTTCCAGAAACTCGTAGAACAGCCCGATGGCGTTGCTGCCTCCATTGACGCAGGCCACGCAAAGATCCGGCAGGCGTCCCTCCTTGTCGAGGATCTGACGTTTCGCCTCCCGGCCGATCACCCGCTGGAAATCCCGCACGATCGTGGGGTAGGGATGGGGTCCCACGGTGGAGCCGAAGATGTAGTAGGTGCTCTTCAGATTCGTGACCCAATCACGGAAGGCCTCGTTGATGGCGTCTTTGAGGGTGCGGCTTCCGCTTTCAACGGGAACCACTTCGGTGCCCAGCAGGCGCATGCGGAACACGTTGAGGGACTGCCGTTCCACGTCCTCCTCCCCCATGTACACGGCGCACTCCATACCGAACAGAGCGGCCACCGTGGCGGTGGCTACGCCGTGCTGACCGGCACCGGTTTCGGCGATGATCCGTGTTTTCCCCATGCGCCGGGCCAGGAGGATCTGGCCGACCGTGTTGTTGATCTTATGGGCTCCGGTGTGATTCAGATCCTCCCGCTTCAGATAGATCCGGGCCCCGCCCCAGGCCTCGGTCAGGCGGGCGGCAAAGGTCAGAGGTGTGGGGCGGCCGTCGTACTCCGCCAGGTAGTGCTCGTACTGGGCCTGGAACTCCGGGTTCCTGATGGCCGACTCATACTCCGCCTCCAGCTGCTGGAGGGCCGGCATGATCATCTCCGGAACGAACTGTCCCCCGAAATCGCCGAAATATCCGACCCGTCGATCCTCTGTTTTGTTCTTCATCTGTTCCTCACTGCTTCGAAAAATGTTTTCATCTTTTGTCGATCCTTGATGCCCGGCCGGCTCTCCAGAGCGCTCGAGGCGTCCACTGCATAGGGCTGGACCGTCGCCACCGCGGCTTGCACGTTCTCCGGTCCCAGCCCTCCGGCCAGGAGGAAGCGTTTGTCCGGGAATGACTGAACGAGCTCCGCTGCCAGCTGCCAGTTTGCCCGTGCCCCGGTACCGCCGAGCTTGCCCTGCACGTACGGTTCCAGGAGGATGTAGGGGGTGCGATAGCTTTCGACCAGCTCGAAGATGCTCCGATCCCGGATGCGCAGGGCCTTGATCACGGGTAGCTCGAACCGGGCGCAGTACTCCGGGTCCTCATCTCCGTGCAGCTGCAGCACGGTCAGGTCGGCCCGTAGTGCAGCCTCTTCGATGAAGCATCTGTCTGCGTTGACGAACACCCCCACCCGCTCCACCTCCGACTGTTTTCCCTGATGCCCTTTCTCCGGGCTGCGCAGGATCGCCCCGGCCGTCTTCGGGGTTATCTGCCGGGGGCTGGGGGCGAAGATGAAGCCCAGATAATCGGCGCCAAGGGTAACGGCCAGCCGGGCATCCTCAGCGCGGGTGAGCCCGCAGATCTTGATTCGTACGCGGGGCGGTGCGGCCGCCTCGGCGAATTCCGCTTTCCCGTTTGCTTTCACGGCGAACCTTTGAGTCGGCGCAGCTCGAGCCCGGGATCTTCCGCCCGCATCAGCTGTTCGCCCACCAGGAAGGCGCGGATGCCCACGGTCTTCAGGCGGCGGATATCCTCCGGTCCCGAGATCCCGGATTCGCTCACCCCGGTGACCTGCCCGGGCAGGCCGCGCGCCAGATCGAGGCTGACGGCGATATCCACCTCGAAGCTGTGAAGGTTCCGGTTGTTGATGCCCACGATGCCGGCACCGCAGGCCAGAGCCCGACCGAGCTCCCTGGCGCAGTGAACCTCCACCAGAGCCTCCATGGACAGCTCCCGGCTCAGTTCGATCAGCTCGCTCAGGCTGCGGTCCTTTAGGGCGGCCACGATCAGCAGCAGGGCATCCGCCCCGGCTGCCCTGCTTTCATAAATCTGGTAGGGATCGAAGAGAAAATCCTTGCGCAGCAGGGGAAGCTTCCCAATTTTTCGCAGCGTCTTCAGATCCTCCAGGGAGCCGCCGAAGTGATCCTCCTCGGTGAGCACCGAATAGGCATCGGCTCCTCCTCTCTCGTACGCCCGGTGGATCTCCGCCAGGTCGAAGTGCGGCCGGATCACCCCCCGGCTGGGGGAACGGCGCTTGAACTCCGCGATGATGGCGATGGTGTTGTCTGAACTGCCTGCGTGGCTATCGGCCGGCGCCCCGGAGTGCGCGGCGTCTTGCCGGGGATCCAATGCGGCCCGGAAGTTCCGGGGCGGCGGCAGATCCCGGCAGCGCCGTGCCAGCTCCCCTCGGGGAATCCGCCGCCTGCTCTCCTGCAGCCGTGCCGCCTTGTCCGCCAGTATGCGCTCGAGGATCGAGGGAAGCTCCAGTGGGCGGCCATCGATCCGGGATTCAGAACCGGATTCAGGCATTGCTCAGCTTCCTCAGGGCTTCGAGCTTGATCAGGGCTTTGCCCGAAGCCAGGGAATCCCTGGCCAGCTCGAGACCTTCGACCAGGGTTTCCGCCCCGCCGCCGACGTAGATAGCCGCGGCAGCGTTGAGCAGGGCCACCTCCCGGCGGGGCCCGCTATCCTTCCCTTCCAGGATGTCGAGGAGGATGCGGGCGTTCTCCTCGACCGTGCCTCCGGCCAGTTCTTCGGGCCGGCACAGCTGCAGGCCCAGATCGGCGGGATCGAGAACCCATTCCCGGAGCTGCCCGTCCTTGAGCTCGGTTACATAGGTCGATCCGGTCAGGGTGATCTCGTCCAATCCGTCCGATCCGTGGACCACCAAGGCCCGCTCGACACCGACGTTCTTGAGGGCTCCGGCCATGATCGGAACGAGCTTCCGGTCGAACACGCCGAGAACCTGGGCCTGGGCGAAGGCTGGATTGGACAGGGGGCCAAGGATGTTGAAGATGCTGCGGACGCCGATCTCCCGGCGGGGGCCGATGACGTGGCGCATGGCGCTGTGCAGCTTGGGGGCGAAGAGGAAGCCGATCCCAGCCTGATTGATGCAGTGGGCCATCTTTCCGGCCTCTATTCCGGTGTTGACCCCCAGCTCCCGCAGCACGTCGGCCGAGCCGCAGCGGCTGGAGACCGACCGATTTCCGTGCTTGGCGATGGGAACACCGGCACCTGAGGCGATCAGGGCGGCAGCCGTGGAGACGTTGAAGGTA
>Ga0315554_1000516_pt1 | contig 23030 bp, 20 predicted proteins | sample SalMarSW160370MG_FD_202114 | JGI IMG/M metagenome (GOLD analysis project Ga0315554, IMG submission 202114) | Salt marsh sediment microbial communities from the Plum Island Ecosystem LTER, Massachusetts, United States - Salt Marsh Sediment SW1603-70 ...
ACAGGTACTGGCCGATTCGGGTTCATACGCCCCGCTTCGAGGAATGGAAGCGGGCGTACGAATTCGAATCCTGGAGAATCCTACCGACAGGAGTGAAGCGGAGATGATAGCCCGGACGATCGAAGACATGATGGGGGGGTTGCGCTTCTTCTCCATGGACAGCAGCATCAGCGAGGGAGCGACAAGCGAGGGAATCCGCAGCCTGGCCGATTTCGCCGTCCTCTGCCGGATCAGCCGACAGATGAAGGTTCTGGAGGAGGCTTTTCAGAATCATTCGATTCCCTGCCAGACTGTCGGAGAGACTCCCTTTTTCAAATCCGAGCCGGTAAAATCCCTCATCGATCTGCTCCGGCTCTCCGTGAATGACAATCCGGTTCTCCGCAGTTCCGTGCTGAAGAGGAGGTTGATAGACCCGGAAAAGCTCATCGAGCTGCGGGGCTTGACCGACAGGAACGCTTCAGTCGGCGATTTGTTGTCCGCAATTCGGGAGCTCGTGGATTTGGAAATCCCCCCGCCGCAGAGCCGAATGCTCACCGAGCTGGCCGCTTCTTTCGGCACCGATGCGGGCAAGTTCCTGGAACACGTCCTTTTGGGATCCGGGGCGGACGGCTACAACCGCAGGAGCGAACGGGTCACCCTGATGACCCTGCACGCCGCCAAGGGATTGGAGTTTGCCTGCGTGTTCATCGCCGGATGCGAACAGGGACTGCTGCCCTACTCCCTCTTCGAGGATGCGGCGGCGGATCCGGAGGAGGAGCGCAGACTGTTCTACGTGGGGATGACCCGGGCCAGGAGATATCTGTTTCTGAGCTGTGCAGCGCGCCGGCGGCTGTTCGGTCGGGAATATCGTCTGGCCAGGAGCTCCTTCCTCGATCCGATCGAGGAAGGCCTTCTCGAACTGCAGAGCCCTGGTCCACGCAGGGTCGGATCCCCGGCTTCAGAATCCCACAAACAGCTCGATCTTTTTTAGGCGTGAGAAGCTCCTACTCCTCGTAGCGCTTGAAAACCAGAACGCCGTTGTGTCCGCCGAAACCGAAGGAGTTGCTGATGGCCGCGCGCATCGGGCCGGATACACCTTTATTCGGTATAAAGTCCAGATCGCACTCGGGATCCGGATTCTCATAGTTGCGCGTGGGCGGATAGAACTGCTCCTTGAGTGCCAAGGCGGTTACGATCGCTTCCACGCCTCCGGCGGCCCCGAGCAGGTGACCTACCATCGATTTGGTCGAAGACACCTTGATTTTATCTGTCCGCTCCCCGAAGACTTCCCTGATCGCCTTGGATTCCACGGGATCGTTCGCCGGGGTGGAGGTACCGTGGGCGTTGACGTAGTCGATATCCTCGATTGTGAGGCCGCCGTCCACCAGGGCCCGCCGCATGGCACGTATAGCTCCAACCCCTTGAGGATGCGGGGCGGTCAGGTGGTTGGCATCACAGGTCGCACCGTAGCCGAGCAGCTCCGCGTAGATCTTGGCTCCCCGCTTCTTGGCGTGCTCCAGTTCTTCCAGCACGACGATTCCGGAACCTTCGGACATGATGAAACCGTCCCGGCCGGCATCGAAGGGCCTGGAGGCCTTCTCGGGTTTGTCGTTGTACTTGGTGCTCACCGCCTGGATCGCGGTAAAGCTCGCCAACCCCAGAGGGGTCAGAGCGGCTTCGGTTCCACCGGCCAGCATCATGTCCGCCCGGCCCCTGCGCACCCAGCTCAAAGCCTCGCCAATGGCGTCGGTTCCGGAGGCGCAGGCGGTGACCACGGCGTGGCACGGCCCCTGCAGGTTGAGCTTGATGGCGACGTTCGCCGGTGCGATGTTGGTGATCATCATCGGTGCCAGCAGGGGATGCACCGCTTTGACACCCCGATCGAAAAACTTCTTGAAGTTGTCCCCCAGCACCTCGATCCCGCCGATGCCGTTGCCCAGGACGATTCCGATCCGATCCGGATCGATGTCGTCGTTCTTCAGACCCGCATCCTCGTGCGCCTGGATCGCCGCGGCCACCGCATAAACTGTGAAGCGGTCCATCCTGCGGGCCTCCTTGGCGTCAAAGAAGTCTCCCGGATTGAAATCCTTGACCTCCCCGGCTACCTGGCTGGGATGCTCTGAAGGATCAAAGCGGGTAATGCGGGTGATGCCGTTCTCGCAGGCCTTTACCCGTTCCCAGTAATCCTCGACGTTATTTCCGAGGGGGTTCACCGTCCCCAAACCGGTAATCACCACTCGTTTGACCATAGATCTCTCCTTGAACTCAAGAACAGTTTGTTTTAGATGGACATGCATCCATCTACTCGAAGCACTTCTCCCGATACGTAGGAGGATTGCTCCGAGGCGAGAAAGGTCACTACCTTGGCCACTTCCTCGGGGCTGCCCGGTCGTTTCATGGCGATTTGAGTCAGAAACGCCTCATGAGCCGCCTCAGGCAGCTCCCGGGTCATCTCCGTGTCGATAAATCCGGGCGCTACGGCGTTTGCCCGCACGCCCCTCATTCCCAGCTCTTTGGCCAGGCTTCGAGTCAGTCCGATCAATCCGGCCTTGGAGGCGGCGTAGCTGGCCTGGCCGGCGTTTCCCCCGATTCCCACCACGGAAGCCATGTTGACAATCGAGCCGCTCTTGTTCTTGGCCATATGACGCCCCACGACCTTGCTGATCAGAAAGGCGCTGGCCAGGTTGATGCTCATGACCCTGTTCCAGTCCTCCAGGGTCATGCGGAAGATGAGATTGTTGTCGGTGATTCCGGCATTGTTCACCAGGATGTCGACGGTTCCGGCCTCCTTGATAATCTCCTCGATCACCGGAACGACCTTGTCCTCCACGGCGACGTTCGCCTGCTTGAAGACGACCTGACCGCCTCCCTCTTTTGCAGCCGCCTGCATATCGGCGAGAAACTCGCTGGGATTCAGATCGATGAAGTAAACCGTGGCTCCTTCCCTCAAGAATTTAAGTACGATCTCCAAGCCGATTCCCCGGGCTCCCCCGGTTACGATTGCCTTCTTTCCCTCTAGCATCATACTCCTATCCCTCTACGATTTTTTCGATATCTTCCAGTTTTCCCGCGGGAAGGCAGGGGTAGTCTCTGGAAAAAGCCTTCCACAGACCGCCGAGGACGGAACCCGGACCTACCTCGAGGAATCGGGTGAATCCGTCATCCAGCAGGCTCTGTTCCTCGTCGACCCAGCGTACCGTCGACACCGCCTGACGCACACACAGGAGGCGGGCCTCTTCACCCGAAACGATCTTTTTCCCCGTAACGTTGGCGTAGACCGCCTTGACCGGATCTTTGAAAGTATAGCCGGCGAGCACCTCTTCCAACTCCTTGCGGGCTTCCTCCAGGAGCGGGGTGTGAAAAGGTGCGGAAACCCTCAAGACGACGTAACGCCGGGCTCCCCCTTCTTTGAACGCCGCTTCAGCCTCCGCCAACCCTTCGGCGGTGCCTCCCAGCACGATCTGAGAAGGGCTGGAATAGTTGGCCAGAAACACCTGTTTGCCCTCGATTGTTTCGAGCACCTCTTTAGCTTTGGTAAAATCCAATCCCAATACGGCAGCCATGCCGGCGCGGCCGTCACTGCCCGGCCTGTCCAAAGCCCGGGCGGCCTTCTCCATCAGCTGTCCCCGTATCTTGACAATCGGAAAGAGGTCTTCCAGGGCAAGCACCCCCGCCTCATACAGGGCGCTGTATTCCCCGAGACTGAAGCCGGCAAACCCTTCAGGATCGATCCCCTTTTCCTTGCAGACCAGGCTGGCCGCCACGCTGGCCAGGGTCACAGCCACCTGGGTATTGTCCGTGGCTTTCAGCTCCTCTTCGCTTCCTTCGAACAGCAGCCTCTCGAGATCCATACTCGTGGCTTCCGAGGCCAGGGTGAACAGGTCTTTTACCTTGGGGCTCGACTCCCAGAGATCTTTGGCCATCCCGGGATACTGTGCTCCCTGTCCGGGAAAGAGAAAACAGGTCTTCATGCGGGCTCCTTTGGGATCGCAAAAAATAGCACATAGCCTATGGGTTGTCAAGTGCCGCCAATCTCGCATAAAATGCGCGCATGAATGCAGTCATCCGCGCTACAGGTACCTACGTACCGGACAGGCGTATGTCGAATCATGAGTTCGAAGAATATCTGGATACCTCCGATGAGTGGATCGTATCCCACACGGGGATTCACTACCGTCACATCGCGGCGGAAGACCAGGCGGCATCGGACCTGGCCACGGAAGCAGCAAAGAAGGCCCTGCATCGGGCGGAAATCGGAGCGGAAGAGCTCGACATGATTCTTCTGGCCACGGCCACGCCGGATTTCGTCGGATTTCCGGCAACGGCCTGCATCGTGCAGGAAAACCTGGGCGCTAATAACGCCGCGGCCATGGACATGGTGGCCGGTTGCACCGGTTTCATCTACGGCCTGGAGACGGCCAAGGGATTCATCGTCTCCGGCTTTGCCAAGAAGATTCTGCTCATCGGATCCGAAGTGCTGTCCCGTCATGTCGACTGGCAGGACCGCAACACCTGCGTCCTTTTCGGCGACGGAGCCGGGGCTGCGATAATCTGTGCCGAAGAGGAACCCGAGGAACGAGGTGTGCTGTACACCTACATCCGTTCTCGGGGCTGGGGCGCCCGGCTTTTGGAACGTACTGCCGGGGGCAGCCGTTTTCCCTTCAAGCCGGGAGTGACCGACCCGGCAGATTTGCTCCTCAAGATGGACGGGCGGAAGGTGTACAATTTCGCGGTATCTTCCCTGGTTGAGACGATCGAGCATCTGCTCGAGTATCGCGATCTGAGCGTCGAGGATATCAAATACATAATCCCCCACCAGGCCAACCTGCGCATTATTGAAGCTGCGGCCAAGAGGAAAAAGATCCCCCTGGATAAGTTCTATGTGAACATCCAGGAGTTCGCCAACACCTCCGCCGCCACCATTCCGATCGCCCTGGCCGAGCTTCAAGGCAAGCACATGCTCCGGGAGGGAGATATGCTGATAGCCATCGGCTTCGGTGCCGGCCTGACCTACGGGGGCAACCTGATCCGCTGGTGATCCCCGACTCGCCAGCCGAGCCCGTTGTCCCACACAAGCTGATCGCCCGGCTGCGGCGACACGCCCATCCTCTCACCCCGATTCCCACGGATCAGCAGGCCCGATTGACACGGCTACCAGCAATCCGGGCCGTACTGTTCGACGTATACGGCACGCTTTTTGTCTCGGCCTCCGGAGACATCGCCGGCAGCGACGGGCAAGCGCGCAGCCAGGCCCTGACAGAGGCTCTGGAGGCGATAGGGTTCCCCGTAGACCGGAACACGGCGGAGCGAGCAGCCGAGGTTCTGGTAGAAGCGATTACCCATACGCACAAACGGCTCAAAGACCGCGGTCTGGAATACCCGGAGGTGGATATCAGGAGTATCGTTCTCGAGGTGCTGGAGTACCTGCGGGCACGGGGATTCGGCAGGGAGAAGCCGAACCGGGCGCTCTGCGAAGCCCTGGCCGTGGAGTTCGAGTGCCGCAGCAACCCGACCTGGCCCATGCCGGGGCTTGCCCGGACGCTCCGGCGTCTGAAAGAGCGGGACGTATTGCTCGGGATCGTCTCCAATGCCCAATTCTTCACTCCCCTGCTGTTTCCGGCTCTTCTCAACGGGAGCTTGGAGCTCCTTGGTTTCGACCCCGATCTGTGCGTGTGGTCCTACAGGCTCCTGGAAGCCAAACCTTCGCCAAGACTGTTCCGCCGCGCCCTCGAGGTGCTGATCCGCCGCGGCATCAAGCCGGAGCACGTACTGTACGTGGGCAACGACCGGCTCAACGATATCTGGCCGGCCGTCCAAGCGGGAATGAAAACCGCCTTGTTCGCCGGGGACAGCCGCTCCTTCCGTCCCCGGGAGGGGGATCCCCGTATCCGCGACGTGGGAGAGGATGTCCTGCTGACGGAACTGAGGCAGCTGATGGATGTGCTCGGAATCGTCTAAGCTTGCGGACCTGCCTCATCCGACAGGTGCAGCACCCGCAGATAATCCGAAAAACCGGGAATCTCTTTCTGACCGCAGCCGAAACCCTCCCCCCGCAGGCGGCCCTCCGGTTTACCCGACACCTGCCTGCCGCAGGCCGTCAGTATGGCGCAGCCCGTGGGGGTGAGGATCTCCGTACCGGTATCCAGCTTCCGCACCTGAAAACCGGACAGCATGACGCGGGTGGCCGGGGCCGGCACCGATAACCTGCCGTGGGCTGCGTCGATCGTGCCGCTGCCCACCGTCAGGGTCGAAAACAGGACCTTGTCAACCTGCAGATAGTCAACGGCCAGAGCGAAACCCAGGACATCCACAACCGTATCCACGGCTCCGATCTCGTGAAAATGCACCTGATCAACGGCTACGCCGTGCACCCGGCTCTCCGCTTCGGCCAACCGGCTCAAGACACGCCGGCAGGTCGCTACGACCGTGGACGGATACTCTCCCCGCTTCAGCAGGTCGAGTATGGAGGCCAGATTGCGATACTCCCGCTGGCTGGCCTCACTCCAGGTGATCGCAAGCCGCACGCAGGCCGTGCCGGCCCGACTCTCGCGGGTTTGCCCGATCGTCAATCCCGGGATCTCCAGTTGGCTGAAGCAACCCCTGAGATAGGGCAGGGGGACCCCGAGGTCGACCAGAGATGCGAGGATCATATCTCCACTGGCCCCGCAGAGCAATTCGAAGTAGAGCATGAGGCCTTGTACACCGCAATCTCGCCGGTGTTCAAGGGCAAATTCAACTTGTCTTTTACCAAGGCCGGTCGTATCATAATAACGGGAACAATAATGAACGATGACCAACATAAAAAAAGACAGATATCTCTAGGCTACATAGCCGTTGCCCTGCTGCTGATCTTCGGACTTCAGTTTCTGTTCGTGCAGAGGGCCGGAGAGATTCCCTACAGCGAGTTCAAACAGTATCTGGAACAAGGCATGATACAGGATGTGTCCGTTTCCCCGACGGATATCCGCGGCGTGATCGTGCGCAGCGAAACCGAGCAGGAACGGTTCGTGACCAACCGGGTCGAGGATCCGGAGCTGGTCGGTCAATTGGAGAAGAAGGGCGTTCGCTTCGCCGGACGCCAGGCCAACAGTTTCTTCGGCACGCTTCTGTCCTGGGTTCTGCCCCTGCTGATCATCTTCGCCATCTGGAACTTCACGATGCGCCGCATGTCCATAGGGGGACCGGGCATCCTCAACGTCGGACAGAGCAAGGCCCGCCTGGTGGCGGACGAGGAGGCCAAAAAAACCTCTTTTAAAGACGTAGCCGGCATCGACGAGGCCAAGGAGGAGCTCAACGAGGTAGTGGAGTTTCTGAAGACTCCGGACAAGTTCGAGGAACTGGGCGGCCGTATTCCCAAAGGTGTGCTCCTGGTGGGCGCTCCCGGAACGGGAAAGACCTTACTGGCCAAGGCCGTTGCCGGGGAGGCCGGGGTGCCATTCTTCCACATCTCCGGTTCGGAGTTCGTCGAGATGTTCGTAGGCGTCGGGGCGGCCCGGGTTCGGGATCTGTTTGCCCAGGCCAAGGGCAAGGCGCCCTGCATCATCTTCATCGACGAGCTGGACGCTTTGGGCAAGGTGAGAGGGTTCAACCCGATCGGCGGTCACGACGAACGGGAACAGACCTTGAATCAGCTGCTCGTGGAAATGGACGGATTCGACACCCGGGCCGGGGTGATCATCATGGGGGCCACCAACCGTCCCGAAATTCTCGATCCCGCCCTGCTGCGTCCGGGCCGATTCGACCGCCAGGTGGTGGTGGACCGGCCCGACCTGAACGGCAGGGAAGAGATCCTGAAGATCCACAGCCAAAACGTGAAGCTTGCCGAGGACATGGACCTCAAGGTCATTGCCGGGCGGACTCCCGGGATGGTGGGTGCCGACCTGGCCAACATAGTGAACGAAGCGGCTCTGCTGGCCGCACGGCGCGGCAAGAAGCGCGTCACCATGGACGAGTTCGACGAGGCCATAGACCGGGTAATCGCCGGACTGGAGAAGAAGAAGCGCCTGATCAGTCCCAGGGAGAAAAAGATCGTGGCCTACCACGAAGCGGGCCATGCCCTGGTGGCGGAAACCCTTCCCAACACGGACGTGGTGCACAAGATCTCGATCGTACCGCGGGGAATTGCCGCCCTGGGGTACACGATTCAGCTTCCCACCGAAGATCGCTACCTGATGACCAAGAGCGAGCTTGAGGATCGGCTGGCTGTGCTGTTGGCCGGCAGGGTTGCCGAGGAACTGGTCTTCGGGGACGTGTCCACCGGGGCCCAAAACGATCTGATGAGGGCCACGGACATCGCCAGAGCCATGGTCAAGGAGTACGGCATGAGCGGCAAGATGGGTCTGATGTCCTACGAAAGACCCCGCAATCCCTTTCTCACAGGTGACAACTGGACGTCCACGGAGAAGGAGTACTCGGAGAAGATCGCCGCGGACATCGATGAAGAGGTGAAACGCATCCTCGATGAGACCCACCGCAAGACCCAGGAGATCCTTGAGGATAAACGGGAAACTCTCGATTCCATTGCCAATCTGCTGATGGAGAAGGAAGTGGTGGACCGGGAGGAGTTTAAGAAGCTCCTGCAGCTGACCTCATAAGCCAAAGCCATTCAACTGAAGCATCGTCCCTCCCTTTTGTGGAATCCCCTTACAGATCCCTCGACCTCGTGGTATAAAGGCCCGTGAGCTCGAAACCGGCACGATCCTATCCGCCGATCATCAGAACCTCGGATCCCGATTCCTTCGCCGCCTTCACCTTCCGCCGACGGCTGCCGGCGATGCTCGACCAGATCATCGAGAAGAACGGTCTAGCCGAACCCGAGGCGGCGGAGCTGAGGGAGCTCAAGAAACGGCTGCATTCGGGGACCGTTCACCACAGCCTGTCCGCCCATCCTTATCTCGCGGATCAGATGGATGCGGTGGAGCACGCCACCTGGAGCCGGGAGATCGAAAAAAACATCGGCAGATCCTGGCTGGATCTTCCCTGGTACTTCGCCGAGAGCCTGTTCTACCTGGAGGTCCTGCTGGCCTGGGGCTACTACAGGGAGAACAGCCCCCGCTTCGCCGTGGATCCCTTCCAGCCGTTAAAGGAGGAGGAGCTGCAACGACCCGGAGGCGCCCTGGATCTGGCCGCCCGCATCGTTGCAGAGACCGGGAGGATTACTTCCCCCCTGGACGAGTTGCCGGTCCTGCTCCGCTACGGCCTCTGGGCCAATCGCCTGGATCTGAGCTACAGCCAACTGCTCGAGCGGTACCGGGACAGTCCGGACGGCGAATCGAATCAGCTCCTCCTGGATCACTCCGAAGCAGTCACGGAGAAGCTTCTTCAAGCCGGAAGGGTCGATCTGATCCTGGACAACTCGGGCTCCGAGCTGATCGCCGATCTGCATCTGGTACATGCCCTCCTGCGGCATTCGCACGAGCTGAAAGTCGTTCTGCACTGCAAGAAAGCGCCCTACTACGTATCCGACGCCATGATCAAGGATGTAGCCGGTACGATCCGGTGCCTGAAACAAAGCGACAGGACGGATCTTCGGCGCCTGGGCCGGGACCTGTCCCGGCAGATGGAGAGGGGAACTGTGGTCCCGGCGGAGCACTACTTCTGGAACGGCCCCCTGCTGTTTCCCGAGTTTCCCTCCGATCTGAAGCTTCAGCTCGGGCGCAGTGATCTGGTTGTGCTCAAGGGAGACCTCAACTACCGCAGACTGCTCGCCGACCGCAGATGGGACCCGGCCACCCCTATGGAAGCGATCGTCGGCTATTTTCCGACAGCCCTGGTGACCTTGCGGACGACCAAGAGTGAACTCATCACGGATCTACAGCGGGAGACGGTGGAGAGGTTGAACAGAGATGATCCGAAGTGGCTGGTAGAAGGACGCTACGGCATCATCCGCTACTGCGATCCCCGCGCTGCTCAGGCGGCGTGCGGAACTCGTTGACACCGCTGTTCTTGTAGCGCCTGTAGGCGTCCACGGTCCTGGACAATCCTGTCCGCCAGTCGGTTTTGGGGCGGTAGCCGAGTATTCTCCTGGCTTTATCGATACTGAAGTTGTAGTCCCGGGCTATATGGGCGATCCGGTAGGGAAACACGACAGGTTCGGCCTTGATGCGAAACAGGCGGTAGATCCCGTTGAATAGATAAGCGGCGATCCAGGCCAGGGATATCGGCAGCTCGAACCAGGGCTGTACGCCCAGCAGCTCGGCGCAGTGCTGCATCATCTCCGCCCAGGTAACCTCCTCTCCGCTCGTGATATTGAACACCTGGCCGGCGGCGGTTACATTTTCCAGAGCCAGAATCACCGCCTCGACCAGATCCTCGACATAGACGGGACTGGTCAGAGCCCGATTGCCGCCGACGGTTCCCCGCACACCCCTCTCCTGGGCGGCGAGCAACCTGTAGAAGGTGGTGGTATCCCCCGGACCGTAAGCATTTCCCGAGCGCAGCACGGTAACCCGGAATCCCGGTGCCGCGGCTCGAAGCACGACCTCCTCGGCGGCCTTCTTGCTGCGCTGATAGCCGCTGACGTACGGATAGAAGGGCCCTTCCTCCGTGGATTGCCGGTGATCTCCGAAGCCGTAAACCGAGAGGGAGCTTAAAAAAACAAACACCCGGCAGCCGGCGCGGCGGGCCTCTTCAACCAGATGTTTCGTGACCTCGACATTATGGAGAAAGAAATCCTCCTCGTAACCCCAGTCCCTGGCCAAGGCGGCGCAGTGGATCACCGCCTCCACGTCTTGAAGCAGATGCCGGACCTCGGCGAGTACGGTAAGATCCCGCCTCTGCAGCTCAACTCCCCGCCGCTGGACCTCCTCGAGGTGCGTCGGGATTCGGCTGCGCCGGTACTGCGCCCGCACCGCATAGCCTCGCTCCGCCAGGATTTGTGCGGTCCAACCGCCGATAAAACCGGAGCTGCCGGTGACCAGGATCCTACGAAATCCGTTTGAAGACATCAGACCTTTGCTCTGCCCTCGGCCCAGACACGGCAGAGATTCACGGCTGTGCGCACCGCCCGTACCATTGCCGGTAGAGCAGCCCACTCCTGACGGCTGTGAAAATTATGCCCCCCGGTGAACACGTTGGGCGTGGGCACTCCGAGCTCGCTCAGGCGGGCTCCGTCGGTGCCCCCCCGAATGATCTTGTACTCCGGCTCCATGCCGGTGTCCCGTATCGCCTGCTCCAGGGTTGTCAGTACGTCGGGAACACCCTGGAGATGGCGGCGCAGATTGGCGTACTGTTTCTCCACTTTGATCTCCACCTTGCCCCGTGGGAAAACCGCCTCCACGGCCCGGGCCATGCTCTCCAGAGCCGCCGCCCGCCGCTGCGCTTCCGCTTCTTCAAAGTCCCGCAGATAGATCTCCAGGGTCGTTTCCTCGATACGCCCGGAGATCTCAAGGGGAAAGTAGAAACCGTAACGGCCGTCGGTCGCCTGGGGGCTCTCGGCTCCGGGAAGCAGGTTGAGAAAGCGAGCGGCCATTTCGACGGCGTTTACCAGTTTCCCCCTGGCCACGCCCGTATGAATGCTCCTGCCGAGAAAACGCAGAACCGCCCGGTATCCCTCGAAACATTCCGCTTCGATCGTCCCCTCCTCGGCACCGTCGAAGGTGTAGCAGTACTTGGCGGAGATTTTGTCGATGGGTAAGCGCTGCATGCTCAAGCCCTGTTCCTCATCAGGGGTGAAGCAGATCCCGATTGTGCCGTGGGGTATCTCCGGGTGCCCGACCAGATACTCCACGGCGGTCATGATCTCCGCCAGCCCGGCCTTGTCATCCGCACCCAGCAACGTGGTGCCGTCGGAGGTGATAATCGTCTGACCCTTGTACTTGCGCAGCTCCGGATACTCCTCCGGGTCGAGCACGATCCCCTCTTTCAGCTCGACAACCTTGCCGTCGTAGCTCTCATGAACCCTGGGATCGACATTCTTGCCAGGCGCAGCATCGCTGGTGTCCAGGTGGGCAATAAAACAGATTTCGGGGGGCTGGACCGCGGGACCTTTCAGGTTCGGCTCTACTTGAGCAAACACAAAACCCGCCTCGTCCAGTTCGACATTCGGAAGAGACAGCTGTTGGAGCTCCTCGACCAGCACATTGGCCAGTTCGAGCTGCCCCGGAGTTGTCGGGGAGCTTTTGGAATGTCCGTCCGAAGTCGTGTCTATTCGCACATAGCGCAGGAATCGTTCCAGCACCCGCCGTTCGATCCACTCCCTGTCCTTCTCATTCATATCGCAAGGATACGTGAACTCACCCCGGAAGTCAAATATACGGGTGAAGATGGTATCACATTGACAATCGAATTGTATAAAAGATATCGTACTGTCCATGAAAACAGACGGAATAAATATGGAGCGGGACGGTCTTCTCGAGGTGGCCCGTAAGATCTGTATCGCCGCCCGGACCGCCCCCAAGGGCAAGGGTACGGACAATCTGGTCACGATGGTTCTGACGGGTTCGGAAAAGGATGAGATCGCCCGGGAGATGCAGCGCATTGGCGAGGAGACCGGGGTGGCATTTTTCGTTCGGGATGCAAACTGTCTGCGTTCCGCCGGCGCCCTGGTGTTGTTGGGCACGAAGTTCAACACCCTGGGCGTAGCCAACTGCGGCTTCTGCGGCTTCAAAGACTGTGCCGAGAATGAAGAGAACAACGGAATCTGCGCCTTCAACACCGGGGACCTGGGGATCGCCATCGGCTCGGCGGTGAGCGTGGCGGCGGACGCCAGGGTGGACAACAGGGTCTTCTTCTCGGCCGGCCGGGCGGCGGTGAATCTGAAGGCCCTGGGGCCCGAGGTCAAGATCGCCTACGGCATTCCTCTCAGCGTTGGCGGCAAGAGCATCTTCTTCGATCGCAAGTAGGAATCGCGAATACAATCCCAGGACGGACGGCAAGTAAAAATCGCGAGCCGGTACCAAAATGACGCCCAGGCTAAAATTGTAGACTCAGCGACCCCGGGACTTCACCAGGTACAGCACGGTTGCTCCCAGGAACAGGGCGTAGGAGGGAAACTCCCGAACAGGGGGGATTTCGGAGAGGATCAGCGCGGCGGTGAGGCTGGCAATGATCGGCTCGGCGAGGGTGAAGAAAGAGATGGTCAGCGGACTGAGGTAACGCACCCCGTAGTTGTTGGAGGTGTGCCCGATCAAGGTGGGAAACAGAGCCAATCCCAGCAGGGCCAGCACCGAGCCCACGGCAGTCAGATCCACCGAAGCCAGGCTCCCCCCGGCCAGGGCAAAGGGAAGGGTCAGCAGCCCGCCCCACAGATAGATCACATGGATGTACAGCAGGTGGGGGACATCCCCGGAAACCCTCCTGGACACTAGCAGGTAGATCACGAACAACAGGGTCGACAAAAGGCAGAGGAAATCCCCGGTCTGCCCCAACTGACCTCCTCTGGAGGCAAACAACCAGTAGGCTCCGCCCAGGACCAGGGCCAGGGAAATGTAGGTGTACACGGGTATCCGCCTCTTGTAGAGAAAACGTTCGAAAAGGGCGAAGAACAGGGGATTGATCGAAAAGATGAAGGTGGCGCTGGCCACGTAGGTCCGCTTCAGTCCTATGATCCAGGCCTGAAAGTGAAGTCCCAGCAGAACTCCGGGAATCAACAGCAGAAGGAAACCGGGCAGTCCCCTTTCCCGGAAATGGTTCTTCAGGTGTCCTACGCAGAACGGCGCCACCGCCAGGCCCGCCAGGATCATACGAAAGGAGGCAATCACAGTAGGCGGAAAATCACACAGTTTGATCAACACCCCGGAGAAGCCGAAGCTCAACGCTCCGACTGCGAGAAAAAGGAGGGCAAATCTTCGTTGCCGGACCTCCCCGTCACTCATCACGGCCTCGATTATAACAGAACGCGGAGTGGATTTCTTCAGGCTTCGGCCCGTTGTCAGTCTTCAGCACCAGCAAAAAGCTTGACATTAGCAGCTTCAGAAAATACAGTAAAAAGTAACAGTCCATAATCTAAGGAGGTACACATGACAAGAAAAAGCCTGTTGGCGGTAGCCCTGGTTCTGCTTTCCGCCGTGCTCGTGGGAGCCGGCGGCCAGATCGCTCCGTCGCCAGCCGAAGGCGCTGCAGCTAAAGGAGAGGTCACCATCGGTGGTCTGTTGCCCCTAAGCGGTGACCTTGCCGTATACGGCCAAACCGTACAGAAGGGCATCCAGCTGGCAATCAAGCAGCTGAACGAGGCGGGAGGCCCGCTCGGGATGCGGTTGAAGGTGGTCTTCCGGGACACCCAGACCGACCCGACCGCCTTGAGGGATTCGGCGGAGAAGCTGGTGAACGTGGACAAGGTACCAGCCATCGTCGGACCCATGATCCGCTCGGATGTAGCCACCCCGGTCACCGCGCCCAACCACGTGGTGATCATCTCCCCTTCCAACACCCCGACCTGGGTTACTACCCTGGAGGACGACGACTACACATTCCGCACTACCGCCTCCGATGCCATTCAGGGCAAGGTTCTGGGCGAAATGGCCTGGGAGGTCGGCTACAAGACGGCAGCCATTCTCTACATCAATGACCCCTATGGCGGCGGGCTGGCGCAGAGCACCAAGGAAGCCTTCGAAGCGGTGGGGGGCAAGGTTTTTGGCATGGCCGCCTACGACCCTGGCAGCGTGGCCTACAAGATGCAACTCGCTGAGCTGGCCAAGGGCGACCCGGATGTGCTGATCCTGATCGGCTACCCCGAAAGCGGCATTGTCATCATCCGCCAGGCCCTTTCCGACGGCCTGTTCGACCAATTCCTCTTTCCGGACGGCATGCAGTCCGAGCAGATCATCCAGGACGTCGGAGGCAACTACCTCGAGGGCATGTACGGGACCGGGCCCGGGGCTGCGGATAACCAGTCCTACAAGAATTACCTGGCGGCCTACGAAGCGGAATACGGGGAGAAACCGGCCACCGCCTACACCGAGAATGCCTACGACGGCGTGGTGGTTATAGCCCTGGCCATGCAGGCCGCAGGATCGGATGCCTTCAAGGCCGATCCCGGCAAGGCCATCCGTGACAACCTGCGCAAGATTGCCAATCCGCCGGGAGAGAAAATAACGGCCAGCGTGGAAGACTTCCGCAAAGCCTTTAAGCTCCTGAGCGAAGGCCGGGACATCGACTATGAAGGGGCGGCCGGATCCATCGATTTCGACCAATACGGCGACACGGTAACCCCCATCCTCGTCTGGAAGATCGAAAACGGGACAATTGTGCCCGTCCAATCGGTCATTCCCGAATAAAGCACGATCACAGGTCAACAGCCGGGCGGGCACCCAACTCGCCCGGCCCCTCTTCGGTAATGGTTATGGGGGATTCGATTTTACGCATCCAGAGTGTGTCCAAGCACTTCGGCGGTGTCCAGGCGGTCAGGGACTGTTCTCTGGAGGTACAGTCCGGATCCATCACCGGTCTGATCGGTCCGAACGGAGCGGGAAAAACAACGCTGTTCAACCTGATCACCGGCTTCCACCGACCCGACAGCGGACACATCTTCCTCAAGGAAGAAGAGATCACCGGGCTGGAACCTCACGAGATCTTCAGCAAGCGCCTGTTCCGCACGTTTCAAATCGCGCGGGATTACCGAGAGATGACCGTACTGGAAAACCTGCTGATCATACCGGAGCACCAGATCGGGGAAAGGATCTGGAATGTCTGGTTTCGCGGCCGGCCCATCCGCAAACAGGAACGGGCCAACGTCCGCAAGGCGCTGCAGGTACTGGAGTTCATCGAGCTGCATGAAAAGAAGGATCTGCCGGCCAAATATCTCTCCGGCGGAGAGAAAAAGCTCCTGGAAATCGGAAGGATGATGATGGTGGACCTGGACATGGTACTGCTCGACGAACCCGGAGCCGGTGTACCGCCGCCGATGCAGAACAGGATTCTAGAGCACATCCGCCGGCTTTCCCAGGAGCATGGCCTCACCCTGTTCATCGTGGAGCACGACATGGACATCATCATGAACGTCTGCCAGACGATCATCGTGATGAGCGACGGCAGCAAGCTGGCAGAAGGGCCCCCACGGGATATCCGGGCGGATGAACGGGTCGTCGAGGCCTACCTGGGCACACCGGGCACGGCCGCTGAAGCCGGCCCTCAGGAGGGGCAAGAGTGAGCATCCTCCAGGTAAATGAATTGACTGCCGGTTACGGTGCCCAGGACGTCCTGTTCGGCGTGTCTCTGAACATCGATTTCGGCGAGATCGTAGCAGTGATGGGGCCGAACGGCTCGGGCAAGTCGACCCTGCTGAAGGTCATCTCCGGGGCCCTCGCCGCACGGCAGGGGGAGATCCTGTACAAGGGGCAGTCCCTTCTCGGCCGCTCCCCCCAGCAGATCGTCCAGCAGGGACTGAGCTGGGTTCCTCAGGAAGAGAACATTTTTCCCTCACTGACGGTACGGGAAAACCTGGAGATCGGAGCTCATCGGCTCAAAGGCGGACTCGAGGATCGAATCGACGAGGTGTGCAATATTTTCCCTCAACTTCGCGGCCGGATGGCCCATACTGCGGGAGACCTCTCCGGAGGTCAAAGGCAGATGCTGGCGGTGGCCAGGGGACTGATGATGCACCCGGAGCTGCTCCTGCTGGACGAACCGACCGCGGGCCTGGCGCCCAACCTGGTGCAGATCATGCTGGAAAAAATCCGCGAGATCGCCGTTCGGATGGGCAACGCAGTACTGCTCGTCTCTCAGACCATCGACTCGGTGCGGCTGTCCAACCGGGGATACCTGCTCTCGGCGGGCAGGATTCGTTACGAGGACCGTACCGAATCGCTCCTGGCCAACCGGGAGATCAAGGATCTGTACTTCGGCGCGCAGACGAGATAGGGGAGAGGAAGGATCGGGGTGGCGGATCTACTGGTAAGCGGAATCATCTACGGGAGCATCATCACCCTGGCGGCCATCGGGCTCACCCTGATGTCCGACATCCTTAAGTTCTTCAACTTCGCCTACGGCGACTTTTTCTCCCTAGGCGCCTATGGAACCCTGTTGATGCTGGGCTTGCTGCCGAAGTGGGCCCCTTTCCCCGGTCTGTCTTTCGGCTGGGGGCTTATTCTAGGCCTGCTGGCCGCGGTAGTGCTTACCGTGGCGGTGATGCTTCTCTTCGAGTGGATGTTCTTCAGGCGCCTCAGGCAGCTGGGGGTATCCCCGCTGTTCGTCTCCATCGCCTCTCTGGGGGTGGCCTTCGTCATCCGCGCCCTCATCAACATCGCCTGGGGCCCCAAGGTCCGTTACTATTCCAACGTAATCCAGATCAGCCGGGAGCTGCCCCTCGGCATCCGGATCACCTCCGACGAGATCGTCATCCTGATCAGCGCGTTGATCCTTGTGGCCCTGGTGTACCTGTTCCTGAAACGCACCCGCATGGGTAAGGCCATGCGTGCCGCTTCGGACAATCCGGTCCTGGCCGAGGCATCGGGGGTATCCACCCGCGGGGTCATCCTCTGGACCTGGGGCATTTCCGGCATCCTGGTGGCCGTGGCCGGTACTTTCTACGGCATCGAAGTGCAGCTCAGCCCCGGCATGGGCTGGAGCTTTCTCATTGCAATGTTCGTGGCGGTGATCATGGGGGGAATCGGCAGCTTCTGGGGCGCCTTGCTGGGTGGAATGACTATCGGCATCTCCGAGGAGCTGATCACCGGCTTGGTCCAGAATCTGGTCAACTCCATGAAAATCCAGGCGGACATCTCGGTATACAAACCGGCGGTGGCCTTCGTCTTCGTAGTGCTGATCCTGCTGCTCAAACCCTACGGTATCTTCGGCAAGAGGGAGCGTTAGTCCATGCTCAACTATTTTTCTTCCTACCTGGTGATCGGCTGTATCTACGGGGTCATGGCTTTGGGTCTGAACCTGCAGTGGGGGTTCACGGGCCTGATGAACTTCGGGATCGGCGCCTTCTACATGCTGGGTGCCTACACCTCTGCCATCCTCACCTGCTCACCCTCCCCGGACCATCTGGGCGGATTCGGCCTGCCGGTCATTCTCGGTATGCTCGGTGCGGCGATCATTCCCGGTCTTGTTGCCTGGCTACTGTCTTATCCTGCCCTTAGACTGAGGGGCGGACCGTTCGCTATCGCCCTGCTGGCCATCATGGAGACGCTGCACCTGGTCATGCGCAATGAATCCTGGCTGACCAATGGGGTCTGGGGAATACGGGGCATTCCACGCCCCTTCTTCGAGCTGGTAAATCCTCGCGCCTACTCGTTCTATTTCCTGATAATCGCCGCATCTGCGCTGATTCTCACCTGGCTGGCCATGCAACGGGCGGTCAAATCCCCTTGGGGCAGGGTACTGCGCGGCATCCGGGAGGACGAGTATCTGACCAGCATGTCGGGGAAGAACATCTTTCGATATCGGCAGCAGTCCTTCGTGTTGAGCTCCATGATCATGGGTATCGCCGGCTCCCTGTACGTGCACTACACCGGCTTCGTGAGCCCGCAAGTCTTCTCCCCGTTGATGTCCACCTTCATCGTCTGGTTGATGGTCATGGTCGGCGGGACGGGGAGCAACAGCGGGGTCGTTCTGGGTGCCTTCCTGGTCTGGGCCGTTTGGGTCGGCAGTGATTTCCTGACCGACCTGGTGCCTGCGTCGATCGCGACCCAGATCGGGTTTATCCGCATGCTGGCCGTAGGGGCTATTCTGATGGTTACCATCCTTACTCGACCCCAGGGTCTTCTCGCTCGGCGGTTGTTCACCGCAGAGATTCACGGCAAAGGGGAGGGATAACACAAGGAGCGAGTCATGCAGAAAATATCCAGGAGCGACGTGATTTTCCAGTTCAGCCCGAAGAACCGTCCCATCGCCACCGTTCGGCCGGGTGAAACCGTGTCGGTGGAAACCGACGACTGTTTCCGCAGCCAGATTAGGAGCGAGCGTGATCTGGTGACCGAGATTGATTTCTCACAGGTAAATCCGGCTACGGGACCGATCGCAGTCGAGGGCGCCGAGCCGGGAGATATCCTGGTAATCGACATCACCAGCATCGAGGTGGAAGATACCGGTTTCATGGTGGCGATTCCCGGGGAGGGTGCATTCGGTGAACGGCTGAAGGAGTCGGTCACACGGGTTGTGCCGGTGCGCAACGGCAGGTTCTGGATAGAAGACCATCTGTCCTTTCCCGTCCATCCCATGATAGGAGTGATCGGTGTTTCGCCGGGTGACCATGAGGTTCCCTGCGGTGAGATCGGCGACCACGGCGGGAATATGGATGCCAAGGTCATTCGCCAGGGCGCCCGGTTGTATTTCCAGGTACGTCAGGAGGGAGCCATGTTTGCGCTGGGCGACGCCCATGCCGGCATGGGAGACGGAGAAGCCCTTATCTGCGGAGTGGAGATCCCAGCCAGGGTCGAGCTCAGTTTCGAACTGATCAAGCAGCCGAAGATCCTGCCCCCCCGGCCGGTGGTGGAGATCGATGATCGGGTCGTGACCATCGGCTTGGGTCCTACCCTGGACGAGGCCGCTTCCTGCGCCCTCAATGATATGATGGACCTCATCCACCTGAAGACGGGGCGCAGTCTGGACGCGATCAGCATGTTGATCAGTGCCGTAGGGGACCTGAGGGTCTGTCAGATCGTGGATCCCCAAAAAACGGCGCGGGTGGAGATGCCCAAAGCGGTATTTCCGGAGCCCTCCCGGCCTGTGCTGCCCTGAAGCTCTTTTCCCTTTTTGGAAGTACCCGACCGGGATGAAAAATGAAGTGGTCAGAGGACTGAGGTAATAAATTCCCCACCGGTACGAGGCGTACCCTCCTTATATACATAAAGTTTTTTGAACCCACATCAAAGCTCGAGTATGTCCGGCCTGGAAAACTCGATTCCTTGCACCTCCATCTTCAGCTCCGGAAAAAGCACCGGTTTGGACAGCAGTACCGGGCCGTCCGAAGTGGCGATCATCGTGTCTTCGCTCTTCGAACCGGTGATGGAGGGATTCCAGGCGAAGGCCTGGCTCTCCTGAACGACCTCCTCGGAGCGGAAGTTCACCTTGTAGTCCCTTCCCACGTAGCCGATTGCTCCGCCCTGGTGGTGCAGTTTGTACTCCTCCGGGTAGCCGCTTCGTTCGTATGCCTTGATTCCTTCCCTGAAAGCGTCCACAACCGGAGTGCCGGGAACGGTATTGGCCATGAATGTGCAGTCGATGAGCACGTTGGCATCGTATTTGCGCCGGATCTCTTCCGGCACCGGTCCGAACTGCACGAAGCGGGTCAGGGAGACGATCAGCCCCTGCCTGCGGGAATTGACGCAAAGCATCGCCCTTCGCCTGATTTCTTTCTCCGTTGCGATGGGATGGCGGTAATCGGAAATCCTCTCATCCGCCGCGCAGAAGGTGGTGATGTAATCCAGCCGGTTTTCCCACAACCGTCCGGCCAGGCGCCCGATCACGCTGCATTCCTTGTCGCCGGGCTCGATTTCCCGGGCCGTTTTCTCGATGGCTTCAGAGGTTAGCCGTCCGATCTCTGCGTACCGGTCCGTCTCCCAGTGAGTGAGGGAATAGCGCAGAGGATTGATTTTCGAAGAGACGTCCTCGATGCCGGGAAGGCGGTGATCCGCGCCGATCCTCTTCCCTCCGGCAAGCTTCCGAATGATCTCCAGCTCACGCTCCTGGTACCAGGAAAAACTGTGTATTTCGAAACCCCTTTCTTCGAGCCGCTCCTCCTTCTCCATTCGGGGAGCTTCTATATTGTTGCAGACCGCCAACTGCCCGGCTGCGGTAATCAGGAGGCCCGTTACCCCGAGCTCCATCGTGATGCCCACCACGTTCAGGGCTCCCCCGGTCAACCAGGAGAAGTTGGACTGTTTCTTCAGATATACGGCATCGAGTTCGAGCTCTTGCAGAACACCGCGGATTCTTCTCTTTTTCTCTTCTATTTCTTCCTGTACAAACAACTCGCCCTTCCTTTGCAGATCGATGAGTTCACGTTACAATTTAATTATATGACGTAAGACGTCTGCTGTCAAGGTTAAGCAGGTTACCCGAACCGGGGTACCTGGCATCCGGTGAGGTCGAGCGATAGACCTCGGAGCTCTCAGTCCATTAAATATCCGCCGTTTACGTCGAGGATTTCACCTGTAATGAATGAAGCCCCTTCGGATACCAGGAACAGAACCGCCTCCGCCACCTCCTCGGGTTTACCTAGCCTTTTTGACGGAATGGAGTCAACAATCGCTCTACGCTTTTCCTCCGACCATTCGGCGCTCATATCGGTTTCGATCGCGTGGGGAGCCACGGCGTTGACGTTGATATTATACGCCGCAAGCTGGCGGGCCAGAGATTTCGTAAACGTGTTGATCGCTCCCTTCGACGTGCCATAAGCGGGAGAAGCGGTAATATCACCCATTTTGCCGGCTATCGATGTTATATTGACGATCCTTCCATAGGACCTTTCGATCATGTGGGGAATAACTGCTTTGCAGCAATTGAAGGTTCCATTGATATTGACGTTCATCACCCGCTGCCAATCCTCGTAGCTCAGATCGAGTATCGAACCCCGCACGATTATCCCCGCATTGTTCACCAGGACATCAATCTTTCCATACCGCTGAATCATCGTGCGGACGGCACCATTCACCGATTCCCGGTCGGTGATATCAACTCTGAAAGGAATGGTGCTGAACCCATTCACTTGCATTTCCTCGGCAACGGGACCGGGATCCCTCAAATCCATCAATCCAACAGTAGCCTGTTCCCGGGCCAGACGAAGGGCGATCGCCCTTCCTATGCCCCGGGCCGCACCCGTGACCAGCGCTGTTTGACCATTTAAACTCATGACAACGAACTCCTCGATCGGGTATTCCCTGCTCCACCAGTTCGCAATCGCCGACGGCGGATCTTGATCTGGGCGGTTAAAAAAGCAGCCGCGGGAGAAACAACACAACGTCCGGCAGGTAGACCAGAAATAGCAGCTCAAGGACAACGGTTACCAGGAACGGAAACATCTCCCGCAAATAGGCGGATGTAGGGCATTCCAGGATCGTGCATACCGCATACATCGATATCCCCACCGGAGGGGTTAGAAGGCCCATGGTAATGGTCGTGCACATGATGAGACCGAAGTGCACCGGATCGACCCCCAGGGCCACTACCATCGGCAGGAGGATCGGGGTGAACAACAGTATGCACACGGAACCTTCTATGAACATGCCGGCAATGATCAGAAATCCTATTACGATTATGAGAACAATATGCGGGTTGGTCGAAAAGCCGGTGATCAGCGAGGTCATCGTTTGAGGGACATGTTCGAAGGGGATCCCGTATCGGAAAAGCCCGGACAATGCAATAATAAACATCACCGCACCGACATCCCCCACGGTGGTGCGCAGGGTTTCGAGGAATTTCTTCCAGGAGAGTTCCCTGTACACGAACACCCCTACAAGAATGCCGTACACGCAGGCGAAAGCCCCCACTTCCGAGGGGGTGAAAAGCCCGAATCTCAATCCCACCAGCAGCAAGATCGGGAAGATCAGCGCCCAGATTGTTTCACCGAGGGATGTCGTAATTTCCTTGAAAGCTGCCCGCTTGGGCCTTTCCGGAATGTACCCGTGGATCTTTGCGGTAATCGCCACCGTCACCATGAGCATGACCATCATGATCAGACCAACGACCAGGCCGGCCATGAACAACTGTCCGATCGATACATCTCCGGTCGTCCCGTAGATGATGATGCCCACACCGGGAGGAATCGTAGCGGTGATGAGGGAAGTAAATCCAATGACGCTGGCGGTATAGCCTTTTGAATATCCTTTCTTCACCATTCCAATGCCCAACAGTCGTGCTTCCATGGCCGCATCCGCCGTTGCGGATCCGGAAACCCCTCCCATGAGCGTGCTGAGGACAACACTCACCTGAGCCAACCCGCCCCGGATGTGTCCGGTCAGCAGGGTCGACAGACGGATGAGACGTTCGGTGATGCCTGCGCTGTTCATCAAATTGCCTGCGAAGATGAACAGAGGCACAGCGAGCAACGGAGAGTTCTGCGTTTGAGAGAGGGGAAGCTGGACCACCATTGAAAAGGGCAGCTCGGGGTGCTGAAGGAAAAAGGTCAGCCCTGCAATACCGATGGCGAAGGCTACGGGCATACCGATGGC
>Ga0315554_1000517_pt1 | contig 23029 bp, 20 predicted proteins | sample SalMarSW160370MG_FD_202114 | JGI IMG/M metagenome (GOLD analysis project Ga0315554, IMG submission 202114) | Salt marsh sediment microbial communities from the Plum Island Ecosystem LTER, Massachusetts, United States - Salt Marsh Sediment SW1603-70 ...
TGACATGCTCCCGCTTGAGGTAATCGATCGCCATCGCCACCGCGAGGTACGTCTTCCCTGTTCCGGCGGGGCCGATGGAAAACGTGATGTCGTTCTCGCGGATCGCCGAGACGTAGCGGTACTGCCCGACGGTCTTGGCCCGGATTTCCTCGCCCCAGTGGGTGATCCGGACGACGTCCGACAGGACGTCCTCCACCCCGACGCCCGCCTTAATCTGCGCAATCAGGTATTGGACATCGGCGAGCGACGGCGCGTGACGCCCCTGGACGAGATCGAGGAGCTTTTCGAACAGCCCGCGGACCTGTTCGACCTCACCCGACTCGCCCTCGATGCGGATCGTCTCGCCCCGGGCGAGGATCTGCGCGGCGAACGCCTTCTGGATCTCCTTGAGGTTGCGATTGTACTGGCCGAGCAACGCGGTCGCTTCGGCGTTGTCGTTCAACGTGAGCTCGGCGCGGGCTCGTTCAATCATCGACCGTTCCCTTCAAGTGGTCTTCCACCACCGCGACGATACGGACAGGGCGGATGGAACCGACAGGGATCTCCTCATCCGAAGCGAATTGGATGTAGAGGTAATCGCTTGCGTAACCGCGCCATTCGTCACCGCGGCGCTCTTCCACGAGGACATGGTGTGTCGAACCGATCCGGTTGTCAAGGTGCCTGCGAAGCCCTTCGCGCCACCGGCGAACGAGGACATCGGCGCGCCGGCGCTTGACCTCCTCGGCGACCGGATCGGGGAGACCGGCAGCGACGGTCCCGGGGCGCGGCGAGAAGCGGAACACGTGGAGGTTGACGAAGTCGACCGCCTCGACGACTCGGCACGTGTTCGCGAACGCGGCATCGTCCTCGCCGGGGAATCCGACGATGACGTCCGTCCCGAACGTGGCGCCGGGGATCTCCCGTCGGACGGCTTCGATCCTGCCGAGGTAATCGGAGACCGCGTACCCCCGCGCCATCCGTCGCAGGGTTTGGTCGTCGCCGCTCTGGAGCGGCACGTGGAAGTGTGGGCAGGCGCGTCCGTCCGCGGCGAACGCATCGATCAGCGGTGCGGCCAGGCCGGAGGGGTTGATCGAAGCGATCCGCAGTCGGAGGAGCCCGTCGATCGCGAGCAGACGGCCGACGGCCTCGGCGAGGGTCCCGTCTGCGGGAGCGTACTGGGCGAGGTCGATCCCGGTCAGGACGATCTCCGGGAACCCGGAGCGGACCAACGCACCGGCCTCCGCTGCCGCGGCGTCGATCGGCTTGCTCCGCGGTGCGCCTCGGACCTGGGTTGCCCGGCAGTACGTGCAGGCGTGGGAGCAGCCGTCCTGGATCTTGAGGTAGGCGCGAATTCGCTCGCGGCTTCCCGCGCTCGCCTCTTCAGCGATCGGGCGCGGCTCCACCGCCGGAAGGAGCCCGCGATCGCCAGCGCGCGCCCGCTCGACGACCTCGACGATCCGGGACTTCCAGGCGTTGCCGGCGAGAAGATCGGCGTCGTCGAAGTGCGTCAGCCCCTTTCCTACCGCGTCGGCGAGGCACCCGATCACGACGATCGCGCTCCCGGGGTGGGTGCGGCGGAGCCGGCGCGCCGTTCGGCGGGCCTTCCGCTCGGCCAGGCTCGTCACCGTGCACGCGTTCAACACGTAGACGGCGGCATCGCCGGTCACGGTCGAGGGAGCCGACTCGAGAAGCCGCTCCATCATCGCGGTCTCGTATTGGTTGGCGCGGCAGCCGAAGGTGACGATAGAGACGCGGGGTTCGGCCATGCTAGGTGTGGCGCTCGACGGTGAACCGCCGAAAGGTGCACGGCTCGTCGGGCCCGATTCCTGCCTTCCGCCGGGCGATGCCGATCTGCGCCGCGACGGAGTCGACGCCGGGGAGGTCGGGAAGGAGGAGCCCCCTCCGCCAACCGCTCTCCACGATGACGCCGAAACGTGTCGGGTCGAGGTCGGACTCCGTGCACGGCTCCGGTTCGGACAGGACGTCGACCGACAGGGAAAGGTCGTCGAGTTCGTCGGGGGTGATCGCGGGGAACCGCGGATCGGTCGTGGCTGACTTGATCGCGTTCGCGATCACTTCCTCGGCGATCGTCGGCTCGGTCGGGAAGAAGGTCCCGATACAGCCGCGAAGGGCGCCGTGCTTCTTGATCGAGACGAAGACACCCGCCGATCTCTCCATCCCTTCAGCCAGATCGGCCGGAGGATCGATGACCCGCCCCTCGGTGACGTATGCGCGGACGGCGCGGTCGGCGAGCGAAACGTAGCGGTCGCGCGCGCTCAGGAAATCGGCCTCCATCATGCACCAAGAATACCCCGCCTCGGGCGTCCGTCAACCGGGGGACGGATCATGGGAATGTCGTAGGCGTGTGGAAGAACGGTTGACAATCCTCGGTGCGTGTGATAGCGTCCTCTTCGAAGGGGTGACATGAGGGGGAACCCAGTACGCAAGCAAGTTCTTGTCGTCGCGGCCGTCGCGCTCGTCCTCGCGGCGGGGGCGGTCGCCTGGTACCTGCTGACGCAGCGCCACGTCGGGTCGATCCTGGCGCACGGGGAGCGGACGAACCTCCTTCTCATCGGACACGACGAAGCCGGCCGAGCCGACGCGATGACGCTCCTCAGCCTGTCGGCCGAGGATCTCGTCTTCCTCTCCATCCCGCCCGACGTCCGGGTGAAGGACTCCGAAGGCCACCTGACGCCGGCGTCGGCGGTCTTCTCCGAATCCGGTGCGCCGTCGACCGCGCGGACGATCGGCGATTTGCTCGGGATCGATGTCCCGTTCTTCCTTTCGGTCGACCACGGCGTCGTCTCGGAGTGGATCGATTCGTTCGGAGGGGTGACCGTCAGGCTGAATGACGACGCGATCTACGAGGACGCCTCCGTCGATCCGCCGTTGCGGGTCGAGCTCCGCTCGGGCGAGCAGCGGATGGACGGATCGGGGGCCGTCGCCTTTGCGGTCTCGTCGGGCCTCCCGGGGGACGCCGGACTGCTCGCGCGCCAGGCGGAGCTCCTGCGCACCCTCCTCTCCCAAGGGGCTCGAGACCAATCGGTCCGCGCGCTCCGATCGGCGGTCCGTAAGGCGCTCCCGTCGATCGAGACGAACTGCACGCTGGAGGACCTGTTCGAAGTGGCGGCGGTCCTCCACGACGTCCCGGAGGACGACGTGCGCACGGTCGTCCTCCCGACGGAGACGACCACGGCCGACGGTCAGTCGATCGTCGAGCCGAAGATCGTCGAGGCGGAACGGGTCGTCGCCTCGTCGCTCAAGGGGCTCGATCTCCTGACCCCCGACGAGGTCAACGTGGCCGTCTTCAACGGCAACGGGATCCGGGAGATGGCGAGCCGGACGGCCGCGTACCTCCGCGCACGGGGCTTCTCGATCACCCGCATCGGCAACGCCGACTCGTTCGAGTATTCGCCGAGCTACATTGTCGTACTGACCGACGAGGCGAAGGCGTGGGTCCTGAGGGACGCGCTCCCGCCGAACGAGATCCGGATCGTCTTCCCAGAGACGTTCGAGGCGGGCTACGCCGCCCTTCGGGACTACGTTCCGGTCGGCACGGACCTCCTGCTGATCGCCGGACTCGGAATGGTGCTCGAATGACCGACGAGCGGACCCTCGTCCGCGACGCCGTCCGCCTGATCGAGGATCGGAAGGGCGAGGACGTCGTCGTGATCGATCTGTCGGATGTCTCGATCCCCACGACCTACTTCGTCGTCGCCGGCGCGGACAACCCCGTGCACGCCAAGGCGCTGATCAACGCGTTGCGGGAGGGACTCCCCATCAAGCCGAGCCGGAGCGAGGGGGTTGCAGAACGGAAGTGGGCCGTCCTCGACTACGGCGACATCGTCGTTCACATTCTCGAGAAGGACGCGCGGAAGTTCTACGACATCGAGTCCTTGTGGGCCGATCATCTCGTCGATCTCGACGCCGTGACCTCGGAGACCCGGTAGAGGAACCGTGCGCCGCAGCCCTAGTCGCTCCGCTTCTCCGGGCAGATCGCAGCGTACGGGCAGTACCGGCAGGCCTGATAGACCGGCTCTCCGGGGAACGCGGCGGCGCGGATCCCTTCAGCGGCGCGGTCCATGTCGGCCATTGCGCGCTCGATCGTCTTCTCCGACGGGATCGCGCGCCCGACGACGATCTCCGGCGTGAGGAAGCGGAGCTCGACCGCGACCGGGAGCGCGCCGAACAGCCCTCGGTAGGCGAGGGCGTAGAGGGCGAGCTGGCGGCTCTCCTTCGTTCGCCTCGTCGCCTGCTCCTCGGTCCGCACGTCCGAGGTCTTGTAGTCGATGATCGTGCCCTCGGCGCCGTCGGCGATGTCGATCCGGTCGAAGACCCCGACAAGGCGGATCCCGTCTTGTACCAGGGAGAAGCGCCGTTCGATGTACGTCGGGACGGACGCCTCCGCGGCCTCGAACGCGCGGAACGCCTCGAGCGCCTTCAGCCCCTCCTGAAGGCGGAGTTCCTCGTGCTCCGGGGTGAGGAACCCCTCCGCCTGCCAGTGCTTCCGGAAGATCGCGTGGAGGTCGGCCAGAGAAGTCTCCCGCCCGGCGATCCGATGCAGGTGGTACAGGCGGATCGCCTGGTGGATCGCGTTCCCGTAGATCACGGTGTGAGGCTGCCGGATCGGGACCCGCAGGACGTGGATGTAGCGGTACTTCAGGGGGCACGTCAGGTAGTCGTCGATCTTCCGATAGCTCAACGGGAGGATCTCCTCCCCGCGCGGGAAGAGCATCGACTCACCGGTGCCAAGCGGCCCTTCCCCCCCGGCGCCGGCGTGCCGCGTGATCCGCGCCAGCGGGGAGCGCCGCTGAGGGACGAGCTGCGACGCATCGAGGTCGAGCGCCTCGGAGACGAACAGGCTCGGCTTGCGGGGGCGCTTCCCACCGTAGTCTTGCGCGCTGCTCAGGTAGACGTCCTCCTTCGCCCTCGTCATGCCGACGTAGAAGAGACGCCGCTCTTCCTGACGGTGGAAGTCCGAGCCGGTGACGAGGTCCTTGACGAGTTCGTCCGGAAGCGGGATCGGGTCCCGGCGGTGAGAGGACGGAAAGCGACCGGTGACGAGTCCGACGAGGAAGACGATTGGGAATTCCAGCCCCTTCGCCTGGTGGATCGTCAGCACGTTCACCGCGTCGGCGTCCCACTGCGCATCGCCGACGGCGGGGTTGTCCCCAGCCTCGATCAGCGCGTCGAGGTAGTCGATGAACCACGCGACGCGATCGTAGCGCGTGACCCGCGAGAAGCGCTCGACGATCGAGAAGAGCTTCGCCAGGTTCTGGATCCGCTGGGCATCGCGAGCCGATTCGGAGTTGGACAGCCGCTCGATCGTTCCCGTCTGGGTCGACAGGTACTGGTAGAGGAGGTCGCCGGTCCGCTCCTGCGTCGACAGGGGGAGCATGACGTCGAGGTCGTCGAGGAGGTGGACGATCCTCTCCCGTCCCTTCTCCGAGATGTCCAGGAATCCGGGCGTCTTGGAGGCGATGCGAAGGACCTGCAGAAGCCCCTTGTTCCGGCGGCGCGCGTGGCCGGTCGCCGAAGCGAGCGCCTCGGCCGGGACGCTGTATGGGGGGGAGCCGGCGAGGTGATGGAGCGACATCGTGTCCCGCGGATCGGCGAGGACGCGGAGAAACGCGATCGCCGAGCGGATCTCCTCCTGGTCGTACAGCCCGCGGCTTCCGGAGAAGCGCCAGGGGATCTGAAGGAGGCCGAGCGCACGGAGGAACGCCTCGGCCTGCGCGTTGCTCCGGACCAGAACGGCGAAGTCGCTCAGGCGACGGTCCTCGTCGGCCCTCCTCCGGGCGATCATCTCGGCGACGAAGTCGCACTCCTCATCGAGCGTCTCGAAGTGGACCTGATGCGGCGGTCGCCCCTTCTCCTCCACCGCGACGAGGCGCTTGTTGATCCCGGCGCGGACCTCGAGGCGATCCGGGTTGTTGTGCTGGATCAGGCGGTAGGCCGAGTCGAGGATGGCTTGGGTCGACCGGTAGTTGCGATCGAGGACGATCAGCTCGGCGTCAGGGTACGCCTCCTGGAAGCCGAGGATGTTGCTGATCGCGGCGCCGCGGAACTTGTAGATCGACTGGTCGTCGTCGCCGCAGACGGTCAGGTTTCGATGGCTGGCAAGGAGCTTCAGAAGCTCGAACTGCGCGTAGTTCGTGTCCTGGAACTCGTCGACGAGGACGTAGCGGAACCGCTCACGGTAGCGCACGAGCGCTGTCGGATGCTCACGGAACAGACGGAGGGTCAAGGTGATCAAGTCGCCGAAGTCGACGAATCCGTGCTCGAGGAGGAGACGCTGGTAGGCGGCGTAGGCCTCGGCGAGCTCGTCCTGCGTCGCGGCCTCCTCGAGCAGGAGCCGCCCCTCGTCCGCCTCCGCGTCGGCCCCTCTCGCGTCTCCGGCGAGCCGGTCTGCGTGCGCTCGGTATTCCTCCGGTGTGACGTCCTCGTCCTTGGCGCGGGAGAAGAGCGTCAGGAGCGCGCGAAGGTGGCGCATCGGGTTCCCGAGCGGGCGGTAGCGCGTGAGGGGGAGGTCGAACAGGTGGTCCTTCAGGAAGATCGCTTGCTCCGGCTCGGTCAAGATCCGGTAGTCGGGCGAAAGGCCGAGCAGGACGGCGTTCTCTCGGAGGACCCGCTCGCAGAACGAGTGAAACGTCCCGATCTGGGCCTCGATGTACCCGTACGGGACGAGGACGTCGACCCGCTCCTCCATCTCCGCGGCCGCCTTCTCGGTGAACGTGAGGGCGAGGATCTCGGCCGGAAGGGCCCTCTTCTCTGCGATCAGCCAGGCGATCCGGCGAGTGATGACCGTCGTCTTTCCCGTCCCCACGCCGGCGACGATCAGGAGCGGCCCCTCGCCGAACGTGACGGCATCCCGTTGCCGTGGACTGAGGCCGGACAGCAGATCCATGGCGACGAGTATAGGGAAAGGTCGCGCGGCGAGCACGTCCGGGGGGAGCGAGGACCGTGGAGGATGGAGAGGGGAGGCCGATGGCCTCCCCTTGCGGCATCTTGAAGGCTACTCGGTCGAGTAGCTAGGGTGATTCTCTAGACCAGCCCCTACCTCGCCTTCTTGGCGACGAGCTCCTTCAGGTTCTTCCCTGCCTTGAACGCAGGAACGGTCTTCGCCGGAGTCTTGATCCGCTGCCCGGTCTGCGGATTCATCCGGGTCGTGGCCTTTCGCTTCCGGGTCTCGAACTTTCCGAACCCGGTGATAATGACCGGTTCGTTCTTCGCCAGTGCGGCCGTCACCACGTCGACCACACCGTCCAACGCCGCTCGGGCGTCCTTCTTCGTCAGTCCCGTCTTCTTCGCCAGCTTCTCGACCAGCTCTGCCTTGTTCACGTCTACCCCCTTAGGGTTTAGAGAATCTGGCGCCCAGTATAGCAACGAGGTAGTCGCTTGCCAAGTCTGTACCGCAGAAGGCGCCAGGCTTTGCTGCATCGAGAGGAGCGAAACCATGTTGGCATGGTCGTTTTCGGCTCTTCGCGGCCGGCGCGCCCTGTTCGGCGAACCGGCTGCGATGTCCGTCGGAATCGGCGAATGCGGACGGAACGGCTGCGATCGGACGGCGGAGGAGCGGGCTAGCCGACGACCGCCTCGAACGCTTCGGCGAGGATGTCCATCCCCTCGTCGATCTGCTCGTCAGAGATCACGAGGGGGACGAGGACGCGAAGGACGTTTCCGGACAGGCCTGCGGTCGGGAAGAGGGCGCCGTTTCGGAGCGCCTCGCGGGCGATCTGCTCGGTCAGCTCTCCGGCCGGTTCCTTCGTCCCCCGATCGAGGACCAGCTCGGCGCCGACCATCGCGCCGAGTCCGCGGATGTCGCCGATGACGTCGAACCGCTCGGCGAGCCGCGCGAAGCACTCCCTGATCCGGTCTCCGACGTGAACGGCCCGCTCAAGGAGGTTCTCCTCGTCGAGGCCCTTGATCACCTCGATCGCGGCGCGGCAGGCGAGCGGGTTGCCGGCGTAGGTCCCTCCGATGGCGCCGGCGATCGGCGCGTCCATGATCTCCGCCCTTCCGACGACCCCGGAGAGGGGGAGGCCCGAGCCGAGCGACTTGCCGACGCAGACCAAGTCCGGCTGCGCGCCGAAGTGTTCGAACGCGAAGAACCGGCCCGTGCGGCCGATTCCCGACTGGACCTCGTCGAACGCGAGGACGAACCCGTGCTCGTTGGCGAGGTCACGCATCGCGGGGAGAAACCAGTCCGGCGGGATCAGGAATCCCCCCTCCCCGATCACCGGCTCGACGACCATCGCGGCGACCTCCGAGGGATCGACGAGGGAGAGGAGGGCCCACTCGATCTCGTCCGCGGTGACGGGCTTCCGATACTCGTAGGGGTACGGGAGACGGTAGACGTCCGGAGCGAACGGACCGAACCCGTACTTGTACGGCTTCGCCTTGTGGGTCATCGTCATCGCCAGGAGCGTGCGCCCGTGGAACGCGTTTTCGAAGACCAAGACGGCCTTCCGCTTGGTGTAAGCGCGGGCGATCTTGACGGCGTTCTCGACCGCCTCGGCGCCGCTGTTGAAGAACGCGGCCTTCAGCTCGCCGTCGATCGCCGTCCGCGCGCACAGGAGCTCGGCCAGCTCGATGAACGGCGCGTAGGGCACAGCGGTGAAGTCGGTGTGCAGGTAGTCGTCGATCTGGTCCCGCAACGCCCGGACGACGCGCTCGTTCCGCTGCCCGAGCGCGAGGCAGCCCCACCCGCCGGTGAAGTCGATGAACCGGTTCCCGTCGAGATCCTCGATGATCGCCCCCTCGCTTCGTTGGACGATGAACGGGGCGAACGTCACGAGCGGGGCCGCGACGTACTTCGCCTTGGCGGCGAAGACGGCGGCCGACTTGGGGCCGGGAAGCTCCGTCTGGATACGGGCGAAGCGGCGATCGACCATCGTTCCTCCCGGGGACTCTGTGAGCTCGGCGGATGGTACCGGATCGGGAAGCTGGCGTTCAACAGGCCGCGCGTCAGGCGACGGAGTAGATCCGCCCGGGCGGGACGAGCGTCACCTTGAAGTCGAGGTCGTCGTGCCGGCCGCTCGCCGCCTCGATCTCGCGAAGCTTCGTCTTGTACCGGCTGGAGATGTGGACGCAGAGGAGCTCCTTCTTCACGCGGGCCTGGCGGGCACAGGCGATCGCCTCGATCAACGTCGCGTGCTTGTACTCCTTCCGATCCTCATCGTCGAGGAATGTCGTATCGTGGCAGAGGATCTCGGTGTCGGCGACATAGGCCGGCTTGATCGCGACGGAGTCGCCGCCGTAGGAGAAGAGCTTCTGGTCGTAGTAGTCGGTGATCGATTCCTTCCCCTCCGCCTTGACGCGGGCGATGATCTCCTCCTGGGAGGCGCCGGCGAGTTCGGGCTTCAGCCGGAGATCTCGTTGTGCACGTGGACGGTCGGGAAGGCCTCGACGTAGCGGGGGAGCTGCCCGGCGAGCATCTCGACGCGGTCCCCGGGCTCGAGGGGGACCCACTCCAGGCGATAGCTGAGGCGACGATTCGTCCGGGCAATGTAGCTCATCATCTCGGTGACGAGGTAGTTTCCCTTCGGGTAGTAGACGGTCAGCTCCTTCTCCTTGTCGCCCATCGCGGTGTTGCGGATGTTGATCAGCCCGATGAGGCCACCGATGTGGTCGGCGTGGCCGTGGGAGAGGAAGACGTGCCGGACGGCGAACGCCTTGTTCCCGAGGATCGAGCTTGCGCCCTCGCCGGCGTCGAACAGGATCCGATCGGCGCTGTAGTAGATCCACGTCGAGTACAGCGCCTTCGAGTAGATCAGCAACCGCATGTCATCCCTCCGCCCGGCGGCCCGACCTGCCTGCGGCCGATTCCGGCCGCGCGCCGCTCCGGCGACCGGATAGTATACCCGGCGCCCGCAGGCGAAACATCCGATCAGAACAGGATTGAAGCCTCGGGCTATTGCCGAGATCCCGTTCGTCTCCTAGAATTCCACAGCGAATGGAGGCCGAAGATGCTCGACATCCGCGAGATCCGAGAAGACCGGGCCGGGATCGAGTCCCGACTGCGGGCGCGCGATCCGTCGATCGACCTGGGCGAGATCCTCTCGCTCGATGAGGAGAGACGCCGACTGATCGCCGAGGTCGAGGGAATGAAGGCGGAGCGGAACCGCGGCTCTCAGGAGGTCGGTCGGAGGAAGCGGGCCGGCGAGGGGGTCGAGGACCTGCTCTCTCGCCTGTCTGAGATCGCCGATCGGATCGCGGCGCTCGACGAAGAGCTTCGGGAGGCGGAAGCGCAGATCGAACGACGCCTCGCCCTCCTTCCCAACGTCCCCCACGAGTCGGTCCCGGCCGGAGGGAAGGAAGCGAATCTCGTCCTGAAGACGGTGGGGGAGAAGCCGGAGCCCCCATTCCCGATCCGACATCACCTGGAGATCGGGGAGGAGAAGGGGATCCTCGACTTCCCGCGCGCCGCGGCGATCGCCGGAGCGCGGTTTCCGATGTACGTCGGCGCCGGGGCGCGGCTCGAGATGGCACTGATCCAATTCATGTACTTCCATCACGCGGGTCGCGGTTACGTCCCGATCCTCCCGCCATTTTTAGCGAACGCGAGGAGCTTTTACGTCTCGTCTCAGCTGCCGAAGTTCGCCGACGACGTCTACCACATCGAGAAGGACGAGCTGTATCTGAATCCGACGGCGGAGAGCCTCCTGGTCAATCTCCATCGGGACGAGATCCTGTCGATCGACGAGCTGCCGAAGTACTACGTTGCGTACACGCCATGCTTCCGCCGGGAGGCGGGAAGCTACGGCGAGGAGGAGCGCGGCCTGATCCGCGTGCACCAGTTCAACAAGGTGGAACTGTTCAAGTTCACCACGCCTGATTCCTCGTACGACGAGCTGGAGAAGCTCATCGCCGACGCGGAGACGGTGCTGCAGGCGCTCGATCTCCACTACCGGGTCGTGCTGTTGGCGAGCGGGGACATCGCGCAGCAATCGAGCAAGACGGTCGACCTCGAGGTCTACCTCCCCGGCCAGGGACGGTACTACGAGGTCTCCTCGTGCACGAATTGCGAGGCGTTCCAGGCGCGTCGGGGGGACATCCGGTATCGGCCCGCGCCGAAGGCGAAGCCGGAGTTCGTGCATACCCTGAACGGCTCCGGCCTCGCCACCTCGCGCCTGATGGCGGCGATTCTGGAGAACAATCAGACGGAGGACGGGCGAATCCGGATCCCCGAGGTGCTGCAGGAGACGGTCGGGGCGGAGACGATATGAGCGAGATCCTGGTGGCGGCGGACGGCCTGACGAAGACGTTCACCTCGCGTCGCGGGACGATCGACGCCGTCGTCGACGTGTCGTTCGAGTGCCCCGCCGGCCAGATCTTCGGCGTCCTCGGCCCGAACGGCGCCGGAAAGACGACGACGCTCCGGATGTTGGCGACGATCCTCACGCCGACCGCGGGAACGGCGACGATCGCCGGGTTCGACGTCCGCACCCAGCCGGGTGAGGTCAGGGAACGGATCGGCTTCCTCGCCACCGAGACCGGGCTGTACGATCGGTTCACCGCCCGCGAGACCCTCCGCTTCTTCGGTCGGATCAACAACCTCTCGCCCGAGGAGATCCGGGTTCGCTCCGACGAGATCTTCGAGACGCTCGACATGGCCGCGCTCGCCGATCGCCGGGTCGGGACGTTCTCCACCGGGGAAAAGCAGAAGCTCTCGCTCGCGCGGAGCATCCTGCACGACCCGCCGGTGCTGATCCTCGACGAGCCGACGTTCGGGCTCGACGTGATGGCGGCGAGGACGGTCGTCGAGACGATCGGTCTGTTCCGGGAACAGGGCCGGACGATCCTTCTCTCGACCCACATCATGCGGGTCGCGGAGAAGCTCTGCGATCGGATCGGGATCCTCTACCGCGGGCGGCTCCGCGCCCTCGGTACGCTCGAAGAACTGGCGGCTCGGTTCGGGGGCGAAGACCTGGAGGAGGTCTTTTTCGCTGCTGTCGGAGCGGAATAGCCCGGGCGGGGGTTCCCGCTCCGGGTCGGACGTGATATCCTGGTGGTCGCGGAAGATGGAGATGAAACCCAAGGAGGCAACGATGGGCAGGAAGGTCGTACTCGCGGCGGCGGCCGTTTCGGTCGTCGTGCTGTCGGTCGTCCTGGTGGGGGGGCAGGTCGGAGGCGGGGAGGTCCTGTGGTGGGGAAACCGTGAACCGATCTATATCTACGGGGACGATGACTTCACGATCGAGAACGGGGTGATGTCCGGGAGCGGGACTGCAGATGCCCCCTACATCATCGAGGGCTGGCGGATCGATTCACCGGGGGCCGACTACGGGATCTACATCGATCACACGACGGCCCACTTCGTCATCCGCGACTGCGTGATCGAGAGAGCGCGCCTGGCGGGGATCTACTTCAACACGGTGCGGAACGGCCGCGTGGAGGGGGCGCAGATCGGCCTCGCCGGCACCGCCGTCTACCTCCTCGATTCGGCGAAGAACGTGCTCACGGGGAACGTCGTCGCCGAGAGCCGGTACGGGGTCGTGATGGGTGCGAACTCGCGCGGCAACTGCATCATCGGGAACACGTTCCTCGATAACGGAATGAGCGCGTACGATCCGTACCAATGGAACACCTGGTTCGAACCGTGCCGCGGGAACTACTGGAGCGACTACGACGGCGGCGATCACAACGGGGACGGAATCGGCGATGTCGCCTACCGCCGCGTCGATGACCGGTATCCCCTGATCGACCCGCCGACCGAGTGGACCCGCGTCGCACCGACCGGCCTCGGCTTCGCCGGGAATCGGATTGCTCCGGACGGATCGCTCGTCGTCACGTCCGAGACGCCGATCACCCTGTCGGCGCTCGATCCGGGAAGCGGTGTCGCGGAGATCCGCTACGCGATCGACGAGGGAGGCTGGACCCCGTACGATGGTCCGGTCTACATCACCGGCGAGGATGGGCCGCGGAAGCTGATGTACTACGGCCTCGATCACCTCGGAAATGTCGAGCCGAAGCAGACGGTCCGCCTCTTCCTCGACAACCATCCGCCGGAGACGGTCCTCGACGTCGGCGAGCCGAGCTACGTGGACGAGCGGGGGACCTGGATCACGTCGAAATCGCCGATTGCACTCCGCCTCGTACAGGGTTCGACCTACGGCGAAACGCGGATCTACTACAACGTCGACGGGCGCGGCTGGCGGCTCTATTCCAAGCCGTTTGTGATCGAGGGGCCGGACGGGCCGCGGCGGATCGCCTTCTACGGGCAGAACGCGTCGGGCGTCACCGAAGCGACGAAGTCGATGATCCTCAACAAGGACGACGCCGCTCCGAGCACGCGGGGCGGGGAGGCGTCCTCGTCGATGGAGGTCCAGATCGGTGGGGACATCGAGGGGCCGCATCCGGAAGCCTCCCTGGCCGCACCGCCCGCGATCGAGCGCGAGGAGGAGCCTGAGCCAGAGACCGACGGGGCGTCCGTCCAGACCGGGCCGGCGACCGTCGTGGAACCGGAGGCGGACGGGACCGCTCCGGAATCGATGCCCCGCCCTTCGACCGAGGGCGGCGAGTCCTAGGGCCCCCGCCGATGTGGAAGAACGTCCGGCTGCTCTTCTCGAAGGAGTTAACCGGAGCGATCCGTGATCGTCGGACGCTCTTCCTGACCGTCTTCTTCCCGCTGATCTTCTACCCACTCGTCCTCTCCGTGATCGGCCAGTTCAACGAGGCCGAGCGGGTCCGGTACGAGTCGTTGATTCCGACGATCCTCGTGGTCGATCGGTCCGAGGACGAGACGTTCGCGGCCGGGCTGGCTCAGGATACCACGCTCCACTGGCGCGACGCTGGCTCGATCGAGGAGGGGCTGGCCGACCTGAAGGCCGACGAGGGGCAGGTCCTCATGGTCGTGGAGAAGGAGGCGGGCGGCGAGGGGATCGGCCTCGATGTGACGCTCTACTACGACCAGGCCGACACCTTCGCCCCGATCGCCGCGTCCCGGGTCCGGGCGTTCCTCGAGGCGTACCTGAAGCGGGTGATCAACGACAAGCTCGAAGCGCTCGGGATGCTGGAAGAGGTCCAGGCGGTCACTCCACCGCTCACCATCCGGCTTGAAGACGTCGCCACCGGCGAATCGCTGGGGCGGATGATCCTCAGCCGCCTTCTGCCGTACTTCATGGTCCTGGCGATCCTGACCGGCGCGATGGGGCTCGGGGCTGAGATCACCGCCGGGGAGAAGGAGCGGAGCACCATCGCGACGCTCCTCGTCAGCCAGCTCTCGCGGACGGAGATCGTGCTCGGGAAGTTCCTCACCGTCCTGACGGTCTCGCTGACGTCGTCCATCCTGTCGGCCGTCGGCCTGCTGATCGGCGTCCGATTCTTCGGCGGCGGCCTGACGCCGGCGACGGTCTCCGGAGCGGCCGTCTTCCGGCTCGATCTGCCGGCGTTCGGATGGATGCTGATCGTGCTGATCCCGTTGGCCGTGATCCTCTCGGCGTTGGTGATCATCGTCGGGACGTACGCACGGAGCCAGAAGGAGGCGAGCACCTACCTCCTCCCGATCTACATGGTGATCGTGTTGGTCGGGATGATGTCGATGACCGGCGGGATCGCCTTCGAAGGAGCGCGCTACCTGATCCCGGTCGCCAACGCCCTCTACGCCCTGCAAGGGATCATCGTCGGCAACCTGGCGGCGTCAAACATCGTCTACACGCTCATCGCCAACGTCGTCTGCGGCGCGCTCCTGATCGCCGCCGCCGTCCGCCTGTTCAAGCGCGAGGCGGTGCTCTTCAGAAGCTAGCGGGAAAGGCATTCACCGCAGACGTCTGTGAGAGCCCGGAGTGTGCGGCCCCGAAGCGTGGCGTTGGCTTCCTCCGAAGCCTGGACTCCGCTTGCGGGGCAGATCGATTCCGTGTCGTCCTCCGCGCCCCTCTGCGGTGGGGTTTTGCGGATTGGACGATCAGGCCTTCTGGCCCCGCGAGTAGCGCTTCAGCGCCTCGTCGGTTCGGCGCTTCTCGTCATCCTCGCGGAGCTTCCTCCGTTTGTCGTAGGTCGCGCGTCCCTTGGCGAGGCCGAGCTCGACCTTTGCGTATCCGCGCTTGAAGTAGATCCGCAGCGGGACGAGGGTGTAACCGCGCTCCTGGAGCTGGGTCGTCAGGCGCCGGATCTCCCGACGGTGGAGAAGGAGCCGTCGGTCGCGGAGCGGATCGGCGTTGTGGATCGAGCCCTGCTGATACGGCGCGATATGAACCCCCTTGAGCGTCGCCTCGCCCCGTCGGACCACGGCGAATCCGTCCTGAATGGAACAGCGACCGGCGCGAAGGCTCTTGACCTCCGTCCCGGTCAGGACGAGCCCCGCCTCGATCGTGTCGAGGATGTCGTACTCGTGGCGGGCTCTGCGGTTCGTCGCGACGACTTGGGCCATGGCGGGGACAGACTAGCCGAGGGATTCCGGCGGCGCAAGACGATCCTGCAGCGATGCCGGCGTCAAGGGTGGGGTCGGTCGTCCCTCCAGACGGCGTGGCGGACGTGGATGAAGCGATTCATGACAGCCCCTGTGCTCATCGCTTGGTTTGCCGCGTTGGAGTCGGCGGTCGTAAATCTCCTTGAAGTGGGGGTCTGCGACGGGGAAGGCGAAGGGCCGTCGCTGTCGAACGAGACGGAGCTCGTCGGACTGAAGAATGAGAGACGCGTCGGGGCCGACGACTTCGACGCTCCGACGTTCCTTCGCCGGAGCCGCGAGGATCGGCCCCGCCCGTCGCGGGGAGAGCCGCAGGCCACCAACAAGAACGCAAGTGAGATCCGTCCGCCGAGCGGCTGGATGTCCGAAGCCGACGGAAAGGCGAAGCCCCGAAGCCTTCGATTGCCAGAGGTGGGAGTCGAACGCACACGTCGCAGAGGGACACGGATCTTTGAGTCCCGCGCGTCTGCCCATTCCGCCCCTCTGAGCGCGTCGAGGATCCTGGTCTCCCCCATCGGTCGGTGCAATCGGGCCGCACGAGGTGCGTCTCGTTTATGAAACCTCCGGGAAACATTTGACATCACTCTGCCGAGAACCTTCATGAGGAAGTTCTCCATCCGGTGGTGCCTGGCACGGCCTAGTGTCTCGTCGGCGTAATGAGTAGACATATATCGAGAAACATGCTCTAATGAAGCATGCCAAGACAAGCAGTTGCGGTAGTTCTCGCGCCGGAAGAGCGCAAGACGCTGGAAGGACTCGCCAGTTCGCGCACCGAACCGTACCGGAAGGTCCAACGTGCAAGGCTGATCGTGATGGCAGCCGACGGGATGCCCAACGTACAGATCGCCAAGGAGGTCGGTCTGTCCCGGGCGATGGTGGTGCAATGGCGTCAGCGGTTCGTCCGGGAGCGGATGGCGGGGTTGATGGATCGTCCTCGATCAGGGCGACCCCGGGTGTACACGAAGGAGGATCGGCTCCGGGTGGTGGAGACCGCCTGTACGCAGACGCCGCCGGGAGAAACCCATTGGAGTATCCGCAGCCTGGCCAAGGCGACGGGGGTGAAGAAAGACGCTGTCCACCAGATCCTGCGGGAGAACAAGCTGAAACCTCATCGAGTGGGGACGTTCTCGCGCTCTCCCGATCCTGATTTCGTTGAGAAGGTGCTCGATGTGGTCGGGTTGTACCTTGACCCACCCGAGAACGCGATCGTCCTGTGTGTCGATGAGAAGACACAGGTCCAGGCGCTGGATCGTACGCAGCCGATGCTGCCGATGCGGCCGGATCAGATCGAGCGGCACACCCACGACTACAAGCGAAACGGCACCGTACAGCTGTATGCGGCGCTGGAAGTCCACGCAGGTCGGGTGGTCCCTCGCATTGAGGATCGCCACCGCTCCCGCGAGTTCATCGCGTTCATGAACCAGCTGTTGCGGACCTACCCCAAGCGGGAGATCCATGTCATCCTCGACAACGTCATCACCCACCGATCCAAGGAAGTGCAAAAGTGGCACAGCCAGCCGAAGCACCGGCGAGTGATCTTCCACTTCACCCCGACCTACTCGTCATGGCTGAACCTGATCGAGGTGCTATTCAACCTGGTGCAGGCAAAGGTTCTACGCCGGGGCCGGTTCCCGACGAAACAGACGTTGGTGACGAAGCTACTGGAGTACATCGAGCAGTTCAACCAGGAGGGGAAGGTGTTTCAGTGGACCAAGCCCGCTGAGGCCATCTTCCATTCGCTGAATTACCAGACGCGACACTAGGTCGGAGAAAGATCTCCTCTCTGGTCGGAGTTGCCCCGTTCAACTGCGACAGCGGTGTGCGGAAGGGGAAAAGAGCTGTGTGGGGAGGACGAGCACAGGTGCGCAGTGCGCTGTACATGAGCGTGATGGTGGGAATACGGTGCAACGACCGGATTCGGGTCTTCTACCGGCGATTGCGTAAGCAGGGCAAGTCGACAAAGGTGGTTCTGGTCGCCTGCATGCGAAAGCTCCTCACGATTCTCAACGCCATGATCAGAGACCACGTCCCTTGGCAGCCTCAGTCCGTCAACACTTGACGACCAACATGGTTGCTCGGGTCTCCCGCTGACGACGCGCCTTTCCGAAGAGGAAGCGAGATAGTGGCCTAGAGAAGAGAGCTTCAAGCCCAGGAACAGGAGAGAACTAAGGTTCTCCAATCGTTCACGCAGGCTCCACAGAGAGCCCAATTCCTCTGCTAGTCAGCTCATTCACACTCCGCTGTAGTGTTCCCGATGCGGACCCACCCCGAAAGGCTTACACCATCGACGTTTGTGATCCAGATCCTATAGGCACTCGAACATGGTAGAATGCTCGACTGCCCCGCGTCCACTGCATGACGGGCGCAATCACAGGTTCTCTTGCCATTCGGATTTCAAGCGTCTTGATTTCCACTCTCCGCAGGCCGTCAGTGGCGAAACTCGCGCCGACTGGTGAAGAGAAGAGCGATGCCGTGCTCGTCGGCGGCGCGGATGACCTCATCATCACGGATCGAACCGCCAGGTTCGATGATCGCAGTGATGCCGGCCTCGGCGGACGCATCGATCGAGTCGCGGAATGGGAAGAATGCGTCGGACGCCAGCACCGATCCGTTCGCGCGGTCTCCGGCCTTTCGGATCGCCAGCTCGACGGCGTCTACCCGGCTCATCTGCCCGGCGCCGATTCCCGTCGTACACCTGCTCTTGGACAAGAGGATCGCGTTCGACTTCACCCACCGGACCGCCTTCCACGCAAAGACGAGGTCGTCGAGTTCCGATTCCGTGGGCTGGCGCGAACTGACGATCTGCAGACCATCGCGGGGCATCTCTCCCGTACTGGCCGTCTGAGCGATCAGCCCGAACGCGGTCTCGTGGATCTCGACTCCGAGTCCCTGGTCGAGCAGGTCCCTGCCTGCTTCGATGATCAAGAGCTTCTCCCGCCTCCGGAGCGTCTCCAGCGCATCGGGGTCGAACGCCGGGGCGACGAGAGCATCGACGAAGTGAGCGGCGACGAACTCCGCCGCCACTTGGGTCAGCGGACGGTTGACCCCGACGATCCCGCCGAAGGCGGACTTCGAATCAGCGTCGTACGCCTGCCGGACGGCCTCGTCGATTGTGGCGGCGGAGCAGAGACCGCATGGGTTCGTGTGCTTGACGAAGACGGCCGCTGGATCCGAGAATGCGTACGGGATACGCAGTGCCGCGTCCAGATCGAGAAGGTTGTTGTAGGAGGGTGGTCCTCCCTGGAGCTGCTTGTACGCGGTTCGGTCTCCGTAGAGGGTCGCCCGTTGATGCTTGTTCTCACCCGCTCGCAGCGAACGCTTCGCTGAACCGACCACGTTGAGCTGAGCGGGGAGCGGTTCCTGGGAGAAGTAGTTCGCGATCGCGGTGTTGTAGCGAACGACGTGATCGAACGCCTTGCGCGCGAGATCGCGGGAGACCTCGGCGCGGAGGCCTCCGTGTGCGCGAAGCTCACTGAGAAGGACCGCGTAGTCGCTGGGATCGGTCAGGACGGCGACCCACCGGTGGTTCTTTGCCGCCGCGCGGATCAGCGCCTCTCCTCCGATGTCGATCAGCTCTGTCGCCTCGTTCATCAGCGTGTCGTGTGTGACGGCCGCCTCAAACGGATACAGATTAACGACGACGAGATCGATGAGCTTAATCCCATGCGCCTCGACGTCGGCGGCGTCCCCCTCGTCGTCGCGACGGGCCAGGATCCCCGCGTGCACCAGCGGATGGAGGGTCTTTACTCGGCCGCCGACCAGTTCCGGGTAGCCCGTGTAGTCGGCGAGGTCCTCCACGACAAGAGAGGCGCCGCGCAGATGCCGCGCCGTTCCCCCGCTTGCCAGAAGCTCCACGCCCAGCTCGGCCAATCCGCCCGCCAATTCGGACAGCCCCGTCTTGTCCGATGCGCTGAAGAACGCTCGTCGAATCGTTAGCAAGATACGACACCCCCAAGCCCGCGTGTTGCCGCGGGCGAGATGCGTGACAGGATAGGAGAGGGGCCGAGGGGGTTCAACCCGATCGATGGGATCCCCTGCGGGCAAGAGCTTTCGACATCCCTCAACTCCGCCGAGGAGAGGGGGAGGTTGACAAAGCGACGAGGCCGACCTATGCTGCTCTATTCCATTGCAGGTAGGGGAGCAGGCAACATGGCCGATCAGCGCATGCGCTTCGAGAAGGTCCGTGTTCTTCCCTGCAATGGGTTCGTTGCGCATCATCATAGCGTTCGGGCCTAGGTAGCGACTCGCTGTTCGAAGCGAAGTCGCGAACCAAAGCCCGGTGTGAGCCAACGGTCACTTGACCGGTGGCTTTTTCATTGGAATGGAAAGGTGATCCTGATGCAGCGGGAGAGGCTCACGGGGGCGGAACAGGTTGCGCCGATGACGCCGCTCGGCACGGTGGATGTTCTCCTGGATGACGCAGTGCGAAAGTCAGCGATCGAGTTGTCGTTTCGCGAGCTGTTCGCGTCGTGGGGATACGGAGAGGTCATTCCTCCGATCTTCGAGCGGTATGAGAACCTCCTTGCCGGGGGGATCCAGCCTGAGTGGATGTACCGCTTCACCGATGCCGGTGGGGAGATCCTCGCGCTTCGCCCCGATTTGACGACGCAAGTTGCGCGCATCGTCGCGACGCGACTGCGCGAACAGCCCAAGCCGCTTCGCTTGTTCTACATCGGAAACGTCATCCGCCAGCCGAAGTCGTCGATGGGAGGACGAGCGGAGTTCTCCCAGGCGGGGGTCGAACTGGTCGGTTCGAGCGAACCGGCCGCCGACGCCGAGGTCGTTGCGATCGCGATCGAGGCGCTCCTGCGACTTGATGTCGACGACTTCCAGGTCCATCTCGGCCAGAGCGCGTTCTTTCGAGGGATCGTCGAGGAGACCCCGATGACCGAGGCCGAGGCCATCGGCATCAAGGAGCGGCTTGACCGCCGGGATCGAGAGGCGCTCGACCGCTACTTGAAGGAGCTCGATCTCTCCGACGAGCATGCCCGGTTGATCCGTGCTTGCCTTGCTCTCTGTGGTGGAGAGGAGGTCCTCGAACGCGCCGGCGCATTGGTCGACAGCCGGACGTCGAAGGACGCGATCGCCAACCTCGGCAAGGTCTACAACGCGCTCGTCGACTACGGGCTGAACGACCGTGTGGTCATCGATCTCGCCGAGGTCCGCGGGCTTGGGTACTACACGGGGATGATGGTCGAGGGATTCAGCCGGTCGCTGAGCGTTCCCATCCTTGAGGGCGGCCGCTACGATAACTTGGTCGAGCGGTTCGGCGATCCGTGCCCGGCGGTGGGATGCGCACTCGACCTGCCGAGAATCGGAACGATCCTGGAGACGAAGGGGACGGCGCCGTCGCCCGCTGCCGACGCCCTCGTCCGATATCCCGCCCCGCTGCGGTCGCAGGCCTACGCGCTTGCCGCCACGCTGCGGGCGGAGGGGCGCCGCGTCGAGTCGGACCTCGCGGAACGGGACGAGGAGGAGGCGATGGCCTACGCACGGCGACGCAGGATCCGGGAGCTGATCACCGTCGAGGGCGACGGGACGAGGATCGTCGACGTCGAGTCCGGAGATCCCAGGGGAGGGGAATCATGAGAAGGCTGACGGTGGCGGTCCCCAAGGGGAGGCTGCTCGCCCCCACGTTCGACCTGTTCGAGCGCATCGGCGTCGTCGTCTCGGAGTACACCGACGACTCGAGGGCCCTTGTCTTCTCCTCCGACGAGGGACGGTACCGCTTCCTGATCGCGAAGCCGATGGACGTTCCGACGTTCGTCGAGTACGGCACGGCGGATCTCGGCGTCGTCGGATCCGACGTCCTCTTGGAGGGGGAGCACGACGTCCTCCAGCCGCTCGATCTCCGCTACGGCGCCTGTCGACTGGTCGTCGCCGCCCCGGAAGAGGTCGCGAACGAGCAGCTCGCGCTTCACACGGTCCACCGCGTGGCGACAAAGTATCCCAACACGGCCGCGCGCTACTTCGCCGGACGCGGCCTCCAGGCTGAGACGATCAAGCTCTACGGATCGGTGGAGCTGGCCCCGAGCACGGGGCTCTCCACCCTGATCGTCGATCTCGTCCAGACGGGCACGACGCTCAGGGAGAACGGTCTGACGCCGATCGCCGAGATCGCTTCGACCAGCGCCCGGCTGATCGTCAACCGAGCCAGTCACAAGATCCACTTCGGTGAAATCGGCGGGGTCATCCAAGCTTTGTCGGAGGCCGTTACATGCTGAACATCTTCCGAACATGCGATCCGGGGTTCAAAGAGAGGGTCCGGCAGCTCGTCGACCGGGCGGCGATCGAGCGCTATGTCGAACCTCAAGTCCGGGCGATCCTCGACATGGTCCGAGAACGCGGCGATGCGGCGCTTCTCGAGTTCACCCGACGGTTCGATCGGGTAGACCTGACGGCCGACCGATTGAGGGTCGGCGACGACGAGAGGATCGCGGCCGCAGGAGCGATCGAGCCACGAGTGAAGGCTGCGCTTCTCGCCACGAAGGCTCGAATCGAGGCGTTTCACCGTCACGAGAAGCGGCCGTCATGGGAGGCGAACCCGGAGGTGGGTGTTCGATTCGGCCAGGTCTTCCGGCCGCTCGATGCGATCGGCATCTACGTGCCGGGCAGCGAGACGGCCTACCCCTCGACGGTTCTGATGAATGCCATCCCCGCTGCGGTCGCCGGCGTACGGCGGGTCGTTCTCGTCACGCCTCCGGGGGGGCGTCGAGGCGTGAGCCCCCACGTGTTGTTCGCTGCGTCCTGCTGCGGTGTCACGGAGATCTACCGCGTGGGGGGAGTACAGGCGATCGGCGCGTTGGCCTACGGCACGGAGACGATTCCCAAGGTGGACAAGATCGTTGGCCCGGGCAACGTCTTTGTGAACGTCGCCAAGCGGTTGGTCTTCGGAGCCGTCGGGATCGATGGCCTCGCCGGTCCGAGCGAGGTCGTGATCCTGGCGGACGAGGGCGCGGACCCGGTGCTCGTCACAGCCGACCTGCTGTCCCAGGCGGAGCACGATCCGCTTGCGACCGCCGTCCTCGTCACACCGAGCGGCTCCCTCGCGGAGGCGGTCGTCCAAGAGATCGAGCGCCAGATCCCGTCCCTCAGCCGGGCCGTCGTCATCGCACGGGCGCTCCGGGCGCGAGGCGCGATCCTTGTCGTCGAGAGTCTGGACGATGGAATCGATCTGGTGAATCGTCTTTCGCCGGAGCACCTCGAGGTGATGGTCGAGCACAGTGACGACGTCATCCCGCAGCTGCGGAACGTCGGCATGATCCTCCTCGGAGAAGGCTCGCCGGTCGCGTTCTGTGACTACGGCGCCGGACCGACACACGTTCTTCCGACGGGAGGAGCGGCCCGGTTCTCCTCGCCACTCAGCGTCGGCGATTGCCTGAAACACACGAACTATCTCGCCGTGTCCAGGGGGGCGCGCAGATCCCTGGCCGAATCCTTCGAGCCGCTTGCTGAGATCGAGGGGTTCAGCGCGCACGCCGAAGCGATGCGGCTCAGAAAGGAAGCCCACAATGGATGACCGCGTATTGGACCTGATCCGACTGGAGGTTCGGGCGCTCGAGTCGTACCGCGTCGGGACCCCACCGCACCGAATCAAGCTCAACCAGAACGAATCGTCCATCGAACTGCCAGATCCGATCAAGG
>Ga0315554_1000518_pt1 | contig 23009 bp, 20 predicted proteins | sample SalMarSW160370MG_FD_202114 | JGI IMG/M metagenome (GOLD analysis project Ga0315554, IMG submission 202114) | Salt marsh sediment microbial communities from the Plum Island Ecosystem LTER, Massachusetts, United States - Salt Marsh Sediment SW1603-70 ...
TTGGCCTCCATGGCGCCGGGGGCGATGTTGTTTATCGTGGACGAACTGAGATACTGGGTAACTTCATCGACCACGCCCATGGACATCAGCTCGAGCAGCCAGCGGGTGCCGATGACGGAGATCTCCGGCGGTTTGCCTCCGGCGATCGAGGTGGTCAGCTTGTCGTACATGAAATCCCAGTCTATTGAGACAATGTCTACGGCAATGTCCGGATGGGCGGCGTTGAAGGAATCCTGCAGGTCGGCCCGGAAGTCCTCGGTCAGGCCGTCATACTCTGCCCAGAAGAAGGTGACGGTTTGTTTCGCCGCCCCACCCTGCCCTCCGGCGAACGTGAGACCCGCGGCCAGGAGCAGAATGACCAGGATGCTCAAGACGAGTTTCAGACGTTTCATGATGAAACCTCCCTTTGTGTTTTTGATTTCAATCCCGACGGGATTGTTCTCTCCCTTACCAGTCTGAATCACCCCAATTCCGTTGTCAAGAAAATTGTCATGCATACTTATAAATCCGGTGCAGGTTTCTTCGCTATCAAGGGACTGATTGCTCTATTGGACCGACTATGCCAGGGGATCGATGAGCGCAAACCGATACGGTCTTCATTTCAGATGGCGATCGAGCCAATCGAAGGCCTGCACCTGCATGGTGAGGTCGAACTGGTGGGGCCCGGGATGAGTCGCCCGGGAGAAGCTCTGCGGCGCTCCCGCTTTGGCGTACACCTGCTCCAACATCTGCAGCGCCCGGCCGACCTCCGGGCGGTTGAACAGCGGATCCTCTTCGGTTGCCAGGACCATGGCCGGCAGGGGCGCGCGCATCCCCAGCACCTCGGGAAAATCCATGTACCTGCACAGGAGAGGGATGTAGAGCATCCAGGTGTGGGTGTAGCAGTTGTTCAGGATCAGATCCCGCCAGGTGGTCATGAAACCCACCGTAACCGAACAGCGGATGCGCTCATCCAGGCCGGCCAGATAGTCGGTTCGCAGACCCCCCAGTGACAGGCCGCAGCAGCCGACCCGTTTGCCGTCCACCTCGGCTCGGCTGCAGAGGATGTCGAGGGCAAACCGATCCTCCGCCACAAACAGCCCGGGCCAGGTATAGCCGGCGGAGAGCAGAGACTTGGCGATGATTTCTTCGTGCTGGGCGGCAAAGGCGTGATAGGCTTGGATCGTCTCACTGCTTTCCCGCTCATCTACGTCGTAATCCGGGATCGTGAAGCTACTCTTCAGGTCTTCCGGGGCCAGCTCCTCAACCTCGAGGGGAGCGGACATCATCCGCCTGACCACGTGCCCGGGAAGCTCGGAGGCTTGGATCCGGCGGCTCTCGAAAGGGAACACGTCGTGCACGAGGACACCATATCCCCTGCGGGCCAGCTCATTGGCCCAGGCGGCTCCGCCGTAGTACAGATCCTGGTGATCTGAGATGAAGGGATGGAGTTTTGGGGAGGTGCGGAGGATCTTGCGCTTGCCGAAGTATTTCACCGCAGCGTGGTCGTGAAGCCCCAACACCCCGGGCAGGGGACCTTGGGCACCCGATGGTTTGAGGAAGACAGCTTCGGTCTGCGGACCGTAGGGCAGCTTCCAGGAAAGCTCCTGGATGTCCAGATCGTCGAAGCTGTAGCGCCTGCCAAGGCGGAGGGTTTTCGACACCTCCGGGCCGATCCGTGGTCCGGCCAACAGCTCGGTAACCTTGCCCCTGGCGGCTTGCCGCCAGGCTTCGATGTCATCCCACGAGGGATTCAGGTATGACAGGCTGCGCTCCCAACTTTCAGCGCTCTCCGCCGCCCACGGCCCATAGGAACCGATCATGTTGAGGGTCGGTTTGCTTGCGATCACTGATTGCCCTCCTGCTTTCGATTTATCGTTATCCATCGTTATTCTATGGTGATCTCAACCCGGTTATGCCCGGTCATGCTCACGCGGTAGTGCTCCAGCATTTCCGCCAGGCCGGAACGACTCTGCTGCCCGATAACTCCTCCCGGGTGTTGAACCGTTGCCGCGGCGTTGGCCGAGCCCAGAAGTGCGCACTGGAGAATCGGAAAACCCTTGAGAAAATAATAGAGAAAAGCGGCCTGGAACGAGTCTCCAGCTCCCACGGTGTCCTGCACGGCCCGCTTCAGGGGAAAGGCCGGGCAGTGATACACCTGCTCCCCCTCCCTGAGCACGACCCCGGCGGACCCCCGTTTGACCACGACGATTTCAGAACCCGGGCTCGCCTTCACCGCCGCCGCCCGCGGATCCCGTTCACCGGTCAGGAATCGGGCTTCCCTCTCATTGAGGAAGACCACGTCCGTTTGGGGGTAGATGTTGTTCCGGAGAAGCTTCAGCTTCTCCGGATCCTCCCATCCGTCTCCTGCGTTGGCATCGTAGGCGGTGAGTTTGCCCGACTCCCGGGCCCAGGCGAAGACCTCCTCGATTTCCGATCTCAATGTCAGAAGTTGAAAGTAGTTGCAGGAATAGACCATCTGCGACCTGGCGGTGAAGCTCCGGTAATCCAGGTCGCGGCCGGACATGTCCCCCAGCGGTCCCAGATAGGTCGCCACCTGGCGCGGCGTTGCTTCCTCCCGGTCCGTAAAGATCAGGGTGTAGTAGCTCCTGGTATTCTCCAGCAGCCGGATCCCCTCCGGTTCCACGCCTCGCTCGGAGATCTCCGCAAGCAGCTGCTTCCCGTCTGCATCATCCCCCAGCTCGGTGAGGAAAAAGACCCTGGCACCCAATCTGGCCAGCCCGCAGGCGAAGTAGCCGGCCGCACCGGCGATGGTGCGGGTGGATTCCCGGATCAGGACTTCTTTTCCCCCCTCCAGGGGCGGGGAGGTGTAGATATAGTCGTATCCCAGATCTCCGATGACCGTGACCGTCGGTTCCGGGGAGCGATCCTCCCTCAGTGATCGGATGAGCGCAGAGCTGATATCCATGGCCTTCAGCGTTCCGCGATCACTTCAGCACGTCCGGTTCGGCGATAGATCTGGGGGTCGTAGACCTTGACCCCCTGGACCACCCGGTGGATGATCCCGGACTCACTGGGACTGTCCGGTCTCAAACCCAGCTGCAGCGAGGCAAACAGGCCCAACAGCTGGCCGACCATTACATACACCGGGGGGACCAGGTCATCCGGCACGGGGTCAGCCTGCCCCCCGTACTCGATCGAATAGTCGGAAAGCCCTTTGAGCTCCTCCGGAACTGTGTGGGCAACGGTTAGAACAGCTTTACCGATCTCCTTCCCCTGTATCTCCCTCAGCAGGTCCAGCTGGTAACGCCGGGTGTACCCGTCGGCTGCCAGGTAGGCGACCAGGAGAGTGTTTGGATCGATCACCGCCTCCGGACCGTGGCGCAGACCCGCAAAGGTGTCCCAGGTGCACATGACCCGCCCGGCGGTCAGCTCCTGGAGCTTGAGGTGGGATTCCATGGCGGCACCGAAATTGCCGCCGTCGCCGAGGAATAGGGCCCGCTGGAACCCCGATCGGGCGATTTTCTCGGCGACATCCGGCGCCCTCTCCAGCACGGCCTTCCCGGCCTGCAGCAGGTTGTCGAACCGGTCACGGTATTCCGCAAACGAGAACACATGGCTCAACATCTGACCGGCGACGACCATGTTCGAAAACGACGAGGTCATAGCCAGACCGCGATCGTTCGTCTTTTCATCCAGGAGGAGCACCGCTGCGTCGGCACGACGGGAAATCTCCCTGTACAGAGCTCCCCCCTCATTGCAGGTGATCGCCAGATGACGGAGGTCACCGCAGAGCATGTCGGCGATCTTTACCGCTCCCAGGCTTTCCGGGCTGTTGCCCGAACGGGCGAATGAGAGCAGCAGGGTTGCGTGTCCTTCGATGAAAACGTCCTGAGGCGTGGAGACGATCTTTGGAGTCGAAATCACGTTGACGGGGACGCCCAATTTCCTGCGCATCAGGGCTTCGAGGCAGTAGCCGACGAATTCCGAGCTTCCCGCGCCGGTGCACAGGGCGACTCGGCGGGGTTTTGCCTTGAAGGCGCTAACAAACTCGGCCAGCTGTTCCCGCTGAGCCTCGAAACGCCGGAAGGTGTCGCTCCAGAGATCTACCTGGCCTTGTATCTCCGCGGGGGTATAGAGGATTCCTCTCGCTTCCCTCTCCCCTGTGCCCGAAGTGGTCAATCTGGTCAGAGCGTTGTCCATCGCCTCTCCTCACGGTTCGTTAATTGCTTTTTACATTCATTGCTGCCTCAGGATTCGCCGTTCCAGCGAGTTTCCCGGGCGTAGCGCTCGGCGACTCCCAGCAGGCTGTGATACAGCTCCCGGATCTCCTGGTCCCCCCAGCGGTCGGTCAGCCAAACGATCGGGATACCCACCACATCGGGGGCCAGCCCGCCCGCGATTTCCTCGTACCCCCGGATGGTTTCCTCCAGGCTGTCGTAGAAGGCCGTGTAGAGCAGGTTCGTGTCCAGGAGGTCTTTTGCCGTGTTGATGGGTCCGCCCAAATCGATCCCCGTCAGCGAGACATCCACCGGCAGGTGTTCGGCGAAATACCTGAGCCAGCGCAGGTTGAAGGACATCAACCCGCTGTTTCGGTCCAGGGTTTCCAGCTCGTAGACCTGACCCATATCCCGGATCGGGTGCTCGGCCACCCCTGGGGCTTGATTTGGGTCATCGCTCCAGTATGCCTGCAGGCCGAACATCGTGGCTATGGTGATGTATCCGGGCCACACCCGCGCGGCCGGGATGTAGTCGTCGGGCAGCAGCCGCAGAAGCCGGTCGATGGAGCGTACGTTCACCTCGAACTGGGCCTCTCCGCTCAGACACTGTTTTTTGAGAGTGTAGGTGCTGTAATCGTCGAGAAAAAAATTCAGAGGGATGTGATCTACCCGGCGATACCGCCACACCCGGCGGACCCGCTCCTTGTGCCGCTCGATCTCCTCGTGTCGGATGTCCTTGATCCCTTCCACCTGTTCTCCCCTCCCGTTCCCGGGATTACAACTCCGCCAGCAGGTCCGTGTGCTCGATCAGGTACTGGATTCCTCCGATCAGACTGGCCTCGTTTTTCAACTCCGAAACCTCCAGGCGGGGCATAACCACCACCCGATCCCGGACCTCCTGCGATACGAGTTCGACCAGCACCTCTCCGGCACGGGAGAAGCCTCCCCCCAGGATCACCAGCTCCGGTGCCAGCAGGTTGATGATGTTGCACAGGGCCAGATTGAAAAAGGAGAACGCCTCTTTGAGGATCTTTGCCGCCTCAGGATCACCCAGCCGGTAGGAATCAAAAACGGTTTTTCCGCTCAGGCCGCCGGGCTGTCCCTCTGACATTTCGGCGATCGGGCCGCGGCCGCCACGTTTGACGATTTCCGACGCTCTGTCCTGCAACGCTTTTCCGGATATCCGGTTCTCCAGACAACCGAGCTGGTACGGTTTTATCGAGGACATTCTGAACTCATCCAGGGACGAGTAGAAATAACCGATCTCGCCCGCGGATGCCTGACTGCCGAAATAGATCTGCCCGTCGATCATGATGGCACATCCCAGGCCGTAGGCGAAATCGATGTACACGACATTGTCGTATCCTCTGGCTTTGCCGGCGATCTTCTCACCCAGCAGGGAGAGCTTGGTGGAATGGTTCATGACCACTTCCCGCTTGAATGCGCTTCTGAAATATTCACTCAGGTCCTGACCCGCCCCTTCCTGGAAGTTGGGGGTCCACTTGAGTGCCTTCCCTTTCTCCACGTAGATGCCGGGAGCAATGCAGATGATCCTCAGCAGATCCTGCTCATAGATTTCGATCTCCTCCATGAGATCAAAGACGTTTTCCTTAAGCAGGGCCAACCGCTCGTTTATACCGCTGCTGTTATGAAATATCCCCTCCCGTTGACCCACGAACCGGCCCTTCAGGTCGGAAATCGCCGCCCGATACCCCGTTCGTCCCATCTCGAAGGCCAGGAAATAGCGAAGATCGCTGTTGAATTGCAGCAGAATCGGCTTGCGCCCGCCGCTGGATTGTCCCTCTCCGATTTCACGGATGATACCTCGGCCGAGCAGATCGTCGATCAGGCTGGAAATCCCGGGTTTGGAGATGTGGGTGTGCCGGACGATATCGGCTCTGGAAAGGGGTTCGTGCCTGATAATGGTGGCCAGCACCAATCGAAGATTGTTCTCTTTAACATGCGCCTGGGACTGCTTGGTAAGCATCGCAAGGCTTTCGAACCCACGGATTTCCCTTTCCCTCATTTTTCCTTGACAAACCTGAAAAGGTACGGAATAATGTCTAAGATAGTAAGCCGAGTTAACTAAGTTGTCAACCTGACAGCTTCAGTGGTGACAGCTCCAGTGGGTAGGGTGGAACCCGGACATGAACACCAGAGAACGAATGCTGGCGGCTCTTTCAGGTAACATTCCCGATCATACCCCTTGCTCCTTCATGCTCTTCTACATCCTCTACGAGCATTGCCAGACCGATGCCGAGTTCGTTCAGAAGCAACTCGACCTGGGCTTGGATGCCTTTGTTCACGTCGGACAGTCAAACCACAACCTCCACCTGTACGGCGGTCTCGATCCCCGGGTCCGGGTCGAAGAATGGGTGGAGGAAAAAAACGGTGGCAAGACCTTCTGCCGGAGGCTGGATACTCCAGCCGGTGCCCTTACCGGTAGAGTCAGGCAACGGGGTGGCTGCTGCCGATCTCCGTGTGGATCCTGTACGGCTACTTCCAGACCATTCCCAAGGATCTGGAGAGCGCGGCCCGCATTGACGGCTGCACCCGGATGCAAGCCCTGTTCAGGGTGGTCATGCCCCTCTCCGCCCCGGGAATCGCGGCCACGGCCATTTTCGTGTTCATCTCCTCCACCAATGAGTTCCTCTTCGCCATGATCTTCTCCAGCACCCGGCGGTCCAAAACCGTACCCGTGGCCCTGGCCGACATGATCGGGAAGTGCTCCATCCGCTATGGTGACATGACCGCTGGTGCTGTTATCGCCGCCCTGTTCCCCGTTGTCCTGGCCCTGATATTTCATAAGTACCTGGTCAAGAGCCTGACCGCGGGAGTGATCAAAGGCTAGGCATGCAGGACGGGGAACGACTGATTTTACCGAAGCGGTGGAGGATCACTGAGATCCGGTTCAGGAGGAGCGGATAATGGCGGATAAACTGGCGATAGACGGGGGAAAACCCGTACTCGCTGCCAGCACGATCAAGCCCTGGCCGGTTCTGGACGAACGGGATCGGGAGGCGGTGTTGCGGGTCTTGGACGGGGAGTATCTCTGCGGGGGCGAGGCGCCGGAGGCCCTGGCCCTGGAGGAGGAGTGGGCCCGCTACATCGGTCGCAGGCACTGCCTGGCCACCTCCAGCGGGACGGCTGCGCTGCACATGGCCCTGGCCGCCCTGAATATCGGCCCCGGGGACGAGGTGATAGTACCCGCCTATACCTTTCTGGCCACCGCCTCCTGCATTCTGCACGCCGGCGCGGTTCCCGTGTTCGTGGACATCGACCGCAGGACCTACACGATCGATCCGGCGCTGATCGAGGTAAAGATCAGCGAAAGAACGAAGGTGATCATCCCTGTGCACCTGCACGGACTGCCGGCGGATATGGACCGGATCATGGAGGTGGCCGGGAAGCACGGCCTGTACGTCATCGAGGATGCCTGCCAGGCCCACGGCGCTGAGTATCGAGGCAGGAAGGTGGGGCACTTCGGAGATCTTGCGGCTTTCAGCCTCAACAGCTCGAAGAACCTCGCCTGCGGCGAAGGGGGGCTTTTGGTTACGGATGCGGAAGATCTACACATGCGGGCCGGGATGCTGCGGATGTTCGGGGATGAGATCGACGACGAAACCCGGCTTCGGGTCTACAACTCATCGATCCTGGGCTATATGTACCGTACCCAGGAGCTGCCCGCGGCTCTGGCCCGGGCGCAGCTGGAGCGTCTGGATGAGTACAACCAGATCCGCATCCTGCACTGCCGTTATCTCAGTGAGCAGCTGAACGAGATCCCGGGTGTCCACACCCCCTATGTGCCGGAGGACCGCAAGTGCGTGTACTGGATGTACATCGTGGAGTTCCACCCCGAGGAGGTCGGTATGGAGGATCTAAAGCCTGAACAGTTCCGGATCGGGATGGAGAAGGCCCTGTTCATGGAGGGGGTTCAGCTGGGACAGTGGCAGACCATGCCCGTTCCGGCTCAGGATCTGTTCCAGACCAAGATGGGATTCTCCGGCAGCGGCTATCCCTGGAAGTTTTCCCAGGCGGGCAAGGATATGGTGTATCGCGCTGAAGACTATCCCAACGCTCTGGAGCTCTGCCGTCGCTACACTGCAGTTGTGGGCTACCATCCACCCAATGGGATGCAAGTGGTGGAAAAATACGCCGAAGCTTTCCGTAAGGTCTTCTCCGACCTCGATGCGGTGCGCCGGCACTGGCAGGACCCGGTTGCGGCTCACTACCGCGGCTCCCTGTTCCGGGCCAGGTGACGATGAGCGCGGTTTCTGCGAGGGGCCGGCCGGCAGAGGCGGGAGATTGCAGGGGAAGGAGATTATAACAGATGAAAGCTGCTTTTGCCCGTTCCCCCTTCGACATCCAGATTCGCGAGCTGGAACCCAGAAAACCCGGGCTGGATGAAGTCCTGGTTCTGGTGAAGGCCTGCGGGGTTTGCGGCACGGATCTGCACCTCGCCCGGGATTGGCAGGGCGAATATCAACCGCTTGGGCACGAGATCGCTGCCGAGGTCGTGGAGGTGGGAAGCGGGAACATCCCGTACAAAGCGGGTGCAAAGGTGATCGTGGAAGATGTGGCCCAGTGCGGTATCTGCGGGCACTGCAAATCTGGAAAGCCCTACCTCTGCCGCAACATGTACGACCTGGGCGGTCAGCCGGGCATGGCGGAGATGATGACGGTGAACTACCATCTGCTGGAACCTTTCGACGGGATCGAGTGGGCTCACGCCAGCCTGGTGGAACCCATGGCCGTGGCTTACAACACGGTGCTCAACGGCCGGATCCCCCTGGGCGGCAACGTGGTGGTTACCGGTCCCGGGCCCATCGGTCTGATGTGCGTGTACCTGGCCAGGATGCGGGGGGCGGGGAAGGTTCTGCTGGTCGGTTCTTCCCGCAGACGTACCCGGGGCCGGGCCCGCCTGGAGGCGGGAGTGAAATTGGGTGCCGATGCGGTGGTGGAAGCCCTGGAAGTGGATGCGGCGGAGGCGGTGAAGAGGGTCTTTGCCGAGGGAGCGGACAGCGTGCTGGTGACCTCCTCTCCCAGCACCCTGCCGCAGAGCCTGGACATGGTGCGCTTCGGCGGCACCGTATCGTTCATCGGGATCGACCTGGGCGGGCGGAATACGATCGAGATCGATGTGAACAAGCTAGTCTTCGGCAAGATCTCACTGATCCCGACCTTCGCCGAGCCGGCTCAGAACTTCCCCGATACGATCCGCATCCTTCAGAGCGGCCGATTCGATGCTTCCCTGCTGGTGAACAGGACTTTATCGTTCGATGAGCTCCGGGAGGTGTTTCTGGCCAGCGACGGGGGGGAAGCCCCGATCATCAAGGCAGTCCTGGTGCCCTCATGACGGTGAGGACCCGGGAGATGCGTAAGCACCAACGGTGCCCAAAGTGAAGGGGGTGAAGTATGGCTGACAGGAAAGTTGTAGCGATAGCCGGAGCCTCGTCGGGAAGCGGCAAGGCCATGGCCGAGATTCTGGCCGGGGCCGGCTACCCGGTCGCCCTCGCGGCCCGGCGCGAGTCTCTGCTGAAGGAAATCGCCGCTTCCATCACCGCGGCCGGGGGCAGGGCCGTAGCCATTGCGGCGGACATGGGGGTCTGGGAGCAGGCCCGGGCCTTCGTCCAGCGGACGGTGGATGAATACGGGCGCCTGGACGTGTTGATCAACAATGCCGGCTGGGGGATTCGCTCCGCCGAGTTCGACGAGCTGACCCTCGAAGAGGTGGACCAGGGTCTGGCGGTCAATCTGACATCCGTACTCTACGGCTGCAAAGCGGCCCTGCCGGTGATGAAGCGGCAGAAGAGCGGGCACCTCATCAATGTCTCCTCGATTTTAGGGAAGCGATCCCGCTCCGGGCTGGCCGTGTACACGGCCTGCAAACACGGGGTAGAGGGTTTCTCCCGATCGCTTATGAACGAGGTCAACAAATACGGAATCAGGGTGAGCATCCTGGCTCCCGCCGCGATCCAAACCTCCTGGGCGGAAAAGGCGGGAATCACCCTTTCCAGGGATGTCCGCTTTCTCCAGGCGGAAGATGTCGCCCGGGCCGCGCAGAGCCTCATCGAGACGGCGGAGCAGGTCAACATATGGAACCTGGATCTGATCTCTCGTGAGCAGACCATCGATCCGATTTGAGGAGGAAGTTATGATCAAACCCACCGCCGGATTCATCGTTTTCGGGGTTCACAAGGACGGCCTGCAAGATCCCATGGGAACCCCCTTCATCGATCAGGCGATCATCGCCCGCTCCAAGGCGGCCCTCCAGCGGGGGGGGCTGCAGCTGGTAGTCCATGATACGATCATCGCCAGCAAGGCGGAGGCGACCACCGCAGTGAGGGCGATGAAGAGGGACGATCGGGTGGACTGCCTGATCCTGTTCTCCGGGACCTGGGTCTGGGCGGCTCACCTCATTGCCGCGGTCCGGGATTTTTCCCTGTCCGGCAAGGCGATCGTGCTCTGGACGCATCCGGGCTCCCAGGGCTGGCGGCCGGTGGGGGGACTGGTGATGCACGGGGCGCTGCTGGAGGTGGGGATCAACCACCAATTCGTGTACGCGGCCGCGGAGGATGCGAAAGGCATCGACCGGATCACCAGCTACTGCCGGGCCTCTCATCTCAAGAACCTGCTCAACATGGCCACGATCGGGACCTTCGGCGGACGCGGCATGGGGCAGACCTGCGGGGTGGCCGATCCGTCCCAGTGGATGCGGATGTTCGGCGTGGACATCGATTCCCGGGACACCACCCAGCTGATCCGCCGGGCAGAAAAGCTGCCCGAGGCCGAGTTGGAAGCCCTGGGTCCCCGGCTGGCAAAGCTGTTTGGCAAGAAACCACCTCGGAACATCGTCAATGAGCGTTCGATCCGTCTGTACCTTGCTTTGAAGGCCATCGTGGAGGAGGAGGGCTTCGATTTCTACACCATCCAGTCCTTTCCAGGGCCCGGTGACGACTACTCGGCCACCTGCTTCGCCCAGAGCATGATGCTGGAAGACGGGGTTCCCACCTCCACCCTCGGGGATTTCAACACCGCCCTCAGCGTGTTTCTTCTCATGAAGCTGAGCCGGGATCCGGTGTACTACGGGGACCTGCAGCACATCGACAAGAGCACCCGGGAGATCAAGATCATCGGCGACGGCGCGGTTCCCCCCTCCCTGGCCGGGAAACTCGGGCCGGCGGGATTCGCCGAGCACGGTATTCCCACCGAGGGCGAGGCCGGGGGATTGTCGGTGAAACTGATCTGCAAAGTCGGGGAGGGCGTGCTGGCCCGGCTGGGCAGGTTCAGCGGCGAGTTCCGGATGGTGATTACCCGCTGCTCGATCTTCGAGCCTCCGGCGGCGCAGCTCGAACAACGGCTGGCCGAGTGCGGGATCCCCTTCTGGCCCCACGGATTTGTCACCGCCCACTGCGATATCGAGCGGCTGCTGGAGAACTGGACCAACGAATACGCCTGCCTGGGCTACGGGGAGGATCTATATCCCGCTCTGGTGGATTTCTGCGAGCTCACCGGGATCGAAGCCGTAGCCCTGTAGAGTAGGCGGATCGAGGTTAAACGGATGAAGGATCTGCTGGTCAGAGAGTTCAGACCCAAACCCCTGCTGAACGCCGCGGACAACACACCGCAGCGGGCGCGCTTTCCGGTGATCGATGCCCACAACCATCTGTTCGGGGACATCCCGGCCTCGGAGCTTCTGCAGGTGATGGATGAGGCGGGGGTAAGGGTCTTTCTCAACGTCACAGGCAATGTCAGGCTGCCCTACGACGAGTCGGGCTACACGATCGAGCGGCGCGATCTGGGGGTGTATCTGGACGACTACTGCCGGGTCCATCCCGGACGCTTCGCCGCCTTCACCATGTCCGATTTCGCCCGCTGGGGCGAATTCACCCTGTTTCGAAGCACGGAAAACCCGGAGGGATCGCCGGAGAGATGGGCGGCGCTGTGCATCCGGCACCTGGAGGAGGATATCGAGCGGGGTGCCCTGGGACTGAAGGTCACCAAGGAGTTGGGCCTCCGGTTCAGGGACAACGACGGATCGATGCTGCCCGTGGATGACCGCCGCCTGTTCCCAATCTGGCGAAGGGCCGGGGAGTTGAACATCCCCGTTTTGATCCACACCTCGGATCCGCTGGGATTTTTCCTGCCCTTCGATGCGGACAACGAGCACTACCAGTCCCTGCAGGAGTTCGTGGATTGGAGCTTCCACGGCGCGGAGTTCTCAAAACAGCAGCTCCTCGAACAGCGGGACCGGTTGGTTGCCGAACATCCGGGTACGCGCTTTCTCTGCCCCCATGCGGCCAATTTTCCGGAGGACCTGGAGCAGGTGTCCCGCTTCCTCGACCGGCATGCCAACGCCTGGATCGATATCTCGGCGCGTATCGACGAGCTGGGACGCCAGCCCTATACGGCTCGGGAGTTCATCATCAAATACCAGGACCGCATCCTGTTCGGAGCCGACATGCCGCCCCGGCCGGACATCTACCGCTGCTATTTCCGTTTCCTGGAGACCCGGGATGAGTACTTCGAATACCCGGATTACATCGGACGCTGGGGCCACAGCCGCTGGCGGATCTACGGCCTGGGTCTGCCTGACGAGGTGTTGAAGAAGATCTATCATGAAAACGCCCTGAGGCTGATCCCGGGCCTCGCGTCGATCTACGGATGACCCGGGACTGCGCTGGCGAACGGGGACAGCTTCGGGGGGTTTGAACAATCAGTAGCCAATCAAGGAGAGCTTGGGCATGGCGGTTAGTACAAAAGAGCTGTATCGGTGGTGCAAAGTTCCCTATCGGGAGCTGGAAGGACACCCGGACTTGAAAGTGCCCTTCAGGCTGGTCGAGGACTCCGCCGGCATGGGCCGGCTGATGGCCTTGGAGCTTGTCCGGGAGATCAAAGCAGCCGCCGACCGGGGGCAGGAGTTCCGGGCGATCATCCCCTGTGGACCGAGCTGCTGGTACCGGCCCTTCACCGACCTGGTGAACCGGGAGAGGGTATCGCTGAAGAGCTTCATCGTGTTCCACATGGATGAGTGCCTGGACTGGCAGGGACGGGAGCTTCCCCGCGGCCATCCCTACAGCTTCCGCGGCGCTATGGAGAGGCAGTTCTACGAACCGGTGGATGCGCAGCTGCGCGTGCCGGAGGGCAACCGCCGCTGGCTACGCCCCGACAACGTGGAGGAGATCCGGCGGGAGATCGCCTCGGCGGCGATCCAGCTCACCTACGGCGGCTGGGGGCAGGACGGGCATATCGCCTACAACCAGGCCCGGCGCCATCCCTACAGCCCGATCGCCCTCCGGCAGCTGCGGGCGAGCACGGTTCGTATCCAGGAGAACAATTGGGATACGATCCTGGCCCTGGCCCAGCGCAGCTTCGGGACCGCCTATCAGTTCGTTCCGCCCATGTCGGTCACCCTGGGCCTGAAAGAATGCCTGTCCGCGGCCAGGGTGCGGCTGTTTTCCGACACCGGGGCCTGGAAGCAGACCGCCCTGCGGGTGGCCCTGTTCAGCCGGCCCGACCGGGAGTATCCCCTGACCCTTCTCCAGGAACATCCGGATGCCCTGATCACCGCCACAGTGGAAACCGCCTCACACCCGATCAGCCTGCATCCGGAGTGGGATCTTGGAATAGATGGGTGAGATCTTGCGGGGATCAGTGCCGCCGCCGGGAAGCGGCACGGAGGCTCTGCTCAACAGCGAGGGGAGAGAACTGCGCTTCCAAACCCTCATCGGTACCGGTGGGATCGGCACGGGGAGCTTCTTCCAGCTTCGCGGCGACCATACCCTGGGGCGGGAGGAGAGCCGCAGCGGGCGGTTTCTGGACCGGCGGGATTACTGCAAGCTGCACATCCTCTGCCACTACGTAAAGGTGCTTCTCGGGGAACCGATGGCGGTCACGCCGATCGGCAGGGTCGGGGATGATGAGGCGGGGACCCGCCTGCTCGCAGATATGGAGGAGGTGAATCTGGATCTGCGCTTTGTGCATACGCTCCCGCACACACCCACCCTCTACTCCTTCTGCTTCCTCTATCCCGACGGGTCGGGCGGGAACATGACCACGGAGGATTCGGCCAGCGGGGAGGTGAGCGCCGATGCGGTGGCCGCGGCGGAGGGGGAGTTCCGCCGGGCGGGTAAAAACGGCATCGCCCTGGCCGTGCCGGAGGTCCCCCTGAAGGCGCGGGCGAAGCTGCTCGAGCTGGCCACGCAGCACGGTTCGTTTCGCGTGGCCTCCTTTGCGAGCGGGGAGATGGAGGCGATCCGCCGCAGCGGGCTCCTGGAGCGGGTGGATCTTCTGGCCTTGAACCAGGATGAAGCTCGCAGGCTGGCGGAGATCGGAGATGCACCTGCCGATCCGGGTGTCGTCGCGCAGTCCGCGATCGATCGGCTCAGCCGCAACCATCCCCGGCTGATGATGTCGGTGACCGCCGGGGCTGCGGGCAGTTGGAGTTGGGACGGCCGGGGTCTGTTCCGCCTGCCGGCGATCGCGGTTCCCGTGGGGAGCACCGGCGGTGCCGGAGACGCTCATCTGGCCGGCATCATCGCCGCTCTTGCCGTGGGACTGCCGCTGGCTGCAGCCCACGGGCTGGGGGTGCTCCTGGCCGCAGCCTCGGTGACCTCGCCCCACACGATACACAAGGGGATCAACCGCCGGAGCCTTGCCCGGCTGGCGGCCGGGGCGGGCATGCGGGATGAGGCTCTGCTGCGGCTCCTCGAATAACGAAGGCGGGTGGAAAGGACCGGGAGGATGAATCCGACGGCACGGATAGTCACCAATGCCTGGAAAGCCGGACTGCTGGTTCCGGCCTTCAACATTCCCTATCTTCCCATGGTGGAACCGGTTATCCGGGCCGTCGTGGACGAGGATGTGTTTGCCCTCCTGGAGGTGGCCCGGGTGGAGTGGCAGAAATTCGAAAGCCGCAGCATGGCTGCGGTGTACGGGGAATTCCACAGATATGCCGACCCCGCTTATGTGTGCCTGCATCTGGATCACATCCCCGTGATCGACGAGGATGGCCGCAGGGTCGATCACCTTGACATCATCCGAGAAGCGATCGAGCTGGGATTCGATTCGGTCATGGTCGACGGATCCCGGCTGGACCTGGAGGAGAATATCCGGGAAACCCGCCGGGTAGTGGAGCTGGCTCACGAAGCCGGCATCCCCTGCGAAGCTGAATTGGGGGCGGTGCTCGGTCATGAGGCGGGACCCCTTCCGGCCTACGAGGAGATCTTCCGCTCAGGCCGGGGCTTCACCGATCCCCAGGAAGCCGCGAGCTTCGTCGCCGAAAGCGGCTGCGATTGGCTATCGGTGGCTTTCGGCAACATCCACGGGCGGATCAGCCAGGCGGTGCGGGATGAGAAGAAGGTGGCGGCCCGACTGGACATCTCCCACCTGAAGGCGATCGGGGAAGCAGCTGGGGTCCCCCTTGTCCTCCACGGCGGGTCCGGGATCCGGCAGCGCTACGTGCTGGAAGCGATGAAGCGGGGAATCGCCAAGATGAATATCGGAGCCGATATCCGGCAGGCGTACGAACGGTCGCTGCGGGAGGGCGGGCGGACGGTGGAGGCCCAGAACGCGGTGTACCGGCGTGTTCGCTGGTTGCTGAAGGGTTATCTTCGACTGAGCGGAAGCAGGAGCGGTTTGTTATGAGTCTCATGGGCATCGATGTGGGAACCAGCGGCTGCAAGGCGGTGATCTTTTCCCGAGAAGGAAAGATCCTCTCATCCGTCTACCGGGAATACGCCTTCGTGAGCCCGGAACCGGGCTGGGGCCAGCTGGAGAGCCTGGCGGTATGGGGGAAGATCAAGGAGGCGATCGCCGAAGCGGCGGCAGGCTGCAGCGAAGCGGTAACCGCTCTGGCCGTTACCTCCCTGGGGGAGTCTTTGGTCCCGGTTACCGGGAAACGGGAGGTCCTGGGAGACTCCCTCCTTCTGTTCGACCCCCGGGGGGACGAGTACCTGGAGGAGCTGGGCTGCCGCATGGACCGGGAGAGCCTGTACCGGATCAGCGGCAACACCCTCGGTAGTCCCTACAGCCTGAGCAAGCTGATGTGGATCAAGCGGAACTGGGCGGAGGTTTATGAGCGGGCGGAAGTGTTCCTGTTCTGGAGCGGATTCGTGGCCTTCATGCTCGGAGCCGAGCCGGCAGCCGACTACTCCCTGGCCAACCGCAGCCTGCTGTTCGACGTGGACCGGACCGATTGGTCGCCGCGGCTGCTGTCGTGGAGCGGACTGGATCGGGACAAGCTTCCCGAAACGGTGCCCTCCGGCACCGTGATAGGCCGGGTATCCGGGGAGGCCGCCGAAGAGCTCGGCCTGCCGGAGGGGGCGGCGATCTGCGCCGGAGCACATGATCAGTGCGCCAATGCCCTGGGGAGCGGAGTAACCGAAGAGGGTGACGCCATGTTCGGCATGGGAACCTACCTGTGCATCGTGCCCGTGTTCGCCGAGCGGCCGGCTCCCGCGGTCATGATCGAACGGGGGTTGAATACCGAGCACCACGCCCGGCCCGACCGATTCGTCAGCTTCATCTACAATCAATGCGGTTCGGTGGTGAAGTGGTATCGGGACAACTTTGCCGCAGAGGAACACCGCCGGGCCCAGGCCGAGGGGACCGACGTGTATGACCGCTTGTTCGCCGAGCTTCCCGCGGATCCCGGCGGCGTGGTGGTACTTCCCCACTTCGCCTTCATGGGACCGCCGGGGTTCATCTCCGACGCCTCCGGTGTGATCGCGGGACTGCGTCTGGACACCCGGCGGGCCGACATTCTGAAGGGTATCCTGGAGGGCTCGATTTTTTCTCTCAAGGAAAGCGTTTCCATGCTGCCGGGGGCGGGCATCCATCCCAGGCGCTACCGCGCCGTGGGGGGCGGGAGCCGATCCGGGGCCTGGGTCCAGCTGTGCGCGGATATCCTGGACTGCCCCTTCGAGAGGAGCGACGTAACCGAGGCCGGTGCTCTGGGAGCTGCGATTCTGGCCGGTACCGGCACGGGCATCTACTCTTCGCTGGAGGAGGGAACCGCGGCCACGGTACGCACCCGCGACAGCTTCGATCCTGACCGGGATAAAGTGTCACTCTACGAAGACCGCTATCAAAAATACCTGCGTCTCTGGTCCCTGCTGGAGGATTTCCTTCGCGGGAAGGAGTAGGGCTTCGAACTTCGGAACCACAGCTTACCGTTCAGGGATCGTGCTCTGTCAGGCTCACCTCTGTCAGGCTCCTCAATCCAAGATGGTTGTCAGCATTCCCGACTGTCTATTGATCGCCGTTTAAGCCGCTTCAGTCTGACCGGTGCGCCGCGGGGGTGAAAAATCCTGGGATCCATGATAGAGATTATCCGAGCAGGCGTTGGTGATGATAGAGTTGTACATTGTCGACATGGGGGGAGTGGTCAGCCTCAACACGGACGTGAGCGGGCAGATCGCCCAGCACGTCGGGATCGACCCGGGACAGCTGCGGAAGATGGTACATGGGGAGTTTATCGCCCTGATGGCCGGTTCGATCACTACTGAGGAGTTCTGGCGGCGATTCTCCAGCGAAACCGGACGGCCGGTCACTGAAGATCTCTGGGCGCTGTATTTTCATCCCAGACCTAATTTAGAGGTGATCCAGATAATCCGTGAGCTCAAGAAAGAAGCCCGGGTCGTCGTGGGTACCAACACCCTGGAACCTCACTTTCGGGTGCACGAACAAAACGGAGACTACCAGCTCTTCGACGCGGTGTACGCTTCCCAACGGATGGGGCTGGTCAAACCCGATCCGGCTTTCTACACTTATATCCTGGACAAAGAGGGCTGTCAGCCGGAGCAGACGGTGTTCGTCGACGATGCCGAGGACAATGTCGAGGCTGCGTGTAAACTCGGCATCCACGGCCTGGTGTTCACCGGAGCCGCTGCGCTGAGGAGGGACCTTGTCGCCTTGCTGGGGAATGACCTGCCCGGCTCCTGAACGTGCTGGAACTGCAGCCGGGACGGGGTTTTCAGCAAACCCAGCCTTTAGTCTGCCCCTTACCCCTTTGCTCCGGTGAGAATCCCCTCCCCGATGAAGTAGCGGGAGAAGGCCAGGAACAGCACAAACATGGGAATGGTGGCCAGCACGGCCACGGCCATCAGGGCGGCCTCGTTAGTGTACTTCTCGTCCAGGAAGCGGATGATATAGAGGGGCAGGGTTTTGTACTTCTCGCTCTGCACCACGATCAGCGGCCAGATCAAGTTGTCCCAGGCTTCCCTGAATACGAGGATGGCCAGGGTGACCGCGGTCGGCCTCACCGAGGGGAAGATGATGCTGAAAAAGATGCGCAGCTCCCCAGCCCCGTCGATGCGGGCCGAATCGATGTAGTCGTCCGGTACGGTCAGGATGCTCTGGCGCATGAGGAACACGGCGAAGGCTGTGAGCATGATCGGAAAGATCAGTCCCATGTAGCTGTCCTGGATCCGCAAACGGATGGTCAGCATCAGCAGAGGGATCATGATCGTCTCGAAGGGGATCATCATAGTGGCCAGGATCAGGACGAACACCACCTGCCGGCCCTTGAAGCGGAACTTGGTCAACCCGTAGCCGGCGGCGGAGGCCATCAGCACGTTCAGGCACATGACGGAACCGGCCATGAACAGTGAGTTGAAAGTATTTCTGATGAAGTAGTACTTCTGGTCGTTGCCCGCGATGGCCTGCAGGTAGTTGTAGAAGTGAAGGCGCCGCGGGATCCAGCGGAAGGGAAACTCGAAAACGTCGAGGGGGTGCTTGACCGAGGAGATGAGCATGAAGACGATGGGCACCAGGATGGCCACGGCGAAGAGGATCAGGACAATGATGGAAACGATCAGGCGGAGGTTCTTTTTCAACCTTCCTATTAATACCAGCATGTCGAAATCCTCTCACACATAGGAGACCCGCTCGGACCGGTAGATCCGCAGCTGCACTATCGTGAAAATCAGGATGAAGCAGAACAGGCTCACGCTCATGGCCGTAGATCTTCCCAGGGAGTGATACTGCATAGCCGTGGTGTAGATATTTAGAGACACTACATTGATCGGCTCCCTCGGGGAACCGGATTGAACGAACACGTACTGGATAGAGAAGGTCCTTATGCACTGGATGAAGGCCACGATGAGCACGAACTCGATGGTCGGCTTGAGCAGGGGGACGGTGATGCGCCAGAACTTTTTCCACGCCGACGCCCCGTCGATCTCCGCCACCTCGTAGAGGCTGGTCGGAATGCTCACCAGACCGGCGAAGTATATGATCACGAAGTAACCGACATATTTCCAGAAGTAGATGATGATCGTGGACAGTCTGGCCATAGCCGGCAAAGCCAGCCATTTGAAATCGACAGGTGTAGGGTTGTTGGCCAAAAAATTCAACCATTGGTTGGCCAGACCGCGTGGGTCGAAGATCAGAAGCCAGATGGTAGCCGAAACCACCCCGGACACGATCGCTGGGGAGTAGTAGATCATCTTGAACACGTTCTGGACTTTCGGGAATCGCCTCAGGCTTACCACGATCGTTGCCATAAATAGGGAAACGGATACCAGCGGGATGAAGCAGCCGACCGCGAAGTACAGGGTGGCTTTGATCGAGTTGAGGAAATCTTTGCTGGTGAAGATGTAGATATAGTTTTGAAAGCCGATGAACTTGGGGGCTTTCAGGGAGAGAATGTCTTTGGCATGAAAGCTGGCTATGAAGGAGTTGATTATCGGGAAGTAGCTGAACAATGCAAAGAAGAGGACGGCGGGGAGCACGAAGATCCAGCCCCAGTACTGTCGGCGTTGGAATGCCATTTGTCGTTATCTCAGCTCATGTTGCGGGGTAAAGCCATTGAAAAAATGCGGGTGCATCCCCTCATGGAGGATACACCCGAAATGGGTCTTTACTGGCGCAGGATGTCGTCGATCTTCTCCTGGCCTCTGCGGGCTGCTTCGGCGGGAGCCACATTGCTGAGCATGACTCCCTCCACCATCTCCTTGAGCACGTCCTGGATCTGGGGTCCTTTCTCGTGGGTCATTACGAACTTCGCCGTGGCCATATCTTCGATGAATACATCGGCGAACTTCTTGTTCTTGTAGACCGCGGTTTCCAGCAGTTTCTTGCTCGGGATTGTCAGCCCGATCTGGTCGAGCATCTCCTCTACGTGGCTGCTGAAGTACATGGTGAGCTTCCAGGCCCACAGTTGTGCCGCCGGCGAAGAGGAGGCATTGACCATGTAGTAGTGGCCGTACACCGCGGAGCCGTTTTTGTTTACAGCGTCTTTGAAGCGCGGATAGGGTACTATGGATACCTCCGGTAGGAAGGCCTCGTTTTCCGCCTTGATGCGGTCGTACTGGTACAGCCCGGAGATGCACATGGCCACGGAGCCGTCGTCTCGGTTGAAGGTCTTGCGGGCATTGGTGTACGTCGGGGAGCCGAGATTGCGCCCATTAGGGCCCCAGTCGGCCATGTACTGTAGCAGCTTGATCCAGGCCGACGAGTTCACCGCCGCACTTTTCCCGTCAGCGCTTAGGACCTTTCCGCCTAGCTGGTTGGCCATGGGAACCCAGAAGGACAGGTAGTAGGGATAGCGGAAATCGAAGCCCCGCCGCTTTATGACCTCCCCCTCTCGGAGGGTCAGTTTCTCGGCCACCGTGATCATCTGCTCCCAGGTCTTTGGGTAGTCTCTGGCCGGATCCAGGCCAACCTCCCTGTAGTACTTGTCGTTGAGGTAGATGCACCAGTTGGTGATCTCCAAGGGAAGCCCGTAGATCTTCCCTTCGTACAGGGCTCCGTCGAAGGTCACGGGCAGGTAGTCGTTCTGCAAGGCCTTGTAGCTGGAATAGCCGATAGCGTCCAGGTCTACAGGAGCGACTCTCTCACCCACGATGTACTGCCATTCATCCTCGGCTTCCATATTGAAGATGTCCGGACCTTTCATGGCTGCGAAAGCGGTGAGTACCTTCTCCTGTATCTTACCGGAAGGGCTGGTTTCCCGAGTCACGGTTACATTCGGATTCTGCTGTTGGAACTCGGCGATCCATTTCTCCTCCAGCGGGGTACGGTTGGGATCCTCATGGGTCCACTGGATCAATTCCACCGGCCCGGTAGGTTCCTGGCCGGGAGATGCCAGTAGCAGGGTGCCTCCGGCCAACAGCAGCGCGGCAACGAGCAACATCGATACAAGCTTCATAAAACACCTCCTTGAAAGTATTCCTTCACTTTATATTCTAGTGGATGGGATTTATCTGTTCAAGGAAAAATGTGAGAATTCTTTTTTCGGTTGAGGCTTGACGCCGGGTATTTGACATTTGCCGGACCGGGAATCACATTGAAGGGGTGCGCAATAACGCAGACAGGCATCCCTGTCCCGACCCCTTAATCCGGCGCATTGCCGAGCTGGAAGAATACGGAGACTCCTGGTCTCTGGATGCTACAGAGATCCGGAACCTGATCGGGGTCGGGGACGAGGAGTTTTACAGGCGCGTCTATGCGGCGGAAAGCCGGGACCACCCCCTCATCTCCCTGAACGCGGCCACCGGTAGCTACAGCCAGGAGAACATCTGGGAGTTCGTAGCTCTGGTCGAGCTGTTCTGCGGTGTGGAAACCGAAGCACGGCTGGAGAAGGCGGGGATCTTTTTCAGCCATCCCGAGCAGATGGAGATCCTGGGCGTCTTTCTCAGCGAAACCGCTGCCGCGCTTCGCCGCCACGAGGTGGATGCCGAACAGTTCTCCGCCATGCTGCGAAGCTTCGGGCGATTCGAACGGGCTCGGGATGTCTACCTCCAGGAGTATTTTCCCCTCGATGAGCTCATCGATCGGGCTGTGACGGCGTACTGCGGCAAGCGCACCTTTGCTATCCTGCAGCTGGCGCGAGCCAACGTGAAACGGCTGCTCGAGTTTTTCTTCCGGAAGCATGTTTTGGAGACAAGGAGCATCTTCGCCGCGCTGATAGACCTCTTGCTGAGGCAGGCGGTGGCGGAGGGATACGCCGCGGAGGCAGAGCGGATGAGGGGGGAGCAGGAACGGGCGGATGCGAACCCCTTCGATCCTTCCTCGCATTTGCACAGAGCCCGCACGGTGATGAATCTGGAAGACCGAGCTTTGAGCCTGCCGCTGCTCAAGGCCCAGTATAAGCGGCTGATGAAGATCTACCACCCGGACATCAATCCCCAGGGCCTGCGGCGCTGTCAGGAGATCACCGCCGCCTACTCCCTGCTGCTCTCCTCTCTGTAGATCGCCAGCTTGAACTCTCGGGATCGTGTCGCTATAGTGCAGCCAACAGGAATGAATCCGCGAACCTTCAAAGATGACTTTCTTCTCCTGTTGACCGCGGCTATTTGGGGCTTTGCTTTTGTGGCCCAGCGGGCCGGTATGGAGCACGTTCAACCGTTCACCTACAACGGCGTGCGCTTCGCCCTCGGCTCCCTGTCCCTGCTCCCGCTCATCTTCCTCTTCGGTCGGCGCTCCCGCCGCCAGGCCCGAGGGAAGAGTCCAACCGGCACCACGAGTACCAGCGGGAGGGAAACTGCGGGGGACGGCAGGAACGGCAAGGTGTGGCTGTACGGTCTGCTTTGCGGCTCGGTTCTGTTTACCGCCGCATCCCTGCAGCAGGTGGGGATCGTCTTCACCACGGCGGGGAAGGCCGGATTCATCACCGGCCTGTACGTGGTCCTGGTTCCGCTTTCCGGCCTGCTCTGGAGACAGAGAGCAGGCCGGAGCCGGTGGGCCGGCGCCGGTTTGGCCGTAGCGGGTTTGTACCTGCTGAGCGTAACGCGAGGTTTTACAGTCGCCAGGGGGGATTTTCTGGTCCTGCTCAGCGCCCTGTTCTGGACCGCCCACGTGCAGCTGATCGGCTGGTTCTCCCCCAAGACGGATTCCCTCCTCCTG
>Ga0315554_1000521_pt1 | contig 22974 bp, 17 predicted proteins | sample SalMarSW160370MG_FD_202114 | JGI IMG/M metagenome (GOLD analysis project Ga0315554, IMG submission 202114) | Salt marsh sediment microbial communities from the Plum Island Ecosystem LTER, Massachusetts, United States - Salt Marsh Sediment SW1603-70 ...
TTACCACAAGAAAAAAATTTACGTGGTAAGATAAGTATTGGAGAACTTAGTTTTTCCTTGGTAGCTAATATTTTTTTAGAGCAATAGTTAAATAATTACTATTATTGTTGGTTTCAAGCATATTAAGGAAATGAATCTTATAAGGTGAATAAATGACGGATTTTAACATAAAAATTCTAGAAGAACTGTGTAATGCCTTTGGTCCCTCAGGTTTTGAATGGGAAACTCAAGGTAAATTAAAAAAATATGTCCAACCTTTTGCAGATGAGATTCTACAAGATAGAACAGGAACTTTGATTTTCACATCTAAAGGTGATATAGAAGGTCCTAAGATTATGATAGCTGGTCATATGGATGAAATAGGTTTTCAAGTCTCTTCAATAACCAAAGATGGGTATTTGAAATTCCATCAACTAGGAGGATGGTGGGATCAAACACTTCTTTCTCAAAAAATTGTTGTCAGAACATCTGAAGGCAATCTCATTCCTGGTATTATTTCTGCTAAGCCTCCTCATGTACTAGGTGCAGAAGAAAGAAAGGAAATCGTTACTAAAGATAATATGTTCATAGATGTTGGTTGTTCTTCAAAGGATGAAGTCGAGGATTTAGGTATAAAAATAGGTGATCCTATGATACCTGATGCCAAATTTGAGATATGGAAGAGGGCACGTATCAAGAAGAAGGATGATGAAATACTGGAAAGGAAAGAGGTTACACTCGTTGCTGGTAAAGCTTTCGATGATCGTATAGGTGTAGTCATTGCAGCTGAGGTTATCAGGAAAATTAAAGAAGAGAGTATTTTCCATCCTAACACTATCTATGGTGCGTCTACTGTTCAAGAAGAAATAGGTGCGCGTGGAGCCAAAACTTCTGCTCAGATGATCAAACCTGACATTGCTATAATTGTTGAAGTAGATATTGCAAGTGATGTTCCTGGTATAGATGAAGCCAAAGCTCCTACTAAGCTGGGTAAAGGTCCGAGTATTATGACTTATGAATTAGCTATGATTCCTAATCCCAGATACAAAGATTTTGTTATTAAGACAGCAGAAGAGATAGGGATACCTTTGCAATTATCCTTAATGCCAGGAGGAGCAACAGATGCAGGACCAATTCATACAACAGAACTAGGATGCCCAGGTATAGTAATAGGAGTACCGACAAGACATATACACGCACCCAACGGAATAATGGATCTAGAAGATGTAGATAAAACAGCGGAATTGATTCTAGAACTAATAAAAAGATTAGATAAAGAAACAGTGGAAGGATTTACAAAAATATAATCAAAAACATTAAATCCACTTTTTTCAATTTTTTAAATAATAAGAGCAGAGAAAGTAAGGGGAGAAATCTTACCACAAGAAAATATTTTACGTGGTAAGATTGACAATCATTCTTCTCAGCTGCTCGAAAACAGTGTAAAATAAGATTAACCTAATAGATCTGGGGGTATCTCTAATACTTTCAGTTCCCCATATATTTCCTGTAATTTCCTTGTAATAGAATACAGCCTCTGAGATACACTACCTTTTCTGTTTAACATATTTTCATCTGCTAATCTGGATAGGTAAGTACTTACTGTACTCATTTTCACTCCCTCTTTGAATATTATTTCGTATAATTCACATACCTCATTTGAAGTAAACCAATCTCCTTCAGGATAATGATTTCTAATTATACTTGCTACACGTTCTATTTTTGAAGCACCAATTAAATCATTAACACTTGCAATCTTTAATTGTTCTTTTTCTTCTTCTGCTGGAGATCCATCAGATTTTCCTGTAACTAAGGCAAGTGTAGTTTTAAGACTCTCAGTGTCCCCTGAGGGTATTCTTATGATTGTACCATCTGGTAACTTTATTGTTACTTCTTTTGGCATATAAATCACTTAACTACTACTTATTTCACTAATTTCCTTATTTAAAGGTAGATATCATGTTAGACTAGTATCTAACAGTCAAAATAAACTAGTATCCTACAGTTAAAAACCTAAGTAATATCCATTTATGTAAGGCAAAAGTGAGAGAGACCCCCTTTCTTCCATTAGAACTAATATTATATATAAATAAGTTTTCAGTTCATTGAAAAACGAAAGATTTATATAATTAATGATTTCTATTAACTTGACCCTATGTACAAATGTAGTATAATTAATTATTTTTTTTATGTACAAATGCTTTAAATCGCTCCACTTGAAATGATGGGGCGTGTGTATATTTGTCATTTTTCTATCGTCAAAATCCATAAGTTTAAAATGAAATATTAGACGTTTTTTCACGAATAAAATGGTCACACGAATCAGATTATGTGTAAAATGCGGTAGACCAATCAATAACACTACAGGTTATTGTGAAGATTGTTCCAAAGAAGTTTCCATTGGAGTTAAAGATCACTGTTCCAATTGCGGTAAAAGCAACTTAATGTCTCCTTTAGCTTACAATGTTAAAACTAAACACACTTATTGCAAAGAATGTTTAGATCTTCTTGTAAAACAGTTGCGACTTCAAGAAATACCTGAGGATCATATTAAACGAATTATAGATCGCGATTTTGTTCCTGTTAAATAAAATTCAAAGCATTTAACATCTTCTAATTAAGCTAATTCTACATATGTGCTTATCCATCACCTAGGAAGAACATTTGGCTATAAAAATCTCCATTATGAAATTAAACGTATAGTTATACTATCTTATTTATCCCCTAATTTTCCCAGTACCGGCCCCCTCCAGAATACAAAATCTTACCACGTAATTATTTTTAGTGTGGTAAGATTTCCTATGTTCTCTCCGACTTGAACTACATTTATTTCTCTAAACACAAAAAAACATACCATAAAAGAGAAACCAAGTAAGTATTAAGCATCGAGGACAGATTCTCTAGTATTTCATTGCTTTATTCAAGTATATCTCAATAACTTTCATAGACTTCTAGTATTTACCCCTTAACCATGGCATTGCTTCTCTTTTTTGCATTTCTAAATACTCTGAAAGTCTAGTTTCTAGTCTGGTAAATCCATAACTATTACATTTCCTGATAGCTGTATAATGAAAGACTAACCCAAGAGGATTACCATTTCTATAAACGCCTATTTGGATGAATGCTTCCATGAATAAGCGTAATTCGAGGACTTGAATCTGATCAAGTTTTCCTTCATATTTTCTTAACAGAGTAGAGAGTTCTGAATATCTCTTAAGTGAGTGCAGTTGTTGAGCAATTAATAAATCAGCTAGTACATCCTCAATAAAGGCAGTTTTGCTTGTTCTTGTTCTTTCAGTTACTACCTCAATCCGCTTGTTCAACCTCCTCTCTGAAATCCTTCCTTTATTTTTATCTGTGAGATCAAACAATATTAGATGCTTAACCCTGTTTATGCTATAATTATCTGTCTTTAACAACTGTCTGAGTTTTGATGTGTCTAGATTGGAGTTAAGAATAAATTCACTCAGCAACATGAAGTCGCTGTAAAGGGTTTTACTTCCATTGTATATTTCGATTATTAAATCACTCATTTTTTCAGGGTTAAATCCTTTTAAACGAGAATACACATAGAATTTATTCAAATTGAGTGTGTGATGGATCTGCTTCTTTGTAGCTGCATCAAGATTTATACTAAAGAGTTCTTCCTGAAGGAGTTTTTCAGCTTCAATTATCATCCCTCTAGTTTGTTCCATCTTTCCTTGAAGAGCTTTGACGGTGGTAATAAACGAATGCATAACAAGATAATAACCAAAATAGATGCTTTCCCTGTAGACATTCTTAAAGATATTAAATGCCTCCTCAAAATATTTCTCAGCTAGTCTTAGATTTAAGTCTATCATGTATCCCAGACCTACATAATAATATGAAAGTGCTCTTAAATCAAGTGGTAATTTTTCAAAAAAACTTCTATTACCAAAGATTTTCTTGCAGGATTCTAGTATTTTCTGACCATTTTGTAATCTTGTATAGATAGACACTAGAAGAGATAATGTTTGGATATAACTTCTGTAGAAACCATTTTCCCAGAAATAATTAGCACATTTCTCAAAAATATCCGCTGAAGATGGATCGTGATCGCCAAACCATTTTTCTACTGCTAAAGAGTAATAACACATATTCCTGATATATTCATCATGTACAGTACCAGTTTCTATTATCGAAACTGCATTTTGAATTGCCTTTGAGCTCTTTTTATCGTTTCCAATTCTCCTCTCTAGTAACCACTCAAACATTAATGTAAAAGCCAACCCATTCTTGTCTTTGGAGGTTTCTGAGTAATGCTTCATTTCATTAAGAAGCTCAAAACTTAACTTTCTATTTTCCTCGAGATGATAAATTTGGGCTATTTTAAGCCCTAGAAGAATTATTCTAGATTCTTCATCATTTATTAATATGGATTTCTTGAGAGCCTTATCAATAAGATTAATAACAGTTTTATTTTTGCTATTTGATGACATAACTCTTAGACTTTGTAATAATCTTCTGAATTCAGTTTTGCTTTCAACTTCTTGTATTTGTATTTCGATTTCCTTAAAAGAACTCATCAATCTTTAATCCGCACTTTCATATATAAAGGCGAGAAATACTATTGCTATATATTAAAAAATAGAAATTGTGAGGAGATATATTAGGCAGGACACCATAGAGGTGGGAGAGTACCTTCGTCTCCGTCTTCAGGATCGTATCTTTCTTTATACATATTATCACTCTTCGGAAAGGGTTAGTAGAATAGTAGAACTAAACTATTAAAACACCTCAAGAAAGAAAGTGACATTAAAAGAAGAGAAAGATGATAATAGGAGAAGATTATCTAATATCTCATTACCTTATTCAAATATACCTTATCATATACTTGTTTAATTTGTCTTCTACTAGCCATTTTAGCACCTATATATGCTATTAATATAAACCAAATCATTATTCCGAACAAGAATGCTAAGTAATAACTTAACCTTGTATAAGGTACCAAAAAATATCTTGTTATTATAGATCCAAAGTACGTACCAAATATCGTTCCTGGAATTGTTTGTAATAAGATGGACCTTGCTGAAATCCTAGAAATTTTCCTTTTAGATATACCTAATTTGTATAGTAGTTCGTAATCACTCCTATAGCTTAAAACATACAAGAAAGCAAATATTATGATTTGTAAAGAGAAAATTAAGAATAACAATCCACCTAAAATTCCATATACTGATGAAAAAGCTATATACTCTCCCATATTTTCTTTTAGTAATTGATCCATTCTCTCCATCGTATATCCATAATCTTCAAGTATACCAGATACAATTGATAATTCTGTTGAGTTTAATTCTCCTAACGTTATTAAATTACTACCTGGAGCTGATATTTCAGATTTAAGTTGGTTGAATGAAATATAAACTGAGAAACCTGCACAGAATGTATCTCTGATCACTCCACTAATATCGTAGTTATTTGATTCTTCTGTTATCTTAATTTTTTGAACACTACTTTCTTCAAACATAGCAGTATCCAAGGATTCACCTATTATAACTTCTCCATTATTTGGCTCTTCTCCCCAAATTATTATATTTTCATAGATTGGGAACACTTTACAACCAATTACTGTAGCATAGAAGGTTCTGTTGTCTCCAATTGACACAGGGTATCCTGAATCATCTACCCATAAACCAGTTATTTCTCTTACTAGAAGTTTCGTAATTATATATTCCTGAAATTCTATTCCGTTATTTTGAAGATCATCAATTAAACTACTATTTATAGCCAAACTATTAAAAAACTCTATATCTCCTGTCGAATTTCCTGTAAAAGACGAGTTACTATATGGCTGTGCACCAAGGTTCACACCATAATAGTCTATCATATTATCCTGACCAATGACATACGTTGCATCATTAAATCTATTATTCATTTGATGAACATAGGTTTCATTTATTGACACTGGTCCCAATGCAAAAGATATTATCGAAAAGGCTAGAAAGAAGCTAAATAATAAGCTTGCAATAATCTTTCCTGATCTTATGTAATTCTTTGTTGCTAGTTTTGATGTTGTTTTTAGTTTTGAAATTATTCCATTGAATTCAAATATACTTTTATAATTACTTAATTTTCCTGATGAAACTTCAAAATTTTTTTCGCTAATAAATTTAAGAATGGTATAATGTGATTTTAGATATGCAATTAGCAGTATTCCAATATTAGCACCTAGCACTGGAATAAATTTGACATTTTCAAGTAGAAAACCAAAATTTGCTGAGAAAAATACTATAGCTAATATAATTAAAGCTAGAATAACTCCAAGTATGAGCATTATTATTGAAGTGATGATTTGGTTGAAAATGAAATAACTGTATATCCATTTGTTTTTTCCTCCCACGTTTTTCATTATAGCAATGTCGTCTTTCTGGTTCTGAAATTTCAAATCAATAGATCTTGTTGTAACAACTCCACCTATTATTATACTAACAATAACGAAGACAATTCCCATCCACGAATATGATTTATAATATGTATTTGAAATAGACCAGTAAAGATAGGGATCTACTATTGAATACATTGCTATACTAAAAACAATTGCTGAATAGGTTACAATTAGTCCAACAGATGAAAAAACCGAAGTCAAAATAGACCTCTTGAAATTTATCCAAGCGAATCTAACTTGACCTATCATTTACATTTCTCTCCTAGTCTTCTTCTATTAATAACTCGTCATCAAAAAAATAGTCTTCTTCTCTCTCCAATGTAGAAATTGGGCGATATTCTATATCTTCCTTCTTTCTTCTTTCTAGATACTCTTCTTCTAGTTGAACATTTTTTGATCCTACTTTGTAAATTTTTGTAGCAATATCTTTCATTTTTTGGTCATGCGAAGCTACAATTATTGTAATATCTGTTGTCAAAAATAGTTCTTCTACTAGATTACATAAATCATCTGCTGATTCTCTATCTAAATTTCCTGTAGGTTCATCTAGTATTAACACATAAGGATTGGTGGATAAAGCTCTTGCTATTGCTATTCTTTTCTTTTCTCCCCCACTTAATTGAGCAGGAAAGCTATCTTTTCTATGATCAATCCCCAGTTTTGTAAGCAATTCATCTATTCTTTCTTGCTTATCTTCACTTTCATACTCACATAATTCCTGAAATAAAACAATATTTTCTGTAACGGTTAATGTCGAAACAAGGTTATTTTCCTGAAATACAATACCAAGATAATTAGACCTAAAATCAGCTTTATCTTTTTCAGGAATAAGATCTAGATACAATCCTGCTACTTGTATTTCGCCTTCATCTGGTAATAATAATCCTGTAATTAAATTAAGTAGTGTTGTTTTACCACTTCCACTAGGACCATAAAATAATACTAATTCATTTCTTTCAATTTCTAGGTTTATTTTATCAAAAATAACTATTTCTTCCCAGAAAAGCTGAAATTTTTTTGTGACTTCTTTTAACTTAATTATCTGGTCCATAGTTTTCAACCATTAAGGATTGATATTTGTGCATTTATGAATTTATTCATTAAAAAACATAGTAGCGAAGTTTCGAGATGAGAATATCATTCAAGGTAATATACCATAAGTCAAATCCCACACGAGAAAACTTCGCTAAACATTACATTATCTGGATTAAATATAAATTCTACCTTTAGCTTCATCAAAGAAAAACAAAAAGAATAGAAATTCTCACTTATACTGTACTAAAATCGATTTCTATATGTATAAGATTTAAGGTTAAGTCAAATACTGCTGGTGCTATTGGATATTCAATCAATTGTGAGAATCCTAAAGTACTAGCTATTATACTCAAATCATCTTCTTGAGTTCCAAGATCAAAAGTTTCAACATATTGGTTTATTTTGGAAATTTTAACCATTGTAGCATCATTAATTATAGGGAAGTATTCACCTTGTCCTCCTTCAGTTCTAGTAGTATTTAGATGTATTATAATAAAATTAACTTCTAATTCATTGGCAGTTGTTATTTCCACATTAACAAATAGACTATAGTATAATTTTAGTAGTTTATAGCCATTAAAGGATTGATGTATTATATTTGTCATTTGTGTGGTTCTATTAGCAGAATAGACCATTAGAAGAGGACTTCCAAAATCATATATTGCTCCTCCTGATCCCTTAAAATTCCCCTCAAGTTTGTAAGTAACCTCCCCCGTGTAAACCGAATGATTAAGTAGATTGTTTCCTCCAGTTTTTAATAATAAAAATATTTCACGTTCTCTAGATATATCAAGTGTTCCACTCTCTAAATTATATCGTACAACATTTGATGAATCTTCAGGTGCGGTAGTTAGTTTTTTGATTTCTGAATCGAAAGACAAAAAAGTATTTACTGCTGCAGTAAGATCACTTTCGGTTTGAAATCTTTCTAGAGATGGTACAATCTGCGCAAAAGCTAACCCTAACGCACTTACCATAACTGTGAAAATAACCAAGGTAGAGATAATATTAGCTACTCCTTTCTTGGATTTACATAATTTCTTCATGTAAGAATAGTTTTGTTTTTAGTCTTATTTAATTTTGTGTAAGTTCTTTCTCTTTTTCTTAATCTTCATTTTATTTCTGATATTGTTAGCTTTATTTTGTTTTTTTTCACTTTTACGAGTGAGTTATCTTCTAAAATTGGTATTATCCTATTTTTCAGTGTGACTGCTGGTATAGTTGTGTTTTCTTGAAGCGATTCAAAGGTTGACTCATGATCAGGTGATGATGCTAGAGCAACTAATACATCTATATTTTCTTTTTGACTTGGAATCCAATTTGATATAACTTTTATTGTAAATATATACCCCTCCTGTTTCAATAATAATCTACTTACTTGCTTATCCAACTCTTCACATTTCTTCTGAAGTGGTAGCAATTCTTTTATTTTCTCCTTTGAACTATTTCCTTCCTTTTTTAGTTCTTCATTTTCTTCGGTTATCTCCTTAACTTGACTCCGGATTGAACTGAGATTAGTTTCTGAATCTTGTATCTCTTGTAACTTTTCTTTTAGCTCTTCTATTTCATCGTTCAATCTTCTTGATTCAGAATCAGCTATTTGATCTATTTTCTGAAGTAGACTTCTTATTTCTTCTAACATTGTGATATTAAAATTCAGTTGAGATAAAAGATTTTCTAAAAATTCAACGTATAATTGAAGAATTATTATTGTATTATATTCGTATTTTAAAATTTGCTATTTTCTGATTTAGATGCTATTTAATACATTTTTATAGCGTTCTATTATTAAATTATAAATCTAGTAGAATTTTGAAATAAGTAGAAATATTCAATATTTAGATGAGGTAATTGTTAATGAATTGGTGATGTGAGGATTTAACAAAAAAACCTACTCCATTCTTTCTTGGTAGCTGCTATATTTTCTCCTGATATATTTTTTGCATGAGAAATCAAAGTTGTTTACTAACAAATGTACAAAAATCTTTACTTTACTCAATGACAGGTATACTTGATTAATTATTTTGGCAAGATATCAACTAATTTTATATACATTTGAATCAGTGCTTTCTAAATTATGCTGTACTCTTAAGTTACAAATGTTTTAAGAAAATCCTTTTGTTGATTCTTTTTTTGGTTAGCGATGAAAAACTAATTTCTTACTTCTACATTTGCATGAGATCAGTTTTTTTCTAGATGGATTTTCATATTGTATCTATCTTGTTTTTTCGAAGTATTGTTTATCTAATCTAAATCAATATTATTAAGCTAACAATTTGTGATAAAATTATACTTTCAATTAAGTACCGACAATAATCTAGAGTAACTAAGTATGTCGAGAATGAGAGCTTACAGAATCAAATTTCACGTTTTTTGTCGGCGTAAGGCTTATTTTTCGAAAATTCAGTTATTCTTGTAAGCAGTAATGACTTATTAAATGTTTTTCACTTATCTAGAAACTTAATTTTCTAAAAAAATTCTTTTTCTTGTACTATTTTTTTATTAGTTTGAAAACAGAATAAAATATACCTAAACTCAGAGCTACAATTGCACTATAAGATAGAATCAGGTAATTATCAAGCAAACCTTTTGCTATTAAGAAACTTAGGAATATAATTGTGGGTATTCCAAATATACAATTGATAAGAGCAAATTTGTTGAGTTTCTTTTTCTCTTTTTCATTTCTTACAGAGTAACTTAGAATCAATTCAATCAATATTTACTCTATCCTTAACTATTTATTCCCCACAAATATTTCTCTTGCTGTTTTCGTGATTTATGTTTCAAATAAGAATGGTGAGATAATATCAGTTCCGTATGCTTTTTCAGCTTCGATCAATCTCTGCTTTTGTTTGTTCAACTCTTCAAAGAACAAATCAGGAACATTCTTGTCATCTTTGAATATATTCTCCATTCGTTCAATCTTCTCTAGAAACTTTATTACTCTAATTGAAAATTCTTCTTCATATCTTGATTTTTCATATTCTATGTTGAAAGCTTCTTTGAATAATTTAACTAAGTCAGTGTATTTTGGAATATGTCCAATTGGTGTCTCTATTGCTTCGTACTCACCATGAACTCTCCCTTCAGCCCAAAGCAACCAAATTTTCTTATCAAGGATTTCATCATAATAATTTCCTTTCTCATCTTTCAGGAAGTAATTTGTAGAGAATATTTTTGGAAGTCTGCTTGGTGTTATTCTACTACCAAAATTGAAATGGGCGTTAAGATACTCCCCTAGAGGTACAACTATGAAATCTAAGTTAGCCATAGGTTGATGTTTCCTGACACCTGCTTTTCCTAAAGTTGCTGCTGTTGTTTCTGATTCAACAGAAGCTCCCACGTATACACCATGATTCCAGCTAAAGCATTCATATACAGGTACAGATGTATCACTATCTCTTCCCCCATAGATAATTCCAGACACTTCTACACCTTGTGGGTCATGTAGAGCTTCATCAACGTTTTCTAGTTCTTCTAGTCTGAGAGTATATCTTGCGTTTGGATGAGAAAATTTCAACTCCTTGCCTTCTTCATCACAACACTTTCCAGCAATCCATTCACCTAGCTTTGAAGAAGTCCAATTAACACCTTTATCTGGAATAGATACTTGATTACCCATTCCTAACCAATATGTGTGACCTTCAGAAACTAGAACATTTGAAAATATTGTTTCTCTGGGAGTTTTCAAACTATTGTAAATAACGGGATCATTTTTGGGACTAACATCTTTAATAATTCCAAAAATTCCTCTTTCTATATTAACTGCTCTTACTTCTCCTCCTTCATGGATCCTAAGATAAGCAATATCATCTCCAACGATAGTATTTCCAGGAACCATTGCGGTGCTTGTTTTTCCACATGCACTGGGGTATGCACCTAAGAAGTATGTCTTTCTGCTTTTATCTAAAGGCCATATTGCACTAATGAACATGTGCTCTGTCAACCAATCTTCATGAACTGCTTTATTAATCGCTAAACGAAGAGCTAATTTTTTCAACCCTAAACTATTACCAGCGTATTGATTATTAACACTAAGAACACGATTCTCTACTAAATCAATATATATTCTTCTTTTATCAACATTCTTGGTAACGTATTTGTCTGTTAGTTCTCCTGCTGAATGTATGAAATAGAAGAAATCCTCGGAACCTTCTAATCTTTTAAATTGTTCATAACCTTGTCTGTACAAGAGGTCTTCTGAATGTGCTACATAAGCAGAATCAGTTATTTGCAAAGCACAAAGAGAGAATCGTGAATTAGTTGGTCCCAAGCTAAAGAATCTGATTATTGCTGTTTTTCCTTTCATTACTCCATCCATAATCTCTAATATCTCTTCCAATCCCTCATCGCGATCTATCATGTTGATATGTGTTCCATACTTCTCCTTTTCTGCTGCAGGAACCAGCAATCTAGTATTTTCTTTATCCCTTGCTTGGTCATAGTATCCATCAAAATGTACTGTATGACCATCTATCGCTAATTTCATTTCTTCTTCATTATCAATTGCCATTTGGCGAACAAAAGCAACATCCTCTGATGAGTCATCAATAACTACAGCCTTGTCAGGTTTGCATAAGGTTAGAAACTCATCAATTACTTTTTCGACTTTAGGATTCTTAAGAGCTTTAATTTTCTCTAAATCCTTCTCATTTATCCACTTCTCGAAATTCATCTAAATTAGTCACCTGAAATATAACTAAATTATATGAATCATTTCGCTAACCAGGTGTTATAAATATGTCAGTATGACAAAAAATCTGCAGTTAACTTCAATAACAAGAGTTTTCTTAGACATTTTCGAATAAATCATTGTAAAGTTCCATCGAATGACTAATGGTTTTAAAAGCTTCTTCTTTAGAATCCCATCCTACGACCTCGACGTTTTTCCCGTATTCTAGCCCTTTATAGGTTTTAAAGAATTCAGCTATTTCATCCAAGGTATGAGGGTAAACATCATCCAAATTATAGACATTTTGAAAGAAAGGGTCTGTTGATGCTACTGCTAAGATCTTGTCATCATGTCCTTTCTCATCTTTCATCTTCAACATCCCTATTGGTCTAGCAGTAAGAACACAGCCTGTAAAGGTTGGTTCTGAAATTAGGATTAGTATATCTAAAGCATCCCCATCTTCATAATATGTCTGTGGAATCAGTCCATAATCTCCAGGAAAGTGAACTGATGAGTGTAAGACGCGATCTAGATATATGACACCATCCTTACCTAGTTCGTACTTGTTTCTGTTATTTTTAGGATTTTCAATAATAGCATAGATCTCTTCAGGAGGGTTGGGTCCAGCCTTAATTAGATGCCAAAGCGAATTGTTCTTCTTCATAGACTATCATTTAACTAAAGATACTAAAAGATAAAAGTCTTACCAATAAATGAAAATACGGAGACGATTCATTTTTACCACCTTTGTGGACTCCCTAAATGAATAAAATCTCCTTTTACTTTTCTATTTTATTTCTCAAAACTGCAATCAAAATGCAATCTGGAAAATGATACTTAAATAAAATAAAAATTCGAAATAGTTTGCTGGTGATCTAATTTATGGGATATAAGGTTAAGGCATTAGAAGAAGCTAATTCAGAAGATAAGATGTCTATTTTCATAGATCAACTTCGAATTACTACATCCAATAACAGAAATGATTCTTATCTTCTGTCCATTGTAGAAAAAGCTATTCTAAAGTGTAAACAGATCAATGATGAGAAATCTCTTGTTAAACTATATGAGATAAAGATATCACAGATTGAACATATCCGAGGCAATTTACCAATCGTTTCTGATTTAATTCAACAAATGAAGATAATCTCAGAAAAGATCAATTATATTGGAGGCTTGGCACTAGCTTATTATAAAGAATGGTTTATTGAAAAATTAAGAGGTGAGGGAGAAAAAAGTCTTGAAGCACTGAATAAATCTATGAATTATGCTAAACACTTTTTGAATTCTGATGAGTATGAATATAATGTCTGTAACTACTCTTTTGCCATTGAAAAATGGTTAAGTGATCATGATGCAAAGTCTGCTGATATTCTAGAACAATGCTCCTATTATTTTTCTAAAAATGGTTTTAACAGGTCTTATATTCAAACAATATTTATGCTAGTAATTATTTATTCAAGAGCACACAAGAGTAGCAAAGTTCTACAAGCAAGCAGAAGATTCTTCAAAAATGAAAGGTTCTTTGATAGCTTACCATTAGACATTAAAGCCATTGTATACTACTCTGTGGGTCTGGGGTACATGCTAGAACTAGAACTAAATTCTGCTGAAATTTACTTTGATAAGGCATATAATATTTTCACACCTATCTATAAAGACAGCATATACTTTGCTTATTATCTTGTCTTGCATTCTCATATCGTTACAGTAAAAGCTCTTCAAGGAAAACTTGAACAAACAATGAAAATGATAGATGATGTTGAAAATCTACTTCAAGAAGAATTCTATGATAAAAATTTGGATACTGGAACAAGAAGACAAATTTGTCATACACTTAATTTAAACAAATTTTATGTCTATTCACGTTTACGCAGTTTTAATGTAGACGAAATTTCTGAATTAATTTTTAAGATATTTGAAGGGAGTAAAAATGAGTACAGTGACTTTATGCTCCTGAGTGAGTTTATCCTTAATGCCGATCTTAAACCTGCTAAATTGAAGGAATTACTTAGAATTGATAATTTCAGTATTAATTGCGTTAAACACTTGATTTCATATGCTTTACTAGGCAAACGAACTGGTAATTTTCTATCAAAGAATTCTGAGAAAAGAATTGACATATTAACAAATAGAGTAAAAACCAGAAAAACCACCTTTATCGAAAACGTTTTAGCTGATTTATTAATCGCACAACAATTGCATGAACTCAAGAGGTATAAAGAAATCTCTGTTCTATTAAGTAAGTATGAAAAACAACTTAACAATATTGAAGTGCTTGAGCTACGCTTGTTCATGGAAGCTTTTATCCAGATAGGAGCATATAGAAACGGTGATCCTTTAGGTCCAGTATTTCAATATTTGGCTATTAGAAAATGCAGATATCAAGGTTTTAGTAGATTGGAAAGTAAACTTCTAGATTATCTAGAGATGCAAAAACGAGAGGTACTTCAATGGCTAGATTGATTAGTGAATTAAAATAAAAAGGAGACTGGGTAGAATTAAGGTGTCCACATTGGAGGTAAAATATCCTCGTCTCCAGGTTCAGGATTATATTGTTTTGTGTACATAATTACTCACTCGTAGGAAAGGTTGTTATATTAATTCAAGAAAGCTATTAAAACACAACAAGAAAGATTGTGACAAAAGGAGTCAACTTTCCAAAGAGATGTCTTATTTTAAAAAATTTTCCTGTAAACTCAAATTAGCTGACAAGAACTCTCCTAGAATCTGACGAACCGATCTCTATTTTACCTAACTACGCTTGAGCAATTAGTGATTGTGGGCTAAACATCTCGCCGAAGCTCGACGCGTACACCCCAATTCTATCAAACGGATCTTCTTTCCGCGCTCTCGTCTGTACCGAAGGTTACTGTCACCAGGCCCCTTATAGTGATACAGAGTGGGCGACTCGTTTCGAGAGACACTTCGAGCGTAGATGCATTCCGCTCTTATTGTCGAGGGCTTAGCTACCCGGCAATGCCCGGAAGGACAACCGGTAGACCAGAGGCCCCAGCCGCCTGTTCCTCTCGTACTGTGGAGGCTTTACTCTCAATCGCCCGTCAGCACCATCAGATAGAATCCAACCTGTTTTGCGAGGATTTAGGCCCGAAGTATTCCGCTCATGGTAGTCGGGATTCCCTTTCGGGGTTTACAACATACCAGAACTTTACCATACTTGGACGAAGTTAATTCGAAGTACTTCTGTACTTCCATCTAACTCCATTATTGCCTAAATCCCTCTCACAACGGTCTAAACCCAGCTCACGTTCCCTTTTAATGGGCGTACAACCCCACTCTTGGCGGCTGAATCACCACCAAGCTAGGAAGAGCCGACATCGAGGTAGCAAGCCGTGAGGTCGATGTGAACTCTTACCCACGACAACTCTGTTCAGGGCTGTGCTTGCGCAACTGCATGCACATCGGTTTCAAGGATCTCAGTTGTCACCCGGTATCTAACGACATTAGGTAGTTACTTGATCCTTTACCTATCTTGTAGTCCTCACGCTTATTTGGCTCTCCATCTTTCTTTAGGGATTTAACTATTTATTCTAAATGGATTATTGACAGAATTAGATTCACTCTGCTCAAGTTTGTAGCCTTAAATGGCGAAAACTTTTTTTCCTCACAACATTGGAAGAAGACAGAAGCCTTGTATTAATTCACTTTTTTTTCTAATCTGCCTCAGAAAAGATGGAATTATCAATAAGCGTTATAGACAGAGAGCACTTCTATTCGTGATACTTTAAGAAGCACAGTTACCCCTGGAGTAACTTTTCTGCCACCTCCGCCGCCTACTAATGGCACTGCGAAGGATCGCTAGGCCCTGCGTTAACATCTGCGAACCTTATTGGTTGGTTCACAGTCAACCGAGCTTTTGCCCTTGCACTCTTCACCGGATTTCTGTCCCGGTTGAGCTCGGCTTTGGGCCCTCTTGATATCTTTTCAAGAGGCTACCGCCCCAGTGAAACTGCCAGGCAGGGGGTGTCCCCCTCGCAAGAGGTAAGTCGTACCAATGCGCAAGGTCAGTATTTCAAGTTTGACTACCCCATATCCCGGAGAATATAGGATTAACGTCTCCTGACTATTCTATGCATGCACACCAATACAACAGCCCCTGACAGCAGTAAAGCTTCACAGGGTCTTCTCTTCCCGATGGTGCGTTCCAGACTGTTCGCTGGACTGTGGGTTCAGTAGGCTTAGGGTGGAGACAGTGGGCACCTCGTTGGTCCCTTCATGGACGTCTGTAATTAGCAGACAAGGCATTTGCCTACCTTAAGAAGCTCATAGTTAGCTCCGGCGTTTACTGGGTCTTAGCCTGGTTGAACCCAGGTTTCAAGCACCAGCACCGGCCAGGATTCACTAACTGTACTAAGGCTTTCGCCCTTGCAGTTAGCTATGTTTGTTAACTAGCGGGGACGCGCCTTCAAATGTTCACTTTTCTTTCAAAATTTTCAGTCGAAACTTGACACTCATCAATTTCTCTTTTAGTGTTTCAATACTTTGTTTCCTGTATATTTGTAGTCCAAATATGCTACCAAATTTGTAAACATAGCTAATAACACCATAATTATCTAAGAATTTTCTGAAGCTTAGTAACAGATTCTCATTCGACGCATATATGACTATTCTATCTGTTATTGTTCCGTCAGCATCTAGTAAGCCTGATAGAAAGTTGAATTTCTCTTCTATGTCCAAATTATTAAAAAATTTAATAGGTTCTTTCCTTAATTTCTTGAATTGAACAAACAAATTTTTGTTATATACCAATACTCTTGTTTTTAATCCATCTGGACTCTTGAATTGATATTCATGGACCTTACTGAAGTTTTCTAAGTATCGTTTGACATGTTTAAGTAAGTGAGTGTTACTTGCAATTTGGTCTATTGATACAGAATAAGCTCTATTAACTGAAGGATTATGATAACAGGTTCCATCTCCATAAAGAAATCCTGCTAAATAATCAAACTTGGTGAGCTCTTTGAGAGTCATTTGTTCATTATTTCTAAGTTGTAACGATATTTAAGCTACTCTTTTTTTTGAAAGAAAACTGATCATTTGAAGGTTTGTCGCCGCCCCCAACTATTTATTAAACAGTCGGGTGCCCCGAGTCACTGCGACCTGGTGAGGCATACACCTCTCCAGGCAATCCTTATACCCAAGGTACGGATCTAATTTGCCGAATTCCTTCACCCTAGCTATCCTAACACGCCTTAGCCTTCTAAGCTAGCCACACCTGTGTCGGTTCTGGGTACGGACACGCGTAATCGCTCTCTTTGCTTTTTCATGGACTGTTGGGATTGATGGCAGCCAGCAACCTATGGCCAGCCTATTCATCTATTCTTCTGGTTCTCACCTTAACGGTTCTTCCCAGAGTTCTAAATTTAACTAGGATATACTCCTAGGCCACCTACCCACCAGTGTAAGCTCAGAGCTTGTGTCGCCACGTCTATACGCGCGGTACAGGAATATGAACCTGTTTCCCTTTCGAATGATTCGTTTTAAGACCATCCTTAGGACCGACTAACCCTTGGCTGACGAACAGTGCCAAGGAACCCTTGGGCTTGCGGCGGTGAGGATTCTCACCTCACTATGCTCCTACTACCACCGAGATCTGCAAATCTAGTCGGTCCACTGGGAATCACTCCCCAGCTTCTACCCAACCAGATCGCCCCCCTACCTGAGACTCTTTCGAAGTCCAAATGGGTATCGGGACCCGGTTTAGCCCCGTCCATTTTCTGAGCCCAAAAACTCGATGAGTAAGCTGTTACGCTTTTTTTAACGGATAGCTGCCTCTAAGCTTACCGCCTCATTGTTTTCGTCGTTGGACGTCATTCTGTTTAACATTTAACCGGGATTTAGGGCCCTTAACCCATTGTAGGGTTGTTTCCCTTTCGGCCATATCCCTTGCGGATACGCGCCCGTTTGCCGCTTTCTACGGCGCTTGCAAGTTCGGAGTTGGAAGGAAGGGTGAGGATTTCACTCCCCAGAACCTTCCGTCCGTAGCTCTACCTCACAAGCAACCTTCAGCGACACTATCCTGTGGTGATACTTCGGGGGGAACCAGCTATTAGCAGGTTAGATTGGTCTTTTGCCACTATCCCCAACTCAGACGAATGAATTGCATATCAATACCGCTTCAGGCCTCCACGCTCCTTTCGAAGCGCTTCACCTTGGTCAGGGATAGATCACCTGCTTTCGGGTCTTACACCTGTGACTTCACGCCCTTATCGGACGTCGCGCCTCGCCGAAGCTGCGCGCTGGTTGCTTTCGCTACGTCACAGCAAAATGCTTAGACTTGCCACAGACATAAACTCCTCGGCCCGTGTTTCGAGACGGAACGGATGACTCTGGTCCTCTCAGCTCGTACTAACACCTCACGGTGGTTTCCTTCGCCGAGACTCTACCCTTTCGAGCCATCCACGTCTGTTACCATGTAGTTTCAGGAACTTTTCACTCTCGTATTTCGAATACTTTTCAACTTTCACTCACGTTACTAGTACGCTATCGGTCTAGGGGAGTATTTAGGCTTAGGAGTTAGTACTCCCATATTTGTGCGACATATCCAAGCCACACTAGTCTTGATACTACTAAGTCGTGTGCTTACGTTTACGGGGCTATTACCCTTTATAGCGCCCCTTTCCAGGGGTCTTCAACTTTACACGTACGATCTATATTGTAGTCAAAACACCACATCTACCTTAATTTTTCAAAAAAGGAATTCAGTTTGGCCTATTCCGGTTTTACTCGCCGTTACTACCGGAATCACTTTTGTTTTCTTTTCCTGCAGGTACTTGAATGTTTTGGTTCCCTGCGTTCCCCGCCATTGCTGGCTGTTACAACTTATTAGGTTGTAACCGGAAATCCGATTAGGGGATCTGTGGATCGTAGACTGTCTGCGTCTCCCCACAGCGTTTCGCCGCTTACCACGCCCTTCATCGGCTCCCTAGCCGAGTCATCCACTACATGGCGTATGCATAGTGTAGGTTACTCTAGAAATCAGTTTTCGCCTTCTAGGAGAGTTCTTGTCAGCTAACTGAATTACATTCAGTGGATAATCATAATCCTGGAGGTGATAAACACGCATTATATTGCGCGAGTAGGGTTTTTATTCCCTTTGTTTATAATTGTTCCGTTTTTGAACATAATCGCAATCGTCAGATCACGTTCCTACCTGTTAGGGTAAGATACAACAGATGTGCAAATATCTTAACTATATCCGCATTATGAACAAATTTACTTTCAAATAAAAAGGTGTTGTTTTATGATAAATTTTCCTAAAAAACTACGGAAGATTTTTAGTAATTAGATTCTTTTTTTTATTTGAGTTATATGGATGTCACTGATTATTTACCTAAGCTCAAAAAGCTCGCTATCGATTCAAGTAAACAAGCTTATGCCCCTTACAGCAATTTTCATGTTGGTGCAGCTTTATTAATGAATAGTGGCAAAATCTTTACTGGTTGCAATGTTGAATTCTCTGATTATCTTGCTCTTCACGCTGAAGTAAATGCTATTGGTTCAGCTGTTAATATGGGTGAGAAAGATATTCAAGTTGTAGTTGTTTATTCCACTAGTTCTCCCCCAGTTTTACCTTGTGGTTCATGTAGACAAAAGATACTTGAATTTTCATTAATGTTTAAACATGACATTCAGATTATTGCTTTTAATGATAAGAGTGAACAGATTGAGATGTTACTCAGTGAACTTCTACCAGGGGGGGAAATCAAAGTAGATAAAAAATAGTCTACTTATTCTATTACTTCATAATACATACAAGAGCCACATAGCCAGAATGTTTTTACTTCAGTCAGTTCGAAGTCATCTGGGAGATAATTCTCTCTTTTGATCATTGTTGATCCACATTTTGGACATTCCTTTGTTTCATCTTCGCTCATGATAGTGTCACGTTCTATTACACTTAAGCTAATTAATATTTTACGAAAGTTGTATGTGTCATGATTCAAAATTTAACCTAACAAAACCTCTTTCTAAGCGTAGTTAAATTGATGAATACCTTAACATTTGAACCATATAAATTGCATTTTTTATAGCGTTATTGACCTATTTAACATGAATTTAGCTAGGTAAGCTTATGAATTTACAAGGAAGAATCACAAAATTACTATTTTATTAGTATGGTGACCATAGAGGTGATGTAAAAATCATCACACTCAACTTGGTCTAAACCACGCATCATCACTCTCGTTGGTATTAATAATAAATGAAAATCACAATTAAAATCCAAAAGAAAAAAAGTGCCATTTTTACTTTTGTTCCACTGGAAATTGACCCGGGGTCTATTATTTATCATATCTTATTTAAAATTCAAGTAAAAGTGTTATATATGAAAGGTCTAGCCTATAATGATTCTTAAATTCAATTTGAATATTTCATCGTATTCAGTACATCTTTTGCCTGTAAATCAAGATAATTTAACAATCTGTTTTCTAGTCTACTAAATCCATGAAGCTGGCATTTTCTGATAGCCACATATTGGAGAGCTGGACCCATAGGATCACCGTTCTTGAACGCACCAATTTGAATGAATGCCTCCATAAAAATACGTAATTCAAGCACTTCAATGCGATTCAATTGTTTTTCATATCTTCGTAATAGAGGATAAATTTCTGCATAACGCTCTAGTTTGAAATATTCTTGCGCAGCTAGAAGATCAGCAAATGCACGTTCCACTAATGTCATACGTTCTGCAACAGGTCTTCTTTTTAAGGCAGAAATTAAATTGATAATTTGTTTCTCTTCAGGAGAAGTTGACTTTTCGATAAGAAAATTGATTATGTGTTCCACTCTCTTAGTACTTGGATTCTGAAGATTCTTAATTTCTACAAGTTGGTTTTTAGAAAGATTAGCATTTAGAAGAAATTCACTAAAGAATATGGCATCACTATGCTGTTTGTTTAGATCGACCAATATTTTTTGGACTAAATCTTGCAATTGTTCAATTTGAAAGTTCTTTAATCTTGAATGAATATAGAATTTTGTTAAATTGAAATCATGCTCAATTTGCTTTTTACTGAAAGTGTCTAAATTTCTTGCTATTACTCCCTCTTCTATTAGTTTTTCTACTTCGATCATCCATTTGTTGGCTAATTCTAATTTTCCTTGAAGAGCATAACATGCTGTTAGATGAGCAAGACCTCTCAGATAATATCCTGAGTAGATACTTTCATTGTAGCATTTCTTTAGTATGTTTGTTGAAGTTTCTATGTGAATTTTTGCTTTTTCTACATTGAAACTTAATTTATGACTAACACCGATGAAATAGTGAATAATAGATTGTATTTCTGGAATTAAATTTTCTATGTAGTTTCTACTAAGAATTCTCTCAATCAAATACATTGAACTTCGTGTATTTTGTGAATATTGATAAATTATAACTAAAACACCTAAAGTTACTGCAAGTCCATGATACATCTTTTCTTTATAGAAATATTCAAAATTCTTTTCTAAGATATCAACACTACTCAAGTCTCGATTTTCCATCCATTTTTCAATAGCGTATAAATAAGAACAAACATTATAGATAAATTGGTCGTCACTATTAGATTGATTCAATAACAAAATACATTTTTCTATAGAATTTGATGCTTTTATTTTATCTCCCCTCATTTTCTCAATGTACCATTGATGAGCATAAAATAGTTTTAATCCATCAACATATTTCCGTTTTTCTGATAGATTTCGAATATGTTTATTGATGTTGATTATGATTGGTAAATTGTGTTTTTGATGTTGTAAGTGAGTTATTTTTAAACTATATAAATTAACTAAACTAAATACATCGTCAAGTTCATTGCTTTTTGTGATTGCTTGGTTAATTACATCAAGAACCTTTTCATTATTTCGGTTATTATAAGATATTTTTCTGAGTTTTTTAACAAATGTTTGAAGTTCCTCAATTGTAGTAACCATCCTAATATTTTCTATCAACTCTTCACACAGTTTCATTCTAGTCAAAATATAATGCTTAAATTGATTTATAAACTAGAGAAATAAAAGAAAAATTCTTGTGACCGTTTTTAAGGCCACCATGCTGGAGGTAGGATATCTCCATCTCCTTCATCAGGATCATATGTTTTAATCATGTTTATCACTCTTTGGAAAGGGTTACTATCATAGTTGCAATAAGCTATTAAAACACATCAAGAAAGAACGTGTCATTTCTTATTTCTGTTCCACTGGAAATTGACCCGGGGTCTATTATTAACTTCATTTTGCAGACCCGGGGTCTGTATTCTTCTCGTATTATTTTTGTAGGTGCAAAAAGATTGCTTCCCCCCAGAATCAAAATAGAGTTCAATCTTACCATAAAAAATAATTTGTCGTGGTAAGAACTTGACAATAGTCTCTTCTCTCCGTGTGAATCTTTTTATTCTGTTAATTTTAGAAATTTATGATTATTATGAATGATATATTTCCTGAAGCAATCAGAAATTTACCAGAAGCTGACATTCCTATAGCTGGATTAACTGCTTATTTATCTCAAGATAAAAACCATCAAATTGTCTTTATGCATTTTAGCCAAGATGCTGAAGTTCCTGTTCATGCTCATGGTGCACAATGGGCTATAGTGTTAGAGGGAAAAATAGCTCTGACAGTAGAAGGAAAAGAACAAATCTATACTAAAGGTGATCGTTTCTATATCTTACCAGGAGAAAACCATTCAGCCAAGATATTTGCTGGATATACAAGTATGGAGTTCTTTGCTGATAAAGATAGATACAAAACTAAAGAATAAATATTTTCCACTGGAAATTGACCCGGGGTCTATTATTATATTTAGACTAAGAGTAACATAGATAATATTGTTTGATCTTAGACATTGCTTTCAGAATTTCTAATGGAATTTTCGTAAAATATTGTT
>Ga0315554_1000522_pt1 | contig 22965 bp, 24 predicted proteins | sample SalMarSW160370MG_FD_202114 | JGI IMG/M metagenome (GOLD analysis project Ga0315554, IMG submission 202114) | Salt marsh sediment microbial communities from the Plum Island Ecosystem LTER, Massachusetts, United States - Salt Marsh Sediment SW1603-70 ...
AGCGGAGGACTGGATACATCGGTAGCTATCAAATGGCTTCAGGATAAGTATCATCTTGATGTCATCGCCGTAAACATCGATGTTGGTAGCGAGAGAGACTATTCGGCTCTTCGCCAGAAAGCATTGGACATCGGCGCCGTCAAAGCGCTGGTTATTGATGGCAAAGAGCTTTTTGTGAAATACTTTGTCTTTCCAGCTCTGCAGGCGAATGCACTCTATGAAGGACAGTACCCCCTATCTACCGCATTGTCGCGTCCGCTGATGGCTAAGTTACTGGTGGATACGGCCATCGAGGAGGGCGCCGCGACTATAGTTCACGGATGTACGGGCAAAGGAAATGACCAGGTCCGGTTTGAGGTAAGCATTAATGCCCTGGCGCCCGATATCAAAATAATGGCTCCAGCCCGGGAATGGAGAATGACGCGGGACGAGACGATTTCCTACGCCCGCGAACACGGCATTCCAATTCCTATTTCGGCATCGAGTCCGTATTCCATCGATGAAAGTCTCTGGGGGCGGGCTATCGAGTGCGGGGTGCTGGAAGACCCCTGGGTTGAACCACCGGATGATGTTTTTACCTGGACAAAATCACCTGCTCAGGCTCCCGATGAGGTGCAGTACCTTGAGATAGAATTCAAACGTGGTATTCCCATAAGCCTTGGCGGAGAAGAGATGGACGGAGTAAAGCTGATTCAACAACTTAACGAGATAGGCGGACGGCATGGTATCGGCAGAGTAGACCATATAGAAGACAGGGTGGTTGGCATCAAGTCGCGGGAGATATACGAGGTACCGGCCGCCACGATATTGCTACAGGCTCATCAGGCGCTGGAAATGATGACGCTTTCGCGTGAGCAGTTGCGTTTTAAAGAAAAGGTGGCTATAGAATATGCCGATCTAATTTACAACGGCTTGTGGTTCAGCCAGCTTAACCGTGACCTTTCCGCTTACATAATAAGTTCTCAACTGTACGTTACGGGGACAGTCCGGTTAAAGCTTTATAAAGGGCACTCGATGGTGGTCGGGAGGCAGTCACCCAAGTCCCTTTACAATATCGGCCTGGCCACCTATGATAAGGGTGATAAATTCGACCAGGATTCCGCTAAAGGATTCATTGACCTGTGGGGTCTTTCGGTAAAAACCCAGGCACAAGTCCAGCTATTGGGTGATAAAGAAGGGCCGCTCAGTATCATAGGCCCCGAAGAGCCCGAGGAGAGTTGATATGGCTAATATACGAAGTCGTTTTAAAAAACCCGCTGATAAGTCAGTAGTAGCTTATACAGTTTCCTTGCCTTATGACCAGCGTCTCTGTAAATACGATATTGCCGGTAGTATAGCCCACGCCAATATGCTGGCTAAACAGGGTATTATTTCGGACCAGGATGCTGAGTCGATAACCTGGGGGCTGGCCTCCATCCGTGAGGAAATGGAGAAGGGGAAATTATCCTTTAAGGCGGAGCAGGAAGATATCCACATGGCAATTGAAGCCCGGCTCATTGAGAAAATCGGTGAAATCGGTGGTAAATTGCCTACCGCCCGCTCACGTAATGACCAGGTAGCCCTGGACTTGAGGCTCTTTGTCAAAGAGGCCATCTCGGAAACGGTAGCAAGCCTGAAAAAATTTCAGCTGGCACTTATTGACCTGGCTGAGGCTAATAAAGATGTCGTGATTCCCGGCTATACCCATTTGCAATCGGCACAGCCCGTGCTGCTGGCGCATCATCTTCTAGCCTATTATGAAATGCTTGTGCGTGATACCAGTCGGTTCTGGGATTGTCAAAAACGTACCGATGTAATGCCCCTGGGCAGTGGCGCTTTGTCCGGTGTCGGCTATAAAGTTGACCGTGAATTCCTGGCCCGTGAGCTTGGTTTCAGCCAGGTAAGCCAGAATAGCCTTGACGCTGTTTCCGACCGGGATTTTATCCTGGAGTTTGAAGCCACTGCCAGTATCTGCATGATGCATCTCTCCCGCCTGGCCGAGGAGATGGTGATATGGTCTTCGGCTGAGTTTGGTTTTATCGAGATTGACGGAGCTTTCGCTACCAGCAGCAGTATCATGCCGCAGAAGAAGAACCCTGATGTCGCTGAGCTGGCGCGGGGTAAGACGGGGCGCGTGTACGGTAACCTTATGGCTCTCTTGATAACGATGAAAGCCCTCCCACTGGCTTATAACCGGGATATGCAGGAAGATAAGCAGGGATTGTTTGATATTGTGGATATACTCTCGTCGACTCTGGAAGTATTTACCGGAATGATAAAGACCCTGAAAATCAAACCCAAGGGTATCGCCAGGTCACTACAGCTGGGTTATATACTGGCCACCGATCTGGCGGACTACCTGGTGAAAAAGGGAGAGACTTTCCGTTCAGCTCATGAAACCGTCGCCAAGATGGTGAATTATGCCGAGGAAAAAGGAAAGACATTCGAGCAGCTGAAGGCAAGCGAATTCAAGCGATTTTCACCATTATTCGATAAAGACGTAAGTACGATTACGATTGAATCGTCTCTGGCGGCAAGAGATATCACCGGAGGTACCGCACCAAGTCAGGTAGCCAAGGCGATATCGGCAGCCAGAAAAGCTCTCACCTAATTCCATGGAGAAAGCCAGCGGCTTTCTGTACATGCACAGGTGATGACTAGAATTTCATGATTTATATAATCAGGTATATCTTACCGTCATGCGTTAGCGGGTATTCTCCTATTTGCCACTGTAGATAATACGGTGTGGTAGAATAATATACGGGGATTCAATCTTGGAATAGCCGGAGTGGAATGATTCAGGCGACCTTATGACGGGTGCGCAGGCATCTGGTGCACAGGTTAAGGCGCTTTTGCTTACCGTCTATAGTAATGGTAGCTGGATGAATATTGGGAGTCCAGCTTCGATTAGTACGTCGCTTGGAATGACTGACATTATGACCAAACAGCGGTGTTTTCCCGCATAAATCACATTTCAACTTGGATTCTCCTTGGATTTCTTGTGTGTAACTATTGCAATATCCCGTGAATAATAGTAACATAATGAATTAAGATTATCAAGAACGTTAATATCTGAATTATATCCGGGTTCTCAGGTAAATCCGATAAGGATGGATAAATATGACTCAAATAAAGACTGTAGCCGGGCAGGACCTGAGGGACATGTTCTCGGCAGCCACAACGTGGCTGGAAAAAAGCTCTTCTGAGATTGACGCACTTAACGTTTTCCCTGTACCTGATGGTGATACGGGAACCAACATGATGCTAACGATGCGTTCTACCATGGAGGAAGCTTTCCGGGCGCCGGACAACAGTGCTGCGGGTGTTGCCGACGCCATGGCTAAAGGGGCTCTTCTGGGAGCCCGCGGAAACAGCGGTGTTATCCTGTCGCAGGTGTGGCGTGGTCTGGCAGAAGGACTTGCAGGTAAGGAGTCTATTACTACCGCCGATTTTGCCAGTGCCTTGGAGCAGGCGGCAACAACGGCGTATAAGGGTGTCAGCAACCCGGTCGAGGGCACCATGCTTACTGTGATGAGGGCGGTTGCATCAGCGGCTCGAGACCAGGTTGACAGCGGCAACGAAGATATCATATCGCTGTTGGAAGTCGTTGTTGAAGCAGCCAGGGATTCTGTAGCTAATACACCTCTTCTGCTCAAAGTATTGAGAGAAGCGGGAGTGGTCGACGCCGGAGGGCAGGGCATTTATACGCTTTTTGAAGGTGCTCTGCGTTACCTGCGGGGAGAGGTAGAGTTGATGCGGCTGCGCAAGCCGCAGATAATCGTCAGTGAAATACCGCATACGACACCACTACCACAAACGGGTGTCATTGATGAGGTTCCATACGGCTACTGTACTGAGTTTATGCTCAAAGGAGAAAAAATAGACACCGATGTTATTATAAAGAGACTTGAACATAAAGGTGAATCTTTAATCGTTGTCGGTGACGAATCGGCGGTAAGAATCCATATTCATACTTTAGATCCGGGTAATATTTTACATTGGGCTACCAAGTTGGGTACCATGCACCAGGTTAGTGTTAGAAATATGGACGAACAGCATCAGGATTTCCTGGAGATGCAAAAGGAAAGAGTGCCCACCGCCGATACGGCCGTTATCACCGTTGTCTCCGGAGATGGGCTTAGTGATATCTTTGCCAGCCTGGGAGCGACCGCTGTCATACCCGGAGGGCAAACCATGAATCCCAGTACTAAAGATATCCTCCAGGCGGTAGAGTCCGCCCCTTCCGATAAGATAATTATCCTGCCCAATAATAAAAACATAATTCTCGCCGCTGAACAGGTTCAATCACTGACGCAAAAACAGGTAGCGGTTGTACCCAGCACCACGATTCCACAGGGAGTGGTAGCGCTCCTGGCGTTCGACTATGAAGCCGACTTCAAGACAAATACTCGCATCATGGAAAACGCAATTTCAACGGTAAAGTCAATTGAAATAACACGCTCTGTTCGCTCCACCAAGGTAAACGGTCTCAAGATAAAGCGTAAACAGCCTATCGGCCTGCTGGATGGAAAGCTTGTAGTTGCCGGTATCAGTGATATTGATGTTCTTAATAAGCTCTTGGATAAAATGGAGATGGATAAAGCGGAGATTGTTACCATTTATCATGGGGAAGATGTCGAGACAGCCGAAGCGGAACAAATTAGTGCCGGAATCACCGAAAAATATCCTCGGATACAGGTTGAGGTAGTACGGGGTGGTCAGCCGCACTATAGCTATATTATATCAGTAGAGTAGAAAGGTGGTGTTGGGACATGACTGTCAAAATTGTTACGGATACCCTCTCTGATATTACCGGTGACCTGGCAAAGGATCTGGATATTACCGTCGTTCCCCTCTATGTACGCTTCGGTGATGAAATATTCCGTGACCGGGTGGAAATAAACAGCGAAGAATTCTATCGACGGCTGGTATACGAGGATATCTTGCCATCGACAACCCAGCCGACACCCAATGATTTCCTGGTTGTCTATGAAGAGCTTGCCAAGGAGACCGATGAAATTCTGGTGATTGTTGTTTCCAGTAAGCTAAGCGGAACCTATCAATCGGCAACCCAGGCCAAGGATATGCTCAAGGCGAAGTGCCGGATTAATATCGTCGACTCGCTATCGGTAGCCATGGGGATGGGCCTGATAGTAATCGCTGCCGTCAACGCTGTGAAAAACGGTGCCAACCTAGATGAAGCAACCCAGTTTACCCGGAAGGCTTTATCCAGGTCACGCCTTATTGCCTATTTTGATACCTTGAAATACCTGGCCAAGGGAGGGCGTATCGGTAAAGCGCAGGGCCTGCTGGGTTCAATGCTTTCGGTGAAGCCGATTTTGACGGTGAAAGACGGTGAGATGTCACCCCTGACAAGGGTGCGTTCTCTAAATAGTGGTTTTGATTACCTTTACAACGTGGTGGCTAATGCCGGGAAAATAGAGTCACTGGCGGTAGAACATGCCACCACTCCCGGTGATGCTGATAAACTCGTGGAACGTTTCAGCTCGATTTTCCCCAAAGATAATATTTACCGGTCCATAATCAGTCCGGTTATCGGGACTTATGCCGGTCCCAATGCCCTGGCGATTTCATACCTGGAAGCAGAGTAGGAATAATGCCGGTTAAAATTGTTACCGATAGCGTTTCCGATGTGCCTATCTATCGTTCCAAGGTAAGTCCGGTTATCGGCACCAATGTAGGACCCAGTGTTATCGGGGTGGCGGTGCTGGGTGGCAAGTAAAGCCGATATTGAGGTAAATACACTAACTTTATTATGCCTGTAAAAATCGTAACCGACAGCGTAGCCGATATTCCCGCCGAAGTAATTGATGAACTGGGTATTTCCGTTATTCCGGTGGTGGTACGTTTTGGAGAAGAGATATATCATGACGGCATTGACATCACCACCGATGAGTTCTATGAGAAGTTAGTTAATAGCAGGGTCATGCCGACTACCTCGGTGCCTTCACTCGATATGTTCGTTCGGACTTATGCCAAACTTGCTGAGCAGAACGATGAGATACTGGTCATCATGCTCAGTTCAAAACTCAGTGGTATATATAACGCAGCTGTCCAGAGTGCTGATCTAGTAGAGAGCAAATGCCGTATCGAAATAGTCGATTCCGGCTGTGCGGTCATGGCACAGGGTTTAGTCGTTATCAAGGCGGCTCGGGCAGCACAAGATGGAGCCAGCATGGATGACCTATTGGATTTAGTCCGTACGAATCTTCCCCGCTCCGAGATGCGGGCCGCTTTTGATACTCTCGAATACCTCCAGAGGGGCGGGCGTATCGGGAAAGCTCAGGCTTTATTAGGCTCTATACTAAAAATAAATCCTCTCGTTACTCTTAAAGACGGCGTCGTCGAGCCAGCTGGGCGAACCCGTTCGCGCGCTAAGGCGATAGACCGTCTCTATAAATTTGCACAGAGTTATTCCTATATCGAAGAACTGGCTGTAGAGGGTGCTGATTGCCCTGAGGACGTTGATTATCTGGTGAAGCGTCTGGGGACCATCTTCCCCGAGGAACGTATCTACCGCTCCCGTACCACCCCGGTTATCGGCACTCATACCGGTCCTGGTCTGATACTGGTAGCGGTACTGGGCGACAAATAGACCGCCCGGATATCGTCGGTTTTGTTTGGTTTTAGTAGATTTTAGGATGCTCTCCCCCTGACCCCCTCTCAAACAGGTACATATTCAATGCTCATTACTTAGTCCGTTTGAGAGGGGGAGAGTTTTTTAAGAGGGGGCGAAGCCCCCTCTTTCGCTTACTCCCCTCTCCAGCCAATGATATTTACGGTGTATTACATCGATGTTTCCGGCTGGAGAGGGGTCAGGGGTGAGGTATGCACCCACCAATCAAATGCAAATAGAACCATATCGACTCTCAGTTTTCATTCCATAGCGTTTATAGCCTATAATATTGCCAGGATAAAATTTCTATGAATGCTGAACCTTTGCGTAAAATCCTGGCTCTCGAGCGTGAAAAAGGTTATGACGATTCAGCGGTGTTCGGAGGCCTGAATAAATTCCTGAATAACTGGTCTGAACAGGCTGTAGAGTCAGTTTCCAATCCTGAAACGTTGAGGTCCTTCCGAAAGCTTTTCAAGACCGACTATGCATCGATGACGGTGGAAGAGAGGAAGGAATGGGTGGCAAACGTTCTAGATTTCCTGGATGAACTTGAAGGTAAAAGCAGCGTTTCTGAAAAAACCGAAACAAAAAAGGTACGTCCCAAGTCTATCAAACGTCCTGCCAAACCCAAGAAGGCTCCCGCAGCGGAAAGCGTTAAAGGACTGGATTTACCGGTTACGGCCGTCAGGGGCATCAGCACAGCTCTGGCGGGTAAATTCGGGAAGATGGGTGTGAAGACTATCCGGGACCTGCTCTATTTCTTCCCTCACCGTCATCTGGACTACAGCCGACTGAAGTCTATTTCACAGCTTGCCGAGGGTGAAGAACAGACCATCATTGCCAGCGTGTGGCAGGCGCAGGAGACCAGGCCGGGTGGACGACGCAGCACCGAGGCGATTGTCGGTGACGAGACGGGGAATATCCGGGTCGTCTGGTTCAACCAGCCCTATCTGGCGAAGAAAATGACAACAAACAGCAGGATAATAATCAGCGGGCGGGTCAGCCTGTTTAAGGGACGCCACGTATTTCAATCACCGGAATGGGAAATGTTGGAAAGCCAGGACTATGTGCATACGGGGCGACTCGTTCCCGTATATTCGCTGACCCAGGGTTTGCGACCGCGTCAGGTCAGGAAGCTTCTAAAGGACTTCATCGACCTTTGGGCCTGGCAGGTGGAGGATTTTCTGCCTCCGGATTTGATAAATCGACTTGGTTTTCTCGAGCTGCCGCAGGCTATCAGCCAGGCGCATTACCCCGATGATGAGAATATCAAGGACAAAGCCCGGAGAAGGCTGGCTTTCGATGAGCTGTTCCTGTTGCAGCTGGGGGTGATGGGGAAGAAACGCGACTGGAAAGAGGGCCGACCCGGCAGTCCTTTTACCATCCCCCGTTCGCTGCTGGACGCCTTTACTGAATCGCTTTCCTTTAAGCTAACAGCTGCCCAGGACAGGACGCTGAGGGAAATATTAACCGACCTGGAGAAACCGGAGCCGATGAGCCGTTTGCTCCAGGGGGAAGTGGGCAGCGGTAAAACGGTTGTGGCCGCGGCGGCACTGCTGGTGGCGGCGGCTAACGACCTCCAGGCGGCGTTCATGGCCCCCACCGAGATTCTCGCCGAGCAGCACTTCGCCACCATTTGCGAGTTGCTATCACGGGTGGGGCAGGAAGAAGGGGAGGGATATTTGCGTACCTACTCCGGACTCCTTTCCCGACCGCTTACCCTGGCCTTGCTTATCGGTGATATCAAGCAATCAGGTAAACGTCAGCTCCAGAAGGCTATTACCTCCGGTGAGGTGGATATCGTCATCGGCACTCATGCCCTGGTGCAAAAGGGGGTGGATTTTCCCAGGCTGGGGCTGGTTATCGTCGACGAGCAGCACCGCTTCGGTGTTGAGCAGCGTTCGGCGTTAAGGGGCAAGGGATTAAGTCCCCATATGCTGGTGATGACGGCTACACCGATACCGCGCACCCTGGCTCTGACGTTATATGGCGATCTCGATCTTTCGGTGATTGACGAGTTGCCCCCCGGACGACAGACGGTGAAAACAAAATGGCTCCAGCCTGAGCAGATGGCTAGCGCTTATGCTTTCATCAGGAAACAGGTAGCGGGGGGGTACCAGGCTTTTATTATCTGCCCCCTGATAGAAGAGTCCGAGGCTATCGCCGCCCAGGCGGCTGTGGTGGAATACGAGCGCCTTTCGCAGGAGGTCTTCACCGATTTACGTCTGGGCCTTTTGCATGGTCGTCTTTCCGGGGAGGCCAAGGACAGTGTGATGGAAAACTTCCGTGCTGGTAGCCTTGATATTCTGGTTTCGACTCCGGTGATAGAGGTGGGTGTCGATATACCGAATGCCACGGTAATGATGGTGGAAAGCGCTGACCGGTTCGGCCTGTCCCAGTTACACCAGTTTCGGGGTCGGGTAGGCCGTGGACAGGCACAGAGTTATTGCATGCTCGTTGCGGAGAATCCTTCGGAAGTGGGCCGAGAACGCCTTGACATAATAGAGAATACCCAGGATGGCTTTAAGCTGGCGGAGGAAGATTTGAAACTAAGAGGCCCGGGTGAATTCTTCGGCACGCGTCAGAGCGGTCTGCCCGACCTGCGTATGGCCAGACTTTCGGATGTGGCTTTACTGGAGCTTGCCAGGAAAGAAGCCATTGCGATTTTTGAGAAAGACCCGGAGATGAAGGAAGCGGAGCACCGTCTTCTTGCCTGGGAACTTGCCAGAGTCTGGCCGGAAACGGGTGAATGGAGCTAAAAAAGAGCGAGTTTATGGTATTCCTACCAAAATACCATGGATTTCTACTTAATTTATACCTTTAAAGGATACGCTTGATTGATTACTTATTATAAAATAGACAGAGAAAGTCTAGGAGACCGGTAAGTTTGTCTTATGCCAGGGTAATCGTAAATCCGGTAGCCGGAGCGGGCCGGACGGCACGGGAATGGCCGCGGATAATGAACTTTTTCAAGAGGCAGGGATTAAACTTCGAGCATGATATTACCGAAGCCCCCGGGCACGCGGTGGAGCTGGCCAGAGACGCTACGAAAAACGGCTATGAGACGGTAATATCCATTGGCGGGGATGGCACGATTAATGAAATTGTCAATGGTCTTTATAAAGCGGGTGGCAATAAAGATATAGTGCTGGGGATGGTTTGTACGGGAACCGGCAGTGATTACGCCCGTACCGTAGGTATATCCCGTCGGTACGAGGAAGCCTGTATGAGGATTTTACAGCCGAAGAAACTTACCGTCGACCTTGGTGTTGTGGAATACGCTGATAATGGACACAAAATGGAGAGGATTTTTGTGAACTTTGCCGGGATAGGTTTTGACGCTGAGATAGTCAGACGGACTACCCGTAATTTCAAGGCTCTGGGTAGCACCGTTTCTTATCTTTTAGGCGTATTTACTACCCTGGTTGCGTACAGGAACAGGGAGGTTAAACTTATTATTGATGGTGAAGAAATGGAGAGGGAGGTATGCTCGGTGATAGCGAATAACGGCAGGTACGGCGGCGGTGGTATGTTTACCGCGCCCGGTGCCGACCTTACCGACGGTTTGCTGGACCTGCTGATTATCGGTAATATCGGCAAGGCTGACCTTATACGTTCTTTGCCGCGTATATACAAGGGCACTCACCTTACCCATCCAAAGGTAACCATGAAGAAGGCCAGAGAAATAGAGATAAAGTCAACGTACCCTTTGAATTTACAGGCTGACGGTGAACTACTCGGCGAATTACCGGCACGCTTTCGTATTTTACCTTCGGCTTTGAATATTATCGTTTAGTCGGATCAAGATAATCTAACCGAAACAGGATAATGATATAGAACATACAGGAATTCGCCAAATGGCGAGGAATTTATGAAATATCTGCTGAGCATACTCGTGGTATTCGTGGTACTCGATGGGTTTCTAACCCGGTTTCTCATCGACGGAGGATTGGCGCGGGAAGGCAATCCTTTATTACAGAGGCTGGTGGGTGAGAACGGCTTTCTTATTCTTAAAGTGGTCGGCGCATTGCTTTGCGCTTTTATATTGTTGGATATTTATAGACATTTTCCCAGGGTAGCCATAGTCGTTACCTGGTGCTGTGTGATCTTTTACGGCGGTGTCGTGCTCTGGAATACCAGCTTACTCTTATAGCTTGAGTCCTGATATTTCCTGGCTTTTGGGGCGTTTCCAATTCGGCGTGACCGCTGGGATACTTTCTACGAAAACAACCTCTCTGGGTAGTTTATAATCAGCCATGCGACCCTGGCAGTATTGGCGGATTTCCTGTTCCGTGGCGGTTTCCCCCGGTTTAAGGCGTACCAGTGCTCTTACCGTTTCTCCGCGAAGGATGTCAATCACACCGACAACCCTTGATTCGGCTATTTTAGGATGAGTATTAAGCACCTCTTCAATATCGCGGGGGAAGATATTCTGTCCCTTTAATATGAGCATTATTCTTTTACGGGCGGTAATAAACAGGTTGCCTTCTTCATCAATCCGACCGATATCGCCGGTGTGCAGCCATCCGTTTCGTAAGATTCTGGCGGTTGCCTCGGGTTTATTATAGAAGCTGGTCATAACCGGACCCCGCATAACGATTTCCCCTTCTTGGTTGAGGGGGAGCTCATTGTCATTATCATCGAATATCTTCATTTCCCAGCAGGGCATAGCCTTTCCCGAGGCGCCGATGGGACCCGTGCCATCGATGGGTGAAACGGTAGCGTGCGATACCGTCTCGGTCTGACCCCAGATATCGAGCAGGTTCAGGTTGAAATATTGCTTGAACAGGTGGATAACCTCAACCGGCAGGGGCGCACCGCCGCTGAGACACACGCGGAGCGAGCTTAAATCGTAATTGGCTCCCTCCTTACGGGCGACGTTTATCATCAGGGCGTAGATATAAGGAACGCCCATGTAAATCGTGCCCTTTTCTTTCTCTACGATTTCCATGAAGCTGTGTATCGAGCGCCCCGTACCCGGCACCACGACTAGGGTACTGCCCTTAGCGATAGACCCCAGTAAAACCGAGACCAGGCCAAACTGGTGATACATGGGCAGGGCAAAGCCTATCAGCACGTCTTTTTCGGTCTGATTCAATACGTCTCCTGATGTAATAGCTTCGGTGCTGATACTCCGGTGGGATAAAACGACGCCGTGCGGGTCCTGCGTGGGACCCCCTGTATAAGAAATCGTGGCGGGGTCATCAGGCTCAACGCGGATATCGACGGCTTTTGGTGGATTCTCATAGACAATCTGGTTATAGCTGATAAACCGGCCATCCAGTTCGGGGTCGATGGTGATGACATGCTTGATAGAACGGAAACGCGGTAAAGCCGGTACCAGCGATGCCAGCGGCGGATTGTCCGCTACAAATACTTTAGGCTGGCAGTCACGGAAAAGACTGTCCAGTTCATCGGCGACGTACCGGGAATCTAGAGGAACGGCTATGGCTCCGGTTTTCAGAATGCCGAAGAAAACAGTAACGAATTCCGGATTGCTGGACTGCATCGTGGCTACGCGGTCGCCTTTTTCTACGCCCATCTGCAAAAGGGCGTTGGCAACCTTGTTGGATGTATCCTCCAGTTCCTGGAAAGATACACGGCGTTCACCCAGAAGAATTGCCGTCTTGTCACCGTAACTCCTGGCGGCGTTCTCCAGCATCTGAATTAAATTCATCGTTCTTCTCGTTTCTATTCGATTATTGGTTCTTCCAGCACCACAGTGGCATCTACGGCTACAGCGCCATCGCTGCCCGCTATCACCGGATTAAGGTCTATTTCCTTAACAACCGGATTTTTCTCTACGAAATCGGACACAGCCATCAGCATATCCTCCAGTGCCGGAAGGTCGGCGGGTGGTTGTCCCCGGTAACCCGTGAGCAGTTTATATCCCTTTACCTCCCGAATCATTTCTCCGGCGTCTTTCCTGGTTACCGGTGATATTCTGAGTGATATATCCTCAATAATTTCTACCAGTAATCCACCGAGTCCGAACATGATTACCGGTCCGAATTGCGGGTCTTTGGACATGCCGATAATCACGGCAACACCGGGAGACGCCATCTTTTGCACGGAAATACCCTGGACCTTTGCTTGAGGATTCCGCTGGCCGATGTTCTCCAGGATTTCCCCGTAGGCCTGTTCTACCTTCTCCGGGTTGTCCAGGCCCAGCCTGACGCCGCCACTATCGTTTTTGTGGATGATATCCGGTGAGGCTATTTTAAGAGCCACGGGGTAGCCTAGTCGATTGCTCAGGGAAATCGCTTCCGATGCTGAAGTGGCCAGTTCGGTAAGATTACAGTTTATTCCCGCCTGCCCGAGTAGTCTCTTGGACTCAATCTCTGTCAGGAACAGTCTGCCTTCACTTCGAACTTGTTCAAATATCGGGTTCATGATTAACGGAGCAATCATCAGAACACGGGTATTAAATCGGGTTATTTTAGTATACCAGACCTCAACGGAATTTGAAAATTCCGGGCCGGATTATGAATCTAAGAGAGCTTGTGTATCGCTGGCGTTCAGCTTTCTTATTTCTCCCTCTTTTAAATCACCGAGGCAGAGATTACCGATACGTATACGCTTTAATGCCAGGACTGGGTGTTTTAATCGTTCGAACATACGGCGTACCTGCCTTTTCCTGCCTTCGTGGATGGTGATGCTGTAATTAAAGGGTGGTAAAGATACGGTTTTTACCCTGGCCGGGTGCGTCATACCGTCTTCCAGCCTGATACCATTCTTGAGTTTCAGTCTTTCACCGGCGGTAAGGCTGCCCGTTATCTGGACCAGGTATTCCTTTTCATGCTCGAACCGCGGGTGAGTCAGCCGGTAGGTAAGGTTGCCGTCGTTGGTGAGCAAAAGCAGACCGGTGCTGTCCTCATCTAGGCGGCCAGCCGGGTACAGCCTCAGGCGGCGGTATTTCTCCGGCAGTAAATCCATAACCGTCCGACGTCCTCTTTCATCGGAGGTAGTGGATATGATGCCTTCCGGCTTGTTGAGCATCAGACAGACTGTCTCTTTCGGTTTGAGGTGGATTGCTTTGCCGTCAACGAGGATATGGTCTGTAGCCGGGTTGATAGCATGATTAAAATTCTCGATTACTTCACCGTTAACGGTAACCTTGCCCTGCTTGATGATATCAGCCATACGACGGCGTGAGCCGATACCATTGTCGGTGAGCGTTTTAAGGAGCGGTCCGGTAGTCATAGGGATTATCTGCTTTACCTTCTATAGAAAAAATAAAGTCGGGTTTAGTTATTTATATATTTCACTATAACAAATAATTAGAACGTGTGAAAAGCAGGCTTTAGTATGGCTGTGATATAATAATTGGGTACGGATATATTTATAGAGGTAGGAAGTCTGCAAGGAATAGACATAGCCCGTAGAGCCGTGGAAATAGCCAGCGAGAAGCAGGCAAGCAATATCGTGCTGCTGGACGTGCGCGATATCTGCACCTTCAGCGATTATTTTGTAATCTGTTCCGGGGATAACGAGCGACAGATACGCACTATCTACGAAGATATAGAACAGAGTTTAAAAAAAGAAAACGAAATAACTCACCACAACGAAGGCACGATAGATTCAGGATGGCTGTTACTCGATTACGGCGACGTCATCGTGCATATATTCTCGGAGGAAGAACGCGAGTATTACCGACTCGATGAGCTCTGGCAAGATGCCCGGCCGGTTATCAGGATACAGTGAAGCCAGTTTTTAATCAAAAATTTCCTTCTCAGAAAAGAAAATCTCAATCTCTTTTTCCGCGTTCTCAGGCGAATCGGAAGCGTGTGTCGAGTTACGCTGGATGTCCAGTCCGAAGTCTTTCCGTATCGTTCCGTCTGTGGCTTTAGCCGGGTCGGTGGCACCCATTAACTCACGTATTCTATCGACAGCACCTTCACCTGAGAAAACAGCCGCGACTATCGGCGTGGATATGATATATTCCACCAGGTCCTTAAAGAAGGGTTTATCTCTATGGATGGCATAATGCCGTTCGGCCAGGGCTCTATCCATGTGGAGCATTCTCATCGCAACAAGTTTAAGTCCGGCACCTTCAAGTCGACTCAGTATTTCGGTTGCCAGCCCTCTTTCCATAGCATCGGGTTTAATCAGGACCAGTGACTTCTCCATATTTAGAATCGCCTCCAATTTCATCTATAACTTATTATTATACAGAAACGGATTAATTATAAAGTCTGGACAGGTCATCGACGCTGACCGATTCCAGTGATGCAACGATAAGGTCGGCTTCCTTAAGCTTATCTCCGGGATGGCTGTTAGCCACCGCAACGCATTTCATACCGGCTCTCTTAGCCCCGGCGACCCCGGCTACGGCGTCCTCAATGACAACACAGCCAGTGGGTTCAACCTTGAGCTTTTCCGCGGCCAGCAGGAAAATCTGGGGACTCGGTTTGCCCTCGGTGACCTCCCGCCCACAGGCAACGGCACCGAAGTATTTTTCAATCCCCAGACCTACGAGGATAATCCGTACGTTATCAGGCGGCGCCGAAGAAGCTATCGCTGATTTTATCCCGCGTTCATGTAGCGAGGAGAGCAGTTCGATTGCTCCCGGCAGCGCTTTGATGTTATCGGCGACTAGTCGGCGATAGGCTACCTCTTTCTTATCGGCAATAGCATCGAGAGCCTGCTGAGATATGGTCTCTTTTACCGTATCCCGGATGATCGTATCATTCCGCTGCCCGAAATGCTTCATAAAGTGCTCTTCGGTAAATTCTATGCCCATTTGAGAAAAGATTTCCTGCCAGGCGCGACAGTGGTAGATACCGGTATCGGCAATAACGCCGTCGAGGTCCCAGAGCACTGCCTGAAATCTCGTATCAGACATGCCTCTTGCTCTCCCTGACCTTATCGACCTTGCCAGCTTCGTTTTCGGCGATAAATTGCTTGGCGGTGCTTTCAGCAATTACAGTACCATCCTTCAGGCATACCTTTCCTTCGGTCTCGATGAGTTTCTTGCTATGCCGGACTATCCGGGCGGTTATGACCAGTGGCACTTCAACCTTTACCGGCTGCCTGAGTCGAATGTTGACGCTGGCAGTGAGACAGGTATTGCCCGTGGCATAGGCTGCATTGCTCATTACTTCGTCCAGAAGGCAGCCCAGAATGCCGCCATGAAGGAGACCGGGCCACCCCTGGTGAGTTTTATCCGGCGTGAACTCGGTACGGAGCATGTCTCCGTCTCTGGTGAACTTGAGTTTCAGTCCGATGGGATTGTTCATGCCACACCCGAAGCAGAGACCTTCATCAAGGTCGGCGTTAAGCGTTACTTTTGGTACGGCTACCATGAGTATTTCTCCATTTCTTACCTGTCGGGTTGTTCTTTTATAAAATGTTCCCAGCCTGATTGACGTATCTGAACGGGATTACCGTTACTGTCGAACAGACTGATTTCACCGGGATTGCCATCGGTGATTTCACCGACGACGGTTATAGGACAGGATGATTCTGCCTGTATTTTCGCCATATCGCTAGCATCACCGGTGAAAAGCAGCTCGTAATCTTCACCACCCGAAAGCGCCATCTCCACTGCCTTATCGCCGTAAACCTGCCTGACCGGGGGGAAAACCGGCAGCTTATCAACATCCACCCGGGCGCTGACGTGGCTCGTCTCGCAGATATGACGCAGGTCGGCGAGGAAACCGTCGCTGATGTCGATGGCTGTACTGATACCGTGCTTGACCAGTAACTGTCCTTCAGCTACGCGCGGAAACGGTTTATGAAAAGCCTCTCTTAAGGAAGCGGTTATTTCCGCTGCCAGGTTGAGTTTGCGGGTAAGCATGTCCAGTCCGGCCGCGGCACCTCCGAGATGGCCGGTGACAGCAATGGTATCGCCGGTTCTGGCGTTTGAGCGACGTAATAAATCGTCCTGACCAGTGCCGAGAACAGTAACCGTAATCATAACCGCTGGCGACCTGCATGTATCACCACCGGCTAAACTCACGTGGAATTTTTTAGCCAGTTCGATCATCCCTCTATATAAAGAGGAAACGTCCTCAACTTCTGTTTCATCGGGTAAGCCCAGTGAGACCAGAGCGTATTCGGGGACGCCGCCCATAGCGGCAATATCGCTGAGATTTACCGCCAGCGATTTCCAGCCCAGCTCTTCCCATGATATGGTGTCGAGTGAAAAATGGATGTTTTCAATCAGGGAATCGACCGTAGCCAGTTGTGTCTGATTTTTTCCTTGCCAGGCGGCGGCATCATCACCGATGCCCACCAGAAATGGGGGATAGCCAGGCTGGCTATCCTGCGCATCGGCAATCATTTTTACCAGGAGGTCAATCAGCCCGAATTCTCCTAACTCGGATACTTTCATACGTAAAATTATACCATATTCATATTCGGACTCACTATTTCAGGGCACTTGGTAAAAAAGAGAGTCCCGATTTCTCGGGACTCAAGATAGCGGTTCAATTTCGCTGAAGAATCAGGATTTCTCTTCAACTTCGATATTTGTCGGGAACTGTTCCGATTCTGCTTTTATCGTGCGTTTCAAGGTAGGAATCCGGATGACAGCTACGAAGAGCCCCGCCGAGCCAATGGCAGCGGCGATAATCCTGTCCGATGCGTTTACGGGAATCAGCCAGGCGAGAATAAGAAGCGTCATTCCCATTATCGCGAACAGCACCGTGATAAACGTCCTGCGTGAATTTTCTTCCTTCATCTTAGTATCCTTTAACGATTGGGCTTACGTACACTATATATAACGATAAAAAGCAATTTCGGTTAGGTGGTCTGAGGAGGAATTTGATGGTGATAGCTGTTAAAGCACGTATCTTATAACGTATAATGGGTGCAAAGATGACCAGTATTAACTTGAGCAAGAGTAAATATCTAGCCATCGGTCTGATGGTAGCGATGATACTTATAAGTGTTGGTGGTTCTGTTTTAATTATCCAGCACTGGGAATACGTCATCAGGCTTCAGGGTGACGGTTATTGGGGTCTTTTCGTTATCTCGGTGTTCGCCGGTTCGCCGATACCGATACCGACCCCGAGTATGATATTAACCTTTACCCTGGGGAGTATATTGAATCCGCTGCTGGTAGGATTTGTGGCCGGGTTCGGCAATGGAGTCGGCAATGCTTTAATTTTCTGGACAGGCCGGGGCGGGCATCATTTATTCAGGAGTCTGGTATCTCCCCAGCCGCCTAGCAGCACTCCCCGTTCGCGGATAGGGAGATTTTTCCAAAAGATATCGCGAGTGCCGGAATTTATCAAGAACAGGGTTTTATGGGCGGTATTTTTACTTTCTATCTACCCTAATCCTGTCCTCCTGCCCCTGATTCTCGGTATGGGGGCGACGCGTTACCGATTCTGGAAGTTCTTTCTGGTCGTCTGGGCGGGTAAGACTGCCCAGAGCATGATACTCAGTTATCTGGGTTATTTCGGGTTGCGTTCAATGCTGCGCTATTTTGGAATCTTCGATACACCGTAGGGATTCAGGCACGGTTGGGTATTCCCCTTTTCCAATCGGGAAAAACCTGCTATGATATTCCTAAATGCGTTACGCCATATTAGCGGATATTCATGCCAACCTGGAAGCTTTCACGGCGGTGCTGGATGACATCGGTGAGAAGGGTGATATCGAGGAAATCTGGTGTCTGGGAGACGTTGTCGGGTACGGGCCAGACCCGCATCGTTGTATAGAAATACTTAACCAGAGTCGGCATGTCTGTGTTGCCGGTAACCATGACATGGCGGCTATCGGCAAGGTCGAGACAACCTATTTCAACTCGCTGGCGGCTAACGCAATACAGTGGACGACCGGGCAATTGACTCCCGATGATGTTCAATACCTGGAGAATCTACCTTTGACTATCCAGAAGGGCGATTTTATGCTGGTGCACGGCAGCCCTATGGAACCCCTCTGGGAGTACGTGATATCTACCGGTATTGCCGTCAGGAATTTTACCTATATTGAGACCACCTACTGCCTGGTGGGCCATTCTCACGCGCCGATGGCTTTTATGAAGGACAAGGATGTGGGCTGTAAGCCAGTGCAGCTGTCACCGGGTATCGGGCTGGCGCTGGGTGATAACAAGATGATTATCAATCCGGGCGGGGTGGGACAGCCCCGTGACGGCGACCCGCGAGCCAGCTACGCTATTTATGACAGCGAAAGACAGATGATACATCTGTACCGCATTCCTTATGATATCGATACCACGCAGAAGAAAATCATGGAATACGGTTTGCCGGTGGCTCTGGCAAGCCGGCTGGAAACGGGGCGGTAAAGGCTAGGAAATCCATACTTCTACTCTACTTATCAACTTGATTTCTCCATTTTTGTACTCATAGGCGATGATACCTCCACTTCCGTACAATGGGCCTCTGCTTGAAGAAAAGTACAGGAGAACGATTCCAGTTTTGGGGTCATATACTGGCAGGGATATATAGATTATCTCACTTACTTCTGGGCTATCACGGCGTAGGTTTTCCCAAGCACCGGGATCCCATGATTTCCCAGGGTAAATGTTTGTTTCGTCATAATCTATGATATAGCCATTTTCTGGAGAAGAAGAGATATCCAAAATCACATCTGTAGTATTGCGTTCAAACAGAGCTTCGACCAGCCTGGAATAATCATACCCGTATTTAATAAATTTATTTTGGATATTTTCCTTATTCACCGGCATGCCATGACCAAGAGAAGCTTCTGGACTGACAATATTATAGCATCCGCGACTTGCTGCCTCTTCAGAATATTGGGTAAGTATGAGAGTGATTATTTTGTTATATTCCTCCTGGGTAACTTCTTGAGTGATTTCTTCGGTAACTTGATCGATAACTTCTTCGGTGGTTGTGCAACTACCCAAAACGCCACAAGTTATTATCATAATGCTAACTGATAAAACCAGATATGTAATCCTCATATTTCCCTCACACCTCTCAATCAACGGATGTTCGGTTGGTTTTGCCAGAAAGATAGCACCAACACCTAAATATGTCAAATTGTAAAAATAATATTCTTTCCTTGACAAGAACCACCCCCACCCATTACGATTTTTAGTGAGGTCGTGCTAGATGGGGAGCTAGCGGTGCCCTGAACCTGAAATCCGCTACAGCAGGGTCGAATTCCTGCTTGAGGCTGTTGTCTGGTGGGACTACCCGGGTTAAGCGGTGCTGAAGGCCGGGTCCTGCGCGGCAGAAAACCATGAATCCCGTCAGGTCCGAGAGGAAGCAGCGGTAAATGGTCTCTTCTGGGTGCCGCAGGTACGCCTGGTTGGAGCTGGCTGGCCTTGGCAAGCCGTTAGGTGGAGTCGAGGGCAGGTGCACGGCCTCATATATTTATGATGAGCAAAAGCCTCTCTCAGGGCGGTCGGGATTCGTTGCTGGCGCAGACGAAAAAGTGGCTGCGTCGCTCCGGTCTCCGGGCGAGGAAAAGCCTGGGACAACATTTTCTGGTCGATGAAGATATCCTCAAGCTGATTCTGGATACCGCTCAGCTTGCTCCCACCGATACCGTCATCGAGGTTGGACCCGGACTTGGTGTTTTGACCAGAGAGCTTGCCGGGCAGGCGGGGTGGGTAATAACCATCGAGCTGGACAGCAAACTGGCGGATGCTCTGAAGAAAACGCTGGCATCATTCGATAACGTTGTCATTATCAACGAGGATGTACTCGGAACCGACCCTCGCGAGTTATTGCAGACCCGGGCAGCGTTTCCGGACGTATTGCGTCCTTATAAAGTGGTCACCAACCTGCCTTACTACATTACATCGCCGGTTCTCCGCCATTTCCTCGAAGCCCCGGTAAAGCCGGAAACCATGATTGTCATGGTGCAGAAAGAGGTGGCCGAAGCGATTGTAGCCCGACCCGGACAGCGGAGCGTTCTGAGTATCAGCGTGCGGTTTTACGGAAACCCGAGCATCATCGACTATGTGCCTGCCAGCGCTTTTTATCCGCCCCCGGAGGTCGATTCGGCGATACTAAAGATAGACGTTTATTCAAGTCCGCCTGTCGATGTGGATGAAGAAGAATTCTTCAAGCTGGTACGAGCCGGTTTTTCCGCTGCCCGCAAGCAGGTGGTTAACTCGCTGACACAGGGTCTGCAAATGCCAAAGAAAGAGGTTTTAAGGCTACTGGAGAAAGCGGAAATAACGCCGCAGCGGCGGGCGGAGACATTTACCCTGGAGGAATGGGCGAGGTTATGGCGGGTATTTTCCAGGGAGAAGAGACAATAACATGCTGAAGATTGTGGCGCCGGCAAAAATTAACCTGACGCTCGAGGTACTGGGCAAACGCCCCGACGGTTTTCACGAGATACGCAGTGTGATGCAGACGGTAAGTCTGTGCGATGTTCTGTCATTTAATGAAGCGGATATAGATACTATTCAATGCGATATGGCAGGCTGGTCTGCGGAAAAGAGCCTGGTAAGCCAGGCAGTGAACCTGCTACGAGACGCGACAGGTTGCACCAGGGGGGTGGCGATAGATATTACCAAGAAGATACCTTTGATGTCGGGGTTGGGCGGCGACAGCAGCGATACCGCCGCGGTGCTTAAGGGACTTAACGAAACATGGGGACTCGGATTAACTCTGGAAAGGCTATCAGGGATTGCGGCTGATCTGGGCTCTGACGTGACCTTCTTCCTCCGGGGAGGTACGGCAATGGCTACGGGACGGGGTGAGGTAATAACCACTTTGCCGTCATTACCGGAGATGTGTTTGGTGTTAGTGGTGCCGGATATTGCTGTGCAGGAGGGCAAGACGGCGCGGATGTATCAAAACCTGAAAACATCGCATTATACTGACGGAACACAAACGGATAAAATAGCAGCAGCAATCAAGCGGGGAGAGAATCTGGATACTTCGCTGATTTTCAACACATTTGAGAATATAGCCTTCGATGACTTTAATATCCGTCGGGTATACGTAGAGCACCTCATTAAGCTGGGCGCGCCGCATGTCCACCTCGCTGGTTCGGGACCGTCGCTATTTACCATATTTAAGAATAAAACAGAGGCTGAGGACCTGTATACTCGTTGTAAAGACCAGGGGATGGAGGCCTATTTAGTATCAACGATATGAAAAACTTCAGGACATGGGGGAAATCGCCTTATAAAGTGGCTGTGGTTCACGGCGGGCCCGGCGCGCCCGGTGAAATGGCACCGGTAGCCAGTGAACTCTCGTCCGATTGGGGAGTCCTGGAACCTCTACAAACAAAAGACTCGGTGGAAGGGCAGATAACGGAGCTGGCTGAAGTATTGAAAGAACATGCCGACCTCCCGGCAATCCTGATAGGGCACTCGTGGGGGGCAGTATTGAGCTACATGACTACGGCCCGCTATCCTGCGCTCGTAAAGAAGTTGATAATTATTGGTATGCCGGCTCTGGAAATGAAAGACCGCCCTGATTATACGCCGATATGGCTTAGCCGTCTTCCGGAAAAAGAAAGAGTTCAGCTTACGACTCTACAGAGTTTCGTCGGGGATGGGAAAGAAGACGATAAAAGCGAAGCCATGGGAAAACTTTTCCGGTTGATTGCGAGAGCCGATTCATACGCTTACGTACCCTGTAAGGACGAAGTGTTGGAATACCAGCTTGGTATGAATATGTCTGTCGGGTCGGAATTTTGGGAGATACTAAAAACCAAAGAGTTATTGAATATTGGTGGGAAAATAAAATGCCCGGTGGTGGCAATCCATGGCGATTATGATTTACGCCTCGCCCGTGTGGTGAAAGGTTCACTCTCCGGTATTATTAAAGACTTTAAACTTGTATTATTGGAAAAGTGTGGTCATTACCCCTGGATGGAAAGATACGCCCGGGATAAATTCTACGAAATATTAAGGGAGGAGATAAAATAATGGCATATAAAACCGAGGATAATGTTCAGGAAGCTTTCGGTGGAGAGAGCAAAGCCAACCGCCGTTATACGTTCTTTGCGGATAAAGCGGAAAAAGACGGCTATCCGCAGGTGGCAAAGTTGTTCAGGGCTGTCGCTGAGGCGGAAACGGTACACGCGCGGAATCATCTGAACGCCGTCGACAGCATAGGTACCACCAAGGACAATCTATTCGCCGCCAGCCTCGGGGAGCAGGGGGAATACAAGAAGATGTATCCTGCTTTTATTGAGGTGGCTGAAAGGGAAAGAAACGATAGAGCCAAACGGTCTTTCGAATGGGCAAATAAGGTGGAGGAGATTCATCACGGGTATTTTGAGGAAGCCCTGGCGGCTGTCAGGGAGGGCAAGCAATTTGAGGAAGCTACTTACTATGTCTGCCAGGTCTGCGGTAATACGGTAACCGGGCAGCCCCCGGAACAATGCCCGATATGTGGTGCCTCTGCCAGTGCGTTTAAAGAGGTGGGGTAGGGGAAAGGGGA
>Ga0315554_1000525_pt1 | contig 22877 bp, 20 predicted proteins | sample SalMarSW160370MG_FD_202114 | JGI IMG/M metagenome (GOLD analysis project Ga0315554, IMG submission 202114) | Salt marsh sediment microbial communities from the Plum Island Ecosystem LTER, Massachusetts, United States - Salt Marsh Sediment SW1603-70 ...
CGAGGTCTATTCCAAATCGCGGCAGGAGGCGTTCGGCAAAGAGGTGCAGCGAAGAATTATGCTCGGCACATACGCGCTTTCGAGTGGATACTACGACGCTTATTACCTCAAGGCCCTTAAGGTGCGGAACCTGATACGGAGCGACTTTGTCAAGGCTTACCAGAAGTGCGATTGCATTATGATGCCGGTGTCACCGACGACGGCTTTTAAGATAGGCGAGAAGATTGCAGACCCGCTTACGATGTACCTTTCGGATATCTATACGATAGCTGCGAATCTTGCCGGTGTGCCGTCGATAAGTGTGCCGTGCGGGTTCGACGAAAACAAACTGCCCGTCGGGTTGCAGATACTTACGCCTGCGTTCAGCGAAGATAAACTGCTTCGTATAGCAAGGATGTATGAAAAGCAGACAGATTGGCACAAGGCTAAGCCGGGTATAATTAAAGACAATTAACCACGAATAAACACGAATGAACACTAAATAGTGTGATTTTGAGGCTGGATGGCTGAGAACGAAAATATAGTCTATAAAGACCTTTCGTATAAAATCATAGAGCTGGCGCTTGAAGTACATAATGAACTTGGATGCGGTTTTCTGGAAAAGGTATATGAGAATGCACTTATGGTGCTGCTTAACAGAGAGAACATACCTGCGAGGCAGCAAGCTGCGGCAGATGTTTATTTCCAGGAGAAAGTTGTAGGACAGTATTTTGCTGATATTCTTGTTGATAATAAGATGATACTCGAATTGAAGACCACGGAAACTATCACAAATATTCATAAAGCCCAAGTATTAAATTATCTTCGAGCTACCGGGCTTAAGCTGGGCTTGATTCTCAATTTTGCCAAACCGAAATTTGAGTACCAGAGGCTGGTCTTGTAATTAACCACGAATAAACACGAAGAAAAGAATTTTGATTCTATTATTGAGTTGCTTAGGAAGGATTATTTGTCAAAAAATGCAAAGAGTCTTACTAACAGAACAGGGGAAATAGTGCAAGATCACATTAATAGAGGTTTACCCAATTCTACAATGTGTCTAAACACGCAGTTAGGGGCTCATTATGACCACATAGATAGTTTGATTGATTATATTATCGAATCACTGAAAAAAGATTTTCCCAATATTCCGTTGGGGCAATGCAAGGAGAGACTGCTTGCAATAGTAAATGAGGAATACAGAAAATTAATTCCGTTTGCCAACAGCTTTTTAGTTAATACTGGATTGGCTTCACAAGGTATTTTAAGAGGTTTTGAAACAGGAATTGATAGAAAAAAAGAAGATGTAAGACAGGCGGTTGAAACAAAAATCGCTATTATAGAAGAGCAAAGGTTAGCTACTGCCGAGACAGTTAAGAAAAAACCCTGGTACAAAAAAGCCTGGCTATATATCACAGCGATTGCTGTGTTTTTAGCAGCCATACTTGCTATAATTTGGTATGCAGTGGATTTAAAAGAACGGTTTTTCCCCGGAAAGTAAAAGTAGAACATTAAGTTGTGTAGAATTGACTTGACTTACGCAGTCTTCAGGACAAAAAATCTATATTAAAATAGTGCCTGAAAAGATTTGTGTTTATTCGTGTTCATTCGTGGTTAATTGAAAACGGTTAGGGTTATCAGTATTGATTCGTGGTAAAGTTTTTAAATGAGTAATTTACAGTACAAGGTGGTGGTAGGACTTGAGATTCACGTGCACCTGAGCACGCGGACGAAGATGTTCTGCAGTTGTGCTCTGGAATACGGCGCTACCGCGAACAGCAGGGTGTGCCCGGTTTGTCTGGGGATGCCGGGTGTGCTGCCGGTGATGAATAAGAAGGCTTATGAGTACGCGGTGATGGCGGGCCTGGCGCTCAACTGTGAGATTGCACGTTTTACGAAGTGGGACAGGAAGAACTACTACTATCCGGATTTGCCGAAGAACTACCAGATAAGCCAGTATGATTTGCCGCTGGCGAATAATGGTTTTATTGAGATTCCTCTTGAAGACGGGTCGGCCAAAAAGATAAGAATTATCAGGGCACATTTGGAGGAGGACGCGGGTAAGAATCTGCACGCGGGGAATTTTTCGCAGGTGGATTTGAACAGGGCTGGAACGCCGCTGTTGGAGATTGTCACCGAGCCGGATATGACCAGTGCTGCTGAAGTGCGGGCACTGGCGGTTGAGCTGCAGCGAATTGTAAGATACCTCGGCGTCTCGGAAGCAGATATGCAGAAAGGGCATATGCGATTCGAGCCTAATGTGAACATGGTGATTTCGAAGGACGGCAAAGAGTATAAGACGCCGATAGTCGAAGTTAAGAATCTCAACAGTTTCAGGGCGCTCGAAAGGAGCATCGAGTACGATGTCAGCAGGCAGTTAGATGAGTTTATCGACAGCGGCAAAGTGATGGAGATGGGCAATAAATCGACCCGCGGCTGGGATGACGCTAACCAGGTGACAGTGCTGCAGAGGGAGAAAGAGGAAGCCCATGATTATCGTTATTTTCCGGAGCCGGATTTGGTGCCGGTCGAGCTTAGTGACGAGTGGCTGAAGGACATTCAATCGCGGATTTGCGAGCTGCCGTTAAAGAAACAGGTGCGATTTGTAAATGAGTACGGCCTGAGCGACTATGATGCGGGGGTGCTGACGCAGGACCGTGCGACCGCAGAATTTTTTGATAAAACTATACAATTAGGGGCGGACCCAAAGCGGGCGTGTAACCTCATAACACAGGATTATATGAAACTGGCCAACGAAAGAGTATGTGGTGTTGCCGACCTGGGAATCTCGCCGGAACAGGTAGCAGAACAGACCCAAATGATTATGCGCGGAGACATCAGCTCCACCGCGGCGAGCACAATAAGCGGTCTTATGGTAGATTCACCCGAATTGGGACCGGGACAGATTGCCGAGAGCCATAATCTGATTCAGAAGAGTGACGCGGGGGAGTTGGAGAAAATAGTTGAGCAGGTCCTTTCGGACAATGCCGCAGCGGTAGAGGATGTCAAAAGCGGCGGCAAAAAAAGCAGTAAGGCGAGAGGGTTTTTGTTAGGCCAGGTAATGCAAAAGACAAAGGGGCAGGCTAATCCTAAAGTAGTTTCTGAGATTCTCGTCAGAAAGCTGGTTTAGAGTTTGGGAAAGGTTGATTTTGTATGCCTACAAAAGTGCAAAAGGCATTAGAGGTTGTGGCGAAGAAGGTGGAGATGGAAGGAGCAGAGGGGGCTACTATCCGCATTCTTATATCGAAGGCTGACGGGGCGGATAAATTCGCGATGCGGATGTTCGAGGTGCAGAGTGGCGGGCATACGCCTTTACACAGTCACCCGCACGAGCATGAAGTATTTGTTCTCGAAGGTGACGGCGTATTTATATGTGAGGGGAAAGAACACGCGATAGCGGCTGAGCATGTTGTTTTCGTTCCTGGCGGGGCAGAGCATCGGTTTGTGAACACGGGGGATTCGGTTTTGCGGTTTCTTTGTCTGGTGCCGGCGGCAGCGGCGGGATAGCCAGTAAGAAGGTCTCGGCCTTATTTTACCACTTTCGACAGGAGATATCCACAACGAGTCATTGCAGGCGGTGCGCCTTTATTGGGCAGGTTTGATTTTCTGTAGCTCCGATAATAAAAACAAGCCTTGGTCGGGCGGGGATTTATGGCGTTTTCGTGGGGTTTAGGGCGGTGTGGTATCGCGTGGGGTTAATTTGCAGAGGATTAATTCCGAAATCTATGTGTAAAGCGTGTCTGTGCGGATAGTTGTACTTTCAGGTCAACAAAGGCGTTGGAAACAAGGTGGGTAAATGTACAAAACAAGGCGATTTCTGGGTTTTACCAGAATAGACAAATTATGTGCCGGCATTGTGCTGCTGCTGATTGTCCTGGCGGTCAGCGGATTGCCGACCCATCCGGTAAAAGACAGAGCCGGTTGCAGCGTGGCGTGTTCTTTGGAGGGAGACCAAATACCCATCAGGGCCATCGAACGCATCGCTCAGAAAAGGTTTGTGAAATGGGCTGAAAATCCGGTTGTTGTCGAGGCTGTAAGACAGGCCAATAACAAGCCGGCCAGGACCCTTGAGGAGATTATCCAGCTGGACGATAAATGGATAGAGGGAACGTTTGACAATGAATGGCTTGGCGAACTGCTGGATAACCCTTGCGCTGAGTATTTAAAACGACTCCAGAGCGAAAAAGGCGGCAGGAAGAGTATGTATTCTGAAATCTTTGTTGTAGACAGGCAGGGGTGTATAGTTGCTCAGTCAAAAAAGACGAGCGATTACTGGCAGGGGGATGAGGATAAGTTCGTCAAAGCCTTTGCCGACGGTGAAGGTGCGATTTTCATCGATGAGGCTGATTACGATGAAAGCACGGATACGTCTTTAATCCAGGTTTCGGTACCCGTTATTGACCCGGATACGGAAGAGGCGATTGGTGTTATGACGATTGGTTTGAATATCAGAATCCTTTCTGAAGAGATTTAAGGCAGAAGAACAATGACGTTCAAAAAGAAGCTGGAGATTGGAACCGGGATTCCATTATTTATATTCCTGATATTGTCGGTGATTTTTTATCTACAGGTCCGCTGGATAGGCGGCAGTATCGGGCGGGTAACGGAAGTGGAAGCACCAAGATGCAGGGCTTTATTGAATATGGATGTCGAGCTGGTTAGAATCGGGTCCGAGATGATGGGATATCTACTGGACCCAAATCCGGAAGTAATCGAGCGGATAGAAAAGTACAAAAAAGGCTTTCGCCAATACCAAAGTGTTTATTGTCGTTTAACGGAAGCCGAGCAAGGCAGTGCATCAGTAGTTGAAATTGACAGAAACAGCGCTAAGTTATGGAAGGTGACCGAGGAGCTGACAAACCTTAGGGAATACCAGGGGCAAAGATTGGCGCTGTTGCGTGAGAATCTCGAAGAGGTGGACAGGATTTCAGATGCGGGATTCAAAAGTTGCACCGAATCCGAGGATATGCCCACTTTCGACGAGCTCAAGCCTTTTATGGAGATGAGGATATGGACAGATAACGTCGAAGAGGCCATCAATTGTTATTTAATAGACCACCGGCAGGAGTGTAAAAACAGAATATTCAACAGCCAGGAGAACTTCGGCCTGTTATTGGAGGGATATAAAGAACAGAACGACGTTTCGCCGCAGGGAGCATGGCTGGAGCAGTTATGCAATCTCCATGCAGACAATGGGAGGCTTGTAGGAGACGTTGTCGCACTTGAGCAAAGACAGGAAGTACGGTTGCAGGATTTTATGAAAATAAGAGATGAGCTGCGTTCGACCCTGGGGGTGGATATCGAGCAATCCCACGCGAATTTTGAAGGCGCCAGCCAAAAGAGTCAGCGCTCCGTTGCTATATCCACAGCAGTCACACTGATTTTAGTATTTTTAGGATTAATTGTTGCGTTTATATCCCAGCAATCCATCAGCTTTATGGTTACTCAGCCAATAACGGAACTGCGAAACGCCGCGGCCAAAATCAGCCAGGGACAATATGATATTGTGATAGAAGTCGATTCGGATGACGAACTCGGGCAATTGGCTGATTCGATCGGCAAAATAGCTCAAGAGCTCAAGAGGTCCGGAGTGTCGCCGGATGCGCCAGGCGAAGAAGCGGCTGAACGTGAAGAGGCGGGGGTGTCGGCCTAAACCGCGCACGACAGGGTAACAGCATATCATTTCGTGAAGATTTTGCTTTCGGTTCCGGCAAAGATTCTTTTTATATTTTGACGGTGACGGGTAATCACCATTACTGGGATGCCGACGGCGGCTATGATTAGCGGCCAGAGGTCGGAGAATCGCCATGAACCGACCGCAGTGGTCAGTACGATGAACGAGACGGGGAATAACACCGAGGCAATTATCGAGGCCAGTGACACGTATCTCCAAATCAGCACGACGATGATCCATATAACGATAGCAATGGCTGCGCAAAGGGTAAAATAAGGCCAGAGGCCCAGTGCCACTCCGAAGCTGGTGGCGACACCCTTGCCGCCTTTGAATTTCAGATAGACGGGGAAGACGTGGCCTAAAATAGCGGCGATACCGACCAGCAGCCAAAGCAGAAGGTCGGTTGCATTGGGCGGGGCGGTGATAATCCTGCCGGCGATGAGTGTGGGGAACAGTCCTTTCGATACATCGAGAGCGAAACAGAGGTAGGCCCATTTTTTGCCGAGCGCTCGTGAAAGATTCGTTGCACCGATATTGCCTGAACCGATTTTGCGAAGGTCTTTGCCGTGGGCTGCGGCCATGAGAAAGCCGAATGGGACAGAACCCAGAAGGTATGCTGCGATTATAAGTATGGTTAGTGTCATTTACCTGTCCGGTGTTCAATAATAGCATGATACAGCGTGATAAGCTGTCTGGCTACCCGGCTTATCGAGATTTGTTCTTTGAGGTTGTCTTTGATGATAGCGGCTGCGGCTTTGTTGATATTGTCGGTGTCCGTAAAGTGGCTGATGGCCTCGGCCAGGGCGGGGATATTCTCCGGGAGGTCAATGATTCTTCCGTGGCGATGGTTTGTGAACAGGTCAATTGCACCGTTGAACCTGGTGGTTATAACGGGTTTGTCCACCGCCAGTGCTTCGAGTACAAAGCGGCTGGAAGGGTCGTAAAAGGTCGGCAGGACTGCGATGTCACATACGGCCAGGGCAGTTTCAATTTTCCTGAGCGGGCCGAGAAAGAGGACTTTTTGGTCAACGTTGAGCTTCGCGGCAAGGTACTTGTATTTTTTGATATTTCCCCCACCTGCAACAACGAGGTATGCGGTCCGGTCGGATGAACCGGCGGCCAGCTGCATGGCCCTTATCAGGGGACCGAGACCTTTTAGTCTGAAATTATGTGCGGCGAAGAGCAACAGGACAGGCTGGTCGGCTTCTTTGAGTGACAGCCGATTGAGTATATCGGCCCGCAGTCTATCCGTATCTCGCGGGTCGGCGGTCCTGTCCGTCAGGACGCCGTTGTAAATGAGCATGATTCTATCGTCGTAAAGGTTGTAGTGATTTTTGAACTGCCGTACGACGTAATCCGAAAGGGCGGCAACGACGGGGCCTGTGGAGTCGGCGCAGATTCTTGCCTCGGCCCGTGCGAGCTCAGCTCTGTGGAAATTCAACGAGGCGGTAGCGTTTTTGTAGTATCGTACGAATCTATTAGGATAACTCGCAGCGTTTCGGGCGGCGGCTTCGGGATATGCGCCGCCTCGCGGTTGATAGACGTCACAAAAATCAACCGGCAGGAAGCTGTGAACGATATCGAAAGAGTTCTGCGAAAGGTATTGTTTGAGTGTTTTTTGGAAGAGCGACAACGGTGTTCTTTTTCCCGGCAGGTTGCAGCAGAGAAGCCGGACGTTTTTGGTTTTTGTATTGCCTTTGGCGGCGAGGATTTCGACTTCGCAGCCGGAGGATTTCAGAGCGGCGGATAATTCGAACAGGCTTCGTTCGGCACCGCCCAGCTCGATATTCGCTCTTTCTATAATAAGTGCAATTTTCATATAGTCCGGTGGCAGAGGAATTATTTTGTATCCTTAAAAGGAACAGTCCTGCCATGCTTTTTGTCGTGCCTGGCCATTGTATTAACCTTGTCGACGACCTGCCTGATAAAAGTTCTGTCGGCGGCGGTTAATTTTTTTCTTCCAGAGTATGCTTTGTAAAACCGCAACCGGTCGGTTCGGCTAAAAGTTTTTGCAGCAGCGCTGTAGTACAGTTGCGCGATATCCTTGATACGAAACCTTTGTCCCATCAGCCAGGGCTGAAATGCTCTGGCAAGGTCGATAAGAGTAAAGCATTCCTTATCATCGCAGAATATGTGGCAAAGGTACAGGTCTCGATGCCGAAAACCAGTGTCGTGAAAGTTTTTTATAAACTTTGCGAGCTTGTCAATGAATTGTCGGCGGCGGGCCGGGTTTTTGCCGGTAGTCGGCCTATCGAAGTATTCGGGTAGTTTTTGTTCGAGCGAATTTGCGTTCGGCACCTGTTCGGTAATGACGAAACTTTTGTTCTCGCACAGCAAATTCAGTTTTTGGCCGTAAGCGACGATTTTTGCGGTATTGATGCCTGTTGCGGTGAGGGTTTCGGCGGCCCCGGCTTCGAACAGGCCGCAGGTAATCGGCCCGTGATTGCACAGCCATTTGTCCAGTTGGATATCCAGCGGAGGATTTTCGTATCGTTTGAGAAAGAGGGTTCTCGGCGGCGTATCAATTTCAAACCGTATCCGTGTTCGATAATCGGCCAGGTTCTTTTTGGTCAAATTCTGTCCGTTGTCAAAAGAGAAAACCGAGTCAATTGAGGTCAGGCCCAGATTGCGGAAATCCTGTTCATAGTCCTGGTCGACGAAGAGTGAATCGCCAAGCCGGACGAATTGCTGAGTCGTATCCGAGAGTTCTTCGAAGTTTTTTCCTCCGAGCAGTCTATCGGCGGCGGTGCAGATTCTGTCGACGGTTATCGAGTTCATGCACAGATGTTCGGATTTGCTGCAAATAGGTTCAAGGCAGGGGGCGCATGGAGCACGGCCGATGATTTGTATTTCTTTTTCGTGGCCTGTCCGGGTCCATGCGGGGTGGTTCGGTCCGAACATGGTTATGACCTTGCGGTCGAATGCTATTGCGATGTGGCGGGGGCCGGTGTCGTTGCAGATGACCAGTTCGGCTATTGAAAAAAGGGCTTTTAATTCGCCGAGTGATAAGGGGTTTTCGGCAAGGTTAACAGTATTGTGTTTTGATGCGGCAGAGATTTGCCGTGCTATTTCTCGTTCATGTTTTTCGGGCGCTACCGAGATGACAACCGCGGCGTTGTGGTTCTCAATAAGCCGGTCGGCGGTTTTTGCGAATCGGTCGGCTGGCCAGCACTTGCTCAGGCCGAATGCGCCGCCGGGCACGAGAATTACAATCGGTTTATCAGAATCAAAGAGACCCGGCAGCTTCTTCTTAAGTGTAGCGGTGTCCTCATCGGCAACGGAGAGCTCTAATTTGCGGTCGTCCGTATCGGCGCCGAGCCATGAGGCGATTGACAGGTAATAATCAATCATTGATGTGGGTTTGTATTTGCCGTCGGGCAGTTTCGGCGGGTATAGTCTGTCTGTCAGCAAAAAGCCTCGGCCGTCCCTGCTGTAACCGATGCGGTTTTCGACGCCGGCAAGAAATACGGTAAGGGCCGAGCCGAATGAGTTTTTAAAAAGTATTGCAGCGGTGAAGTTGTGCTTTTTAAGCTCAGCGGCGAGAGTAAAAATATTGTTGTTCTTTGGGACAATCCAGTCGTCGTTGAAGCTGCATGGCGAGAGTATTTGGCGGACGGTATCAGCAGCGAGGAACGTGATTTTAGCGGACTCGAAGTTTTTTCTTATCGCGCGCAGGGCGGCAGTGCAAAGGACGGCGTCGCCCATAGGAGACGGAAGCCAGACTAAAAGATTGTCCTGCTGCATTTTCGGATTGGGATGTACCAATGGTCCGTGTGGAATTATTTTTGCCTCTGCATTACAAAGAACGTCAGCGCCATTACCTGAAAAACCAGAGCGAACACGAGTGATATTAAGATAGAGTCCGCCTGTTTGTTTGGGCTCATCAGCAGCCATATGCTTATTAAAAGGCAGAACAGCACTACGACCTGCACGATTCCTGCAATCAGCCTGGTGACGGAGAACTCGCCGAACATTTCGGCCCGCTGATTCCTTCGCAATTGCTCGAGAATCTCGACGAGAAGCTGTTCCTGGGTTGCCGGCCGGGCGGATGATTTTCCCGTATCCGGTCGAGGCCTTTCGGGGGCAGGAGGCGTTATTAAAGGTTCTATTGTGGAACGGTCCCGGGTAATTTCAGTTTTTTCAGTTTCCATTTTTTGTCGAGCTCGATTGTGTTTCTTAATAATATTTGCGACTTCTTTCAGATTAACGGCTGTATAGTCGGGTGAAGTTGCGCCCGGTTCGATGGTGCGGGTGTGAGCGGCGTTTTGGATGAGTATCGTTGTGCAGCCGGCTGATTTTCCGGCGTCTATGTCGCGGGCGCTGTCGCCAATGAGCCATGATTCGGTTAAATCTATGTCAAGCTCTTCGGCTGCTGCAAGGAGCATTCCCGGTGCGGGTTTTCGCCAGTTACTTTCCTTTCGGTATCTTGGTATAGCGCCGTCCGGATGGTCGGGACAATAGTAAATCTTGTCGAGTGCAGCGCCTCGCTGTGCCAGGATATATTCAAGACGCTCATGGATTTGGGCGAGCACCTGTTCGGTTATGATGCCCCGGGCGACGGCTGACTGATTCGAAACGACGATGAGCTTGTATCCCATCCGCCTGAGCTCACTTAGAATTTCCGGTACGCCTTCGAGCAGTTTGACCTGGTCGGGGTGATTTATGTAGCCTGGGTCCTCAATCAGGGTATCATCTCGGTCAAGAAAGACAGCTTTATTTGCCATAACAATACCGGGCGTTTAATCCGTGATTAACGGCTAAGTGTTTTTCAGCGATTTCATTTTTTCGATAGTGGCAGTGGAGCTTTTGCCTTCCACCAGCGGCGCAAGAACAAGCCTTCCGCCATACGATTCGACAAATTCACGCCCCACGACGCCTTTCTGTTCCCAGTCCCGGCCCTTTACAAGTACGTCCGGTTTGACCTGCATAATGAGGTTCATCGGGTCGGGCTCGTCGAAGATGATGACATAGTCCACTGTTTCGAGCGCGGCGAGCACGGCGGCGCGGTCGTGCTGGTTGTTAATCGGCCTGTCAGGTCCCTTTATCTGTTTTACGGAACGGTCGCTGTTGAGCCCCAGTACGACTACGTTTCCCTGAGCTTTGCAGAACTTGAGGAATTCGATATGACCTCGGTGCAGGACATCGAAACAGCCGTTGGTGAAGACTATTTTTTCTTTCAGTTTTCGGTGCCAGTCGAGCTCGGTCAGGATCGAATCGGCCCGGCGGATTTTTCCGCTCTTGCCGCGGTAAACACTGATGATTTCGTTCACTATTTCGTCAATTGAGACCGTCGCTGATCCGAATTTTTCGACTTCGATACCGCCTGCGATGTTCGATAACCGGACCGCGGTTTCATAATCACAATCCGCCGCCAGTGTCACAGCCAGTGCGGCAAGAACCATATCGCCGGCTCCGGTTACGTCATAGACGTTTCTTGGTATGGTGGGAACGAGGCGGCTGACAGCGTCGGTATGCAGATATGCTCCTTCTTTGTCGAGGGTTATGATTACGGCTTCGAGCCTCAGCTTTTCATATAGTAGTTTGGCAGCCCTTGCAACGTCATCAATGTTGTTTATCTCAAAGCCCACGGCGGCGGAGGCCTCTTTTCGGTTTGGTGTTATCAAAGCGGCGCCCGTGTACTTGGAATAATCGTTAATAAATGCCGGGTCCACTAAAACTTTTTTGCCGGCCTTTGCCGCCATGTTAATTATATTCCGGCAGACAGGTTCGTTGAGCAGGCCCTTGTTGTAATCCTGGAGGCAGACGACGTCGGCGTGGTGAAGATTGTTTGCACAGCACTTTTCAATCTGCTGCGAAAGTTCCTGTGGGAACAGGTCCGAACACTCGTCGTCAATTCGGATAAGCTGCTGTGGATGTCGGTGCTGGGCAAGGCCTATCAGTCTCTGCTTGGTGGTGGTGGGTCTGCCGGGCAAAGTTATGAGCCCTTTGGTATCCGCTGCGGCTTCGGTGAGCATTCGTCTGAGCCTGGCGGCGTTTTCATCGTCTCCTGTTATACCTATACAACTGACCTGTGCGCCGAACGCCAGCAGGTCGTTGGCGACAGAGCCTGCACCACCGCAGGCGTATGTGATGTTTTTCACATTCAGGACCGGTACCGGTGCTTCGGGACTTATCCGCAGGGCGTCACCATATATGTAAACATCGAGCATAAAGTCGCCGACGAGCATGATACGCGGCGAGCCGAGGTTCGTAACGGTTTTTAGCAGTTCTTCGTACATACAGCCTGTCAACAACCTTTTATTTGTTAGATACTTGTGGAGATTTTACCAGCGATAGCCTTTTTAATCAACTCTGTTATTCGTTCGGCGCCGGCCCGAAGTTCGATTTCCACGGCCAAATAAGCGAAATTAACCGGCACATCCGTCATCCAGGCGGCGTCTATTTTGCTGAAATCCTTTTCTGTGGTAATTACCAAACCGGCGTTTACAGCCTTGGCGTTGCCGGCGATACGGTCAACATCGGCTTTGGTGTAGTGGTAATGGTCGTCGAAGACCATAGAACCTGTGATTGTAGCTCCGAGAGATTTCAGGGTCGTCGAAAATGCGTCCGGGTTACCTATGCCGCAGAAGACGAAAACTTTTTTGTCCTTTAGCTGAGCTGGTTGTGACTCGACGGCTCGGCTGTCCCTGATGCAGAGCGGTTTGTGGATGGCTGCAGCGATTACCAGTGATGCCTTTATTGTTTTTGCAGTTCTTTCAATCTCTTCTATACGGTTTTTCTCAACCTGGTCGGCCCTGGTGATAATTACGGCATCAGCGCGTTTAAGGGACTTGATTGGTTCTCGCAACAGGCCTGCCGGCAAAATCCGGTCGTAGCCAAAGGGACGTGTTGCATCAATGGTCACAATATCGACGTTGCGTGCGAGCCTTCGATGCTGGAAACCGTCATCGAGGATGAGAACTTCGGCTCCATTGTTAATAGCGTCCATGGCGCCGGCAAGACGGTCGGGATTTACTACAACAGTGATGTTGTCAACAGAGCGGGCCAGCAGGGCAGGTTCATCGACTGAATCGCGGGCGGCTTTGTAGCCGCGGGTGAGTATAGCGCATTTTTTCTTTGATGAGATATATTTGGCCAGCCAGGCGACGAGCGGTGTTTTTCCTGTTCCGCCGGCGGTTATATTCCCGACGCTTATAACAGGCACAGACACGCTATGGGTTTTGAATAGCCCGGTGTCGTATAAGCAGTTTCGAGTTTGAACAGCGAATCGATACGCCGCGGACAGCGGGCGGAACGCAAGACGCAGGAAGGCTACATAGGCCCCCTGATATTGTCCGGATATGATGTCCCGCAAATCCGCCTGTTTCAAGCCGAAATCCCTTAAGCGAAAACGCCCTTTTTACCAGTTTTGAGGCCTATTGTCATCTGATTTAGTAGCACGGGCTTCCAGCCCGTGACATGGGCAGGATGTCCGTGCTACGAAATTTTTTCGATTATGGCGTCGGCCATCTGGCTTGTTCCGACGGCGGTGGGGTCGTTTCGGTCGGGTTTCATGTCATAGGTGACGTTTTTCCCCTCGGCAATAACGGCGGCGACGGCATTTTCGAGTTTGTCGGCTTCTGTCATTTTGTCCAAATGCCTGAGCATAAGGACGCCGCTGAGAATTAGTGCGGTGGGATTGACCTTGTTCTGCCCTTTGTACTTGGGGGCGCTGCCGTGAGTGGCCTCGAAGATAGCACCTTTTTCGCCGATATTCGCACCGGGTGCGACGCCGAGACCGCCGACTAATCCTGCACAAAGGTCACTGAGAATGTCACCATAGAGATTGGGCAGTACGATTACGTCGTAGAGTTCCGGTTTTTGGATGAGCTGCATGCACATATTGTCAACGATGCGGTCCTCGAATTCTATATCGGTGTATTTCTTCGCCACCTGACGGCTGACATCGAGCCACAGGCCGTCGGTATATTTCATGATATTGGCCTTGTGGACGCTGGTGACCTTTTTGCGGCCCATCTTTCGGGCGTATTCGAAGGCGAAGGTGACTATTCTCTCTGTGCCGTGGACTGAAATGGGCTTGATGGTTATCCCGGAATCTTTCCTTATCTTTTTTTCACAGCGGCTGTTTATCCAGTCTATGAGCTCGGCGGTTTCGTCTTTGCCTTTTTCAAATTCGATGCCGGCGTAGCAATCTTCGGTGTTTTCGCGGACTACGACCAGGTCGATGTCGGTGTATCTGCTGCGTACGCCTTTGTAGCTCTTGCACGGCCGCAGACAGGCGTATAAATCGAGGCTCTGGCGAAGGTGTACGTTTATACTCCTGAAGCCGGTACCCACCGGGGTAGTGATAGGGGCTTTGAGGGCGACCCCGCTTTTTTTGATAGAGTCAATTGTTTTCTGGGGCAGGGGGGTGCCTTCCCGCTCCATGACATCGGTTCCCGCTTCTACGATGTCCCAGTTGATATTCGCACCTGTGGCGTCGATGCATCTGCGTGCTGCATCGGCGATTTCCGGCCCGATTCCGTCGCCTGTTACCAAAGTTACGTTGGTCATGTCAGATTTCTCCAGGTGCTGAAAAGCCCAAATGGTATTGACCGGCCGTGCCGTTGTCAACAGCGCATAATAAGATTCGCACGTACAATCGGGTTATTTGCTTGAAAAACTTTTTGTGGGCGTGTAAATTCTCGACTTCCGGCGAAAAACTGCGGCGTCGTGGAGATTTATGTACGCATGCGGTTTGTTAGAAGCTATAATTGCACAGGAGAAATTTGTGCGTTCTCGGGAGTGTAGCTCAGCTGGTAGAGCAACGGCCTTTTAAGCCGTAGGTCTTGGGTTCGAATCCCAACACTCTCATTTCCGCCTGCCTGGGTTTTTGAACAGAGGCAGGCTCCTCTTCGACGAGAGTGGGAGAAGTTTATTCCTGTTGTTCGAGCTTTTTGTTCAGAGTTTCTATCTCCGCTCTGAACTTGGCGTTCTCTTGTGTTAATTGTTCTACCTGCTCGGCCAGCATATCAATCAGGCTCTCTTTTAGAGCCTTTGCGGTCTCTTCGGAGAGTTCTTTCTCGATAATAGTTTTGTCGGCATTACATTTATCCAGTTCTTTTTGTTTGGCCTGGAGGTCCTTTTCGGATTGCTCCCGGAGTTTTTCAAGCTGTTTTTTTAATTCCATATTCTCAACGGAGTAGAGCCTTTCCTGGCGTTCGTTGACCGTTTCTTTGGGTTCGCAGCCTGCCAGGCCGGCAAGAACGGCGCAAACGGTCAGGAACAGAGATATTTTGAAAATTCCGTTCATGGTTTTGGCCTTTCCAAAACAAATTTCTGCATACGAATATGCTGACAGTATAGTTGCGGGGACGCATTTGTCAATGAGTCGGTTTATTATGCGCTCTTTCTATTTTTAATGAGCGAGCTATAATAACCCAATTCGAATAGGTCGCGGCCGATTAGAATGTCGACAGGAGAAAAGTCATGCGTATAGGGATTATGGGGGCGATGCACGAAGAAGTTGCCTCGATTTTGAGCGATGTCGGCAATCCTGTTCAGGAAAAGGTGGGGGCGAGGTCTTACTATTCGGGGTCGTTATATGGTAAAGATGTAGTAGTCACTATTTCCGGGTGGGGGAAGGTTGCATCTGCTTCAACAGCCACGACTTTGTTAGTCCACTATGATGTAGAAGCTGTTATTTTTGTTGGTGTCGCCGGCGCCGCATCGCCTGACCTTAATATTGGTGATGTTGTGGTAGCTAAGGAGTTAATTCAATACGACCTGGACGCCAGCCCGATATTTCCGAAGTATCAGGTTCCAATCCTGGGAATCTCGCGTTTTGAAACTGACCGGAATCTGAGGGATTCTGCAGTTTTGGCGACAGAACAGTTTTTGTCGAGAGATATTGTTGACTGTGTTGACACCGAAACTCTCGCTGTATTTCATATCACAAGGCCTGCTGTACATCAAGGTCTCGTTGCAAGCGGAGATAGATTCATATCTGACCCGGAAGAGCTGGCCCGGTTACGTGATGCCTTGCCGGGGCTCAAATGTGTTGAAATGGAAGGCGCATCGGTGGCGCAGGTTTGTTGCGAGCACAAGGTTCCATTGGTAGTTGTGAGGACAATTTCCGATAAGGCCGACCGAAGTGCGGAGAAGAGTTTTTCTCTGTTTATATCGAAAGTTGCACGGCATTATTCACATGGAATTCTTAAAAATCTGCTTGCCCGAGTTGAACGATAGCAGGCCTTTATTGATAAGTAGATAAAAGCCGGCAACGGGACGAGATTGTTTTGTATAATCAAGTGTATGAGTCTTGCACAAGCCATAAAGAAAAAGACCCTCGAATCAGGCTTTGATGCGGTTGGCATTACCGATGCTTCGCCCATTGACGCTCGCCAGGCTGAATATATCAGCAGGTGGCTGAAATGCGATTATGCCGGGCAGATGGGATACATGCGCCGGAACGTGGATAAACGATTCGACCCGAGTCGATTGTTGGACGGTGCGAAGTCTGTAATTGTTGTCGGATTGAATTACAAGCTGCCGGAAGAGAGCGGCACGAAATCCCTGCCGAATGAGCCTTTCGGCAGGGTGGCAAGATATGCCCGGTACGAAGATTATCACGGGTTTTTCAAACGGCTTCTTCGACAACTGTGTGAATTTGTCCTTAGTGAGGCCGGCGGGGACGTGAAATTTAAGGTTTGTGTCGATTCGGCGCCTCTGGCTGAACGCGCGTTTGCGGTGCGCGCCGGGCTGGGATTTATCGGCAGGAATCACATGCTAATCAATCCTGAACTGGGGCCTGAGATTCTTCTCGGTGAAATCATTACAGATTTGGAGCTTGAGGCGGATGAACCTTTAGATTCCAGTTGCGGAAGTTGCGACAGGTGTATAAAGGCCTGTCCCACCGGCGCGTTGAGAGACGATGGGCAGTTCGATGCCAGAAGATGCATCAGCTATCTGACAATAGAGTATGGCGGGGATATTGAAGAGGATTTGGTCGGCAGGATAGGTGACCGGGTTTTCGGCTGTGATGAATGTGTTCTTGCGTGTCCGTATCAACAAAAGGCACCAGTACGCAGAAACACTGCCATAAAATATTGTCCGCAACGAGAAGCCCTTGTGCTGAGTGAAATATTGGGTATGACGAGCGAGTGCTTTGAGCGATTGTTTGGAGACTCGCCGTTATTGCGAACAGGGCTGGAGAGACTTAAGCGAAACGCCCGCATTTGTCTTGGGAATTTACGGGCGGATTGAGACATTATTTCCTGTGTAGCCTGCTTTATCTTCATTACTTTTGAAATCGTGCCGATAATTATATGTGGTTTCCATCACATTTTTTTGGGTGAGCAGGAGTTATGAAAAAACCGCTTAAAATCATAGTGACGTTATTATTGATTGTGATAGTGGTCGGCGTCGCTTTGCTGATTTTTAGGCTGTTGCCGCAGTCCCCGGTCGAGAATTTTCCGCCGGATGCGGCCCCGGTCGTTCGTGAGTATACGGCGTGGCTGGCACGGGATTTTACGCCGGAGCGGAAAATCCTTGAGGCGATAAGGGAGCAGTTGTCCGGCGGTGCGGAAATCGAAACTCTGCCTCGCTCGAATATTCCATTTGACCCTAATTATTCGTATGTGTGCGTGACATTATTCCAGCCGCCCAATCGCCCGCTGCGATTTATATCCATAAAAGACTCTATGGCCGATACCGTCAGGCATGTTACTGATATGCTAAGCAAGCGAAGCCGCTTTAGACAGTTCGATGTCGCCGACCCGAGCAGGTGCCGGATTATGCTGGAAGTGGTGACCGGCATTGAACCAATCGATATCAACGAACTCAGTGAAGACAGCATTGACGCCAACCGATTCGAGCCGGGGATAACCGGTTTCAGGATTGATTACGATGGTCGCAGCTATTTCTATATGCCTACCGACGCGATAGTATACAGCCACCTGTCGACAAGACATGCGTTAAATTTCATCGCAAAAAAGGTCGGGCTCGGTCAATTGACCAACAGTATTTCAGAGAGAATCGAGCTGCTTAGAGAAACGCCCATCGGGTGGTTCAGGACTCGGGGCGTGGCTTTTATAACCTATGGTGAGAAGGTACTGCCCTTGTATCGGGGCTATCCGGCACCGGTTGAATGTTCTTCCGAGCGTATTTATGAAACGGCCAAAGCGTCGGTCGAGTGGGTACTCAATAACATGGCGGAGGATGGGACGTTCCTTTATTACTACGAAGGAACGGAGGATAACATCATCGACCATTTGCATCCCAACCGCAGCCTGGAAAACAACTACTACAATATGCTCAGGCACAGCGGCGGAATTATTTCTCTTTTAAAAATATATGAATTCGAAAAGGACAAAAAGTACCTCATCGCCGCAGATAAGGCATTGCAGTTTCTTGTTGAGCAAATCAGGCAGCACAGTTTTGAAAGCCGAGATGCGTACTATGTTTTCTTTAACAGCAAGGGGAAACTCGGCGGCACGGGTACTGCGCTGGTTGCTTTTTTGCGATACCGGCAGGCGTGCGGTGACACGAAGTACGACCGGATTATCCACGGCCTGGCCTGGCACATTCTTTCGCGAATTAGTGAAGACGGCGAATTGACAGGTTACTACATCCACCCGCAATATAACCGGGGCGAACCGATAACAGCACCGAGTGGTGAAGAAAAAAAGGAATTGTTCTCGTTCTATTATCCCGGAGAGGCTCTTCTTGGTCTTGCACTTTACGATGAGCTTATGCCCCTGTCGCCGCAGGACAGGCAAAGGGTTCGGGCTGATGCGGAACGGGCGCTGGATTTTCTGGTTGAGGTTCGCCCGGCCAAATACGCGGAATTGTTTGAGCCGCTTCCCAGTGACGGCTGGCTCATGCAGGCGATAGAGGCCTGGGCCCAGTCCGAGAAATTTCGCAAACCCCGATACATTGACTTTGTTTTCAATGACGCCAACGCGATGATATCGCATATGTATACCGACCGGGATGCGTTGTATTACGATTATCCGGGGGCATTCTACTACCAGTACGGCGACCACGCGTATCCGGACGGGGCAAGGGGGGAAGGGCTTATCGCTGCGTATTACCTGGCGAGGAATCTGGGCAGGGATGATTTGGCTGAGTATTATCTTGAGAACTGCAAACGGGCCGCTAAGTCGGTGATGTATTTATATAACAGTGAAGAATCGACCTACATGCACAAGGTGCCGGAAAAATCCATCGGGTCGTTCCGATTTAAGCTGACTCGTCAATGGGTTCGGGTTGACAGTGTTCAACACGCGGCGTGCTTTTACCTGAGATTGTATCGAGCATTAAAGTCCGATATAATTAAGCCGTAGTAACCGGACTTTTTAAAGTCTTCGACGCTGCTTTAACTCACCGCAAAAATGTTTTTGCACAGGAAGTCCATCTGTCTCTTCAAGCTATCACCGTTTTTATTTTGCGCTAAGCCGGTAATAACAACGCACTTAGGATTACAGGGGTTGAATTGACATAAGCTGTTTTGCTATAATACGCTTATCAACTAAGGGAGTTACCGGGTAGGGATGGACACCTCAAGGGGGTAAATCGGACTGTTAGAATCTATCGTAAGAGAGGGGTAAATATGAGCATTTCCAGATGTTTCTCAAAGGGTCAGACAGTGCGCGCTGTTTTGGTATGTTTGTGCGTAATTGTTTTGCTGACAATGATTTCAGTTGTAACGGCCAAGCCCAAGGAGTTTGGCAACGGCCCACACAGCGGTGGCAGCAACCCCGGAGGTAATTATTTTGGGTCGGGCGGAGTGAAGTTTAACCATGACGGCCTTAAGATGAATGCCAGGAATTCTTTTGGTTCCAGCGGCGGCAGCTCGCCTATACAGGTAACTCCGGTAGGCGGTAGTTTCGGCGGCAGCGGAAGTACGGGTAGTGGCGGTTTTTCGGGTTTTAGCGGCTCGAATTCGACGTCCGGACAGGGTTCTTCAGGCTCCGGCGGATTCGGCGTAGGCAACAGCAACGGCGGCGGCTTTGGGAGTTCCTGCGGCCCGACAGCTACATCCGGGCCGGGTTCTATAGGGCCCAGTGGACACAGCAACAACGGTGCTTCTAATAACAGCCCTGGTGGTAAGACCGAATTCGGCGGCAAGGGCGGCTATACCGGTAACGGTTTTCTAATGACAAAACACGGCAGCGATGTCGTTATTAAGATGCCGTTTGATAAAGGGGGCAAATCGACAGGTGGAAATGACGGAGCTGTTTTTGGTTGCGGCGATGCCTTTTCAAAGGTTTTCTCTGGTCCGGATTGTAAAGGCGGTTCGTTTAATAAGCCCGGGCCGGTCGGACCAAAGGGGCCGAAATTCAATTGCACTCCGAAACCGAAAAAATGCGGCGACAAGAATAGTCACAAACACGGCAAATGGAACTGCGGCAAAAAACGCTGGGACAAAGATAAGAAGGGATGCAAGCACAAAAAGTGGAAATGGCATAAGAAGTGTAAACCTTGTCCCCATGATACCGACAACGATGCTGATACTGATATAGACGTTGATTCTGATATCGACAATGACCTGGATATGGACCTTGACATGGACAATGACCTGGACAACGATACCGATGACGATGTCGTTGCGATTCAGGCGGCTCCATTATGGCTCGAAACTGATATGGAGTTTTCCGGTTGTCCGGCGCTGATGAAGTGGGTGGCGGCTGAGCTGGGCGTGCCGGGTGATGAGATTCAGATTTATGTAGTCAATACTCGAACAAACTTCAGGGACATAAATCCCTGTGATATGTGTGCAAGACTGCAGAGTGCCGCCTTGATACTGCATGACAGAGAGGGCATTCGCCTATCGGCTCTTATGGAGATTGTCGATGAGATAGCCCAGCCGGGAGCGCCGATATCGCCCGAGCAGATGATGCAGGTAGCACAGCGGCTTGCAGAACCGGAACCCGGCAGTATCTACGAGCGGGCGGCTGAATATCTGAACGCCGCCGAGACGTATGTGAAGATACTCACCGATGACTTTGGCTATTCGACGGAAGGGTCGTTTACCCTGGCAGCGAAGTATATCGGAACCATCGATGACCTTGAGACTGCCGATTACGTGACAGCTCGACTGATTGCCGTCAGCCAATAACGGGATTCTACGATACGGTGTGAAAATTCTATTGCCGCCGGACGGCGTAACTGTTCGGCGGCAATTTTATTTATGTGGTATTTTAGTAGGTGATTCTAAAGTCGGTGTACCGGGGGTCGTACTGGATATCGGTTAGCTTTGGGTCCGCGACGCCGAAAGTTTCCTGAAGGTCTCTTATACAGTCGCTGATATCGTCGGGATACCCCTGTACTATCATCTCAACGGAACCATTCGGCAGATTCCTCACTATCCCGGTCAATTGGCAGCGTCGGGCAATGCTGTAGGCGGTGAATCGGAACCCCACGCCCTGGACGCGGCCGGTAAATATTATATGCTTGGCAGTGCCCGTCATTTTTCGAGTATCCCGTAAAGCCGAAAACTTCTCGGCCTTTTATAAAAAACTCATTGAAAGCTAATGAATGAATAAGAATCTTCAGCGAATTTTAGTCCTTTTGTAAATGACATGCAAGCGGCAGTGAGCGGACAATCCCGGCGCGCCGGGATTTGCTATTCGCATATAGGCCCGATTTTACTATAATACCAGCTTTTGCATTCTGTGGGTGATATGGCAAGAAAGAGTAAAGAACAAATAGAGCGTGACGAGCAGATATACCAGTTGTCAACGCTGGTGGCGGGGGAATTCTCGCTGCAGGAGGTGCTTGACCGGCTTGCCGAGGCGGCGGTAAAGATTACCGGCGTCAAGGCCTGTTCGATTCGACTGCTTGACCCTCAGACGGGCGACCTTGAAATGCGCAGCACATACGGGCTCAGCGAAGAGTATCGCAACAAGGGCATGGTGTCTAAAGAAGACCCCGTTATCCAGGCGGCGTTTACGGGTGAAGCGGTAATACTGGATGATATGCGCGTTGACGGTCGCGTCAAATATCGCGAGGCTGCGGTGAAGGAGGGGCTTATAAGTCAACTTACCGTGGCCATGCAGTTCAGGGGCAGGGATATCGGAGTGCTTCGGTTGTACAGCCCCGTGCCCAGACAGTTTTATGAAGACAACATCAAGCTTGCCCGTGCGGTTGCATCGCAGTGTGCAGTTGCGATTACGAATGCGCGGTTGTATGCCAGGGCAATTGAAGGGGCGCGGATGCGTGAGCAGATGCGGCTGGCCGGTGTAATCCAGCGCCGAATGATTCCTGAAAAAGCGCCGCAGATACAGGGCCTGGAGATAGCAGCTGCTTATATTCCCTGTTTCGATGTGGGCGGCGACCTGTACGATTTTATCAAGCTGTCGGACAGTCATCTTATCGTAACTATGGCCGATGTTATAGGAAAAGGAATTCCTGCAGCGATAATGACCAGTATGTTTCGCGGGGCGGTCAGGGCGTATGCCGACGTCGGCGGTGCGGATTTGATTAAGCCGACCATCGAACGGCTTAACCGGATGGCGTGCAGGGAAACTACGTCCGGGGAATTTGTTTCATTGTTTTATGCCCTTATAGATGTTGAGCAGATGAAGATGACTTACTGCAACTGCGGGCACGAGCCCACACTGTTCATAAGAGGCGGGCATGTTAATGAGCTTAATACAGGCGGCCTTGTTTTAGGCGTGGAGAGCCAGGCCGAATACGAGATAGGGTCGGTAGGGCTCGCAGACGCCGATACCCTGCTGTTCTCTACGGACGGTCTGACCGACGCGGTGAATTTTCGGGGTGAGTTCTGGGGCAGGGAGCACATGCTCAGCACTGCCAGGAAGTTTGCCAATGAACCTGCGGCTATTATGATGCACAATATACTCGGCTATCGTCGGCGGTTTGTGGGACTTTCGAGACAGATTGACGATACCAGCATAGTAGTTGTAAAGGTAAACAAGTCGCAGCATATAAAGAAGGAGCGGCCTGGTAAATAATGGCCCGTTTGGTAGTTACAATCGACGGTCCTGCAGCAAGCGGCAAGAGTACCATTGCCCGGCTGCTGGCGCAGAAGCTTGGAGCGACGTTTCTGGATACCGGAGCTATGTACCGGGCGGTTACCCTTGCGGCTATGCAGAAAGGAATCGAGCTTTCAGATGAGCAGGAGCTGCTCGATGTGCTGGGAAAAACGAAGTTCGACTTCAGAGCGGATTGGGACAAAATGAGTGTATTTATTGACGGCGTTGATGTTACCGAGCAGATACGACGGCAAAGCGTGACGGGAAATTCACGTTACATTGCA
>Ga0315554_1000526_pt1 | contig 22854 bp, 13 predicted proteins | sample SalMarSW160370MG_FD_202114 | JGI IMG/M metagenome (GOLD analysis project Ga0315554, IMG submission 202114) | Salt marsh sediment microbial communities from the Plum Island Ecosystem LTER, Massachusetts, United States - Salt Marsh Sediment SW1603-70 ...
CAAGGGAGCCAAGCTGACAAAATATTTCGAGGGCCTTTTTGTGCATTTCTTCAGACTCATCGAAGTTACCACGAACTTCATAGATGAGACCTAAATTACCGTATTGGATGGCCTGACCCTCGAGTCGGCCAATTTGTTGGTTTATTTCGAGGGCTTTTTTGTACATCTGTTCAGCGTTTTCGAGGTCGCCGCGGGTCAGGTAAAGGATCCCGAGATTTCCAAGGGCGGCGGCTTCGGTCTGGCGATCTTGTTTCTCCCGGGCAAGTTCAAGGACACGGTCGCAGGATTCTTTTGCTTGGTCGAGACGGCCTTGGAGAGAATGTATATGGCCTTTCTGATTCAGGGCAAACATATCGTCAGGCAGGAGTTTCAGGATTTCGTTGGCGGCGCTGTCAGCGGTGCGAATGTCGCCTCGCAGATAGGCGACAGCAGCGATTTCACGGTTACGCTGGATAAGCTCGTTTCTGTGACGGTCGCGGTCTTCGATTAGCAGTTCCTGGAGTTTTGTCATATCGCCACTTTTGCGAAGGTCTTCTATTGCTTGTTCAGCCTGTGGGTATTCGCCTTTAGATTCAAGTTCCTTAATACGTTTTAGGGCCTGGGCTAATTGTTGCTTGTGGTAGTCTATCTGGTCGGTGAGTTTGCCCTTTTCTTCTGATACGTTAACAAGTTTATCTATGAGCTTATCGTCGAGCGGTATATCTGTATCAGTGGCGACAGGAGAATGTCCAGTCCTGAACCACCAAAGAAGAACGAGGACAAAAAGTGCAAAACCGCCGGCGGACTGGATAGCTAATTGACCCCAACCGGGGATATCTAACTGTGCTTCGAGTATGACAACACCTGTAATGAAAAATCCAAATAGTGCAGCAGAAAGCGAGCAGATATATGTAAGGAGACGTTCTTTCCAGAGGGGAATTGGGCCTTTCACAAATAAAAATGAGTACATAAGGAAGAAGAGAGTTATTGGGCCGAATATCCACGAGGCGACGGCCTGTGAAGAGGCAGCGAGCAGAGGCAGACAATGATAAAGAGGCATAAGTAAACTCCGCCTTGAGATGCCTTGAATTCCAGTGATGAGGATACAGTTCAGTGACAAGAGTGTCAAGGATAAAGGACGGATTAGAGATGCTTGATATTCGATGCTGGATTCCTGCTTTCGCAGGAATGACCCACGGCACAGGTCCCTGGGCTAACCGAGTCGTCGTTCCGACGACTGCTAAACGAAATGGATTCCTGCGTTCCGCAGGAATATGTTCCCCCTCGGCAGGCCGAGGGGCTAAATATATTACTGGGTCCCAGCGTGCGCTGGGATCTCCGCTGCGCTACGAGGCGGAAATTATAAGTTGCTTGCGGACGCAGTCGATGTCACAATGGCGCGTATGATTGATATATTCAGGGACAAGATATTAAAGTTTATCAAGCGGCGGGATTATGAGCCTATGAAGCCGGCGCAATTAGCGAAGGCGCTCGGCGTCGAGCGGGAGAACTATGCCGACTTTAAGAAGGCCTTCGACGAGATGAAGAAGGCCGGGCAGGTGGTGATTGGGACAGGTAACGTGGTGACACTGCCTGCGATAAGCAGCAAGGTAATCGGCAGGTTCCGGGCGAATCCGAAGGGGTTCGGTTTTGTGATGCCGTTAGAGCCGAATACGCACGGGGATTTGTTCATACCGCCTTCGGACACGGCAGGGGCAATGACGGGCGATATTGTCGAGGCGCGGGCCATTAAAAGAGGTATGCGCGGCGGCGAGATGCGGTATTCGGGCAGGATTACGAATATTTTAGAACGGGCGCAGAACAGGTTTGTCGGAACGCTGCTGAAGGGCGAGGGACAATGGCATGTTCAGCCTGACGGTTCGGCGTTTACCGAGCCTGTTACGGTTGATGACGTGACGGCAAAGAATGCGCGGGCCAAAGACAAGGTGGTTGTCGAAATACTGACGTACCCGACGGAAAAAAATTCTGCTCACGGGGTGATTCTGGAAGTATTGGGCAGGGCGGGTCAGTATGACGCAGAAATAGCGTCGATAATAGAGCAGTTCCGGCTGCCACGTGAATTCGACGAAGGCTGCACTGGGCAGGCCCGCAGTGCAGCAGAAGGATTCGAGCCGGACGCAGCTAAGGACAGAGAAGATATAACAGGCAAGGTGGTTGTCACGATTGACCCGGCTGACGCGAAGGATTTCGATGATGCAATCAGTATCGGGAAAGATTCGAAAGGTAATTGGCTGTTAGGTGTGCATATAGCGGATGTGAGCAGTTTTGTTACCGACGATTCGGCGCTGGATGTCGAGGCGGCCAATCGCGGCAATAGTGCGTATCTGCCGGGCAAGACGATACCGATGCTGCCGGAGGTGCTGAGTAACGGGATATGCAGCCTGCAGCCGGGGCAGAAGCGGTTCTGTAAGAGCGCGTATATTACTTATGACGATGCGGGCAAGGTTTTGTCGCGGCGATTTGCGAATTCGGTGATGTGCTCGACGGCGAGACTGACTTATACCGATGCGGACAGGATACTCAAAGGGCACGTCAAGGATTTTAAGCCGGAGGTGATTGCACTTGTAAAAAATATGGAAAGGCTTTCGCGGATAATCGAGAAGCGGCGGGAACAGAACGGTATGCTGCACCTGGATTTGCCGGAGACGGAACTGATTTATGATGATGCGGGGCAGGTTGTTGACGCTGAGCCTGCTGATACGAGTTATCCGCATACGATAATTGAGATGTTTATGGTCGAGGCGAATGAGGCGGTGGCGGGGTTGATAGACAGGCTCAATATCCCCTTTATGCGTCGTATTCACCCGGAGCCGAACGAATTGGGCCTGAAAGAACTGAGCAGGCTTATACGAACGGTGGGATTGAGTCTGCCTCGCAATGCGGGCAGGAAGGACATTCAGGACTTGCTCGAAGCGGCGAAGGGCAAAGACAGCGAGTACGCGGTGAATATGTTTGTGCTGCGTAGTTTCGAGAAGGCTGAGTATTCGCCGATGGATATAGGACATTATGCTTTGGCCAGCCGGCAGTACTGTCACTTCACCAGCCCAATCAGAAGGTATGCGGATTTGCTTGTGCACCGGATACTGGATGCGCACCTTCACGGGAAAAAAGAAGCAATTGTCAGCAAGGGGGAACTGGCGGAAACAGGTAAGCACATAACGTTTACGGAACAGCGTGCTGAGGACGCGGAGAGGGAGCTCAAAACGGTGCTGATTCTGCAGATGCTTAGTAAACACATCGGTGATGAAATGGATACGGTTGTAACGGGCGTTGCGTCCTTTGGTGTGTTTCTACGGTGTCGAAAATATGGCATTGAAGGACTGATACCGCTTGAGCAATTAGGGCCTGATGAGTGGAAATTCAACCAAAAGGGGTACTGCATCACAGGCGTTGGGTCGGGCTATTGTGTGCACCTGGGGCAAAAAATGCGGGTGAGTATAGTATCGGTCAATGTGCCGGCGAGGCAGCTAAACCTTGCGCCGGCGGAGGCGCTGATAGAAAGGCCTTCGCCGCGGAAAACGAAGGTGAAAAAGAGGTATCCGCGCAAACACAGGGGCGGGCGGTAGTCTCGGTGACATGGGGAAAATCCGGAAATTATTTGTTGAATTTCATTGGCGGATATGGTTTAATGCGGCCGGCGGGTTACATTCTTTTCGCCTCTCAAGAGTGTGTTCCGTGAAATAAAGATGAGAGGCATAAGTTAGGCGGCCCAGGCGGGTCAAGGAGTGTTTCAGTGAGCACAGGTACAGTAAAATGGTTTAACGCGAACAAAGGTTTTGGTTTTATCGCACCTGACGACGGCGGTGAAGATTTGTTTGTCCATCATTCAGAGATTAAGGCAAACGGCTTCAGGGCGCTGGACGAAGGGCAGAAGGTTGAGTTCGAGATTGGGCAGGGCAAAAAAGGCCCATGCGCTACGAATGTAGTGCCTTGCTAATGAGCAAAAGACCTTGAAAACTGAAAGGCCTTGCCGAAGACGGCGGGGCCTTTTGTTTTGGATGTTCAGTGACGTTTGGTATCGAGGAAGTTTTGCAGTATGTCCGCAGCGGCGACGGCGTCGCGGCGCCGCTTTTTCTCGGCGGGGGACAAATCGGTCATACCGAGTTTTTCATCGGCGCCGAAGCTGCTCAGTCTTTCATCTTGAAAATGGATGGGAATACTAATCGCGGCTTTGAGTTTGTCAGCGAAATCGCGGACTTTTTTTACCTGAGGGCCTTCGGTGTCGTCCATGTTCAGGGGCAGCCCGATAACAACAGCTTCGATGTTTTCCCCTGCTATGATATCAGCGAGTTTGTTAATGATGTCTTTTGTGCTGTCGAGAACGGCAAGCGGTGAGCAGATAGTCTGTGAGGGGTCGCAGACGGCAAGGCCGGTACGCTTGAGGCCGTAGTCGATTGCAAGGTACTTCATTCAATGTATGGTAATCGCAACGGCTGGGTAAGGCAAGAGATTGGGTTGACGAAATGTTGAAATGGCGGGGCGGATAGCTTAGACTTGCGGGGTATGGACGAAAAAATAATAGATTTTCACGTGCACGCGTTCCCTGATGAGCTGGCGGGCAAGGCGATGAAGAAACTGATGGATGAGGCGCCGGAGGCGCAGGCGTACCTGGACGGGACGCTGGGGCAGCTTCTTGGGAGTATGGACAGGAGCGGGATAGAGAAGTGCGTACTTAGCTGTATTGCGACGCGGCCGAAACAGTTCGAGCCGATTTTCGAGTGGTGCAAACAGATACGCAGCGACAGGGTAATACCGTTTCCCTCGGTGCATCCACAGGATGAGGCGGCGGTTGAGCGGGTCGAAAAGATAAAAGATGAGGGATTTGCGGGGATTAAGTTTCACCCGTACTATCAGGATTTTTGGCTGAATGAAGAGAGGATGTGGCCTGTCTATGATAAGGCCAGCGAGCTTGGCCTGATGGTGGTGGCGCATACGGGATATGATATTGCGTTTGCATACGACCGCAGGGCGGATTGTGAACAAATACTAAAGGTGGCAAAAAGATGGCCTGATTTGAAGTTTATTGCTACGCATCTTGGCGGGTGGAAGATGTGGCAGGAGGTTCGCGAGCAGTTTATAGGCAAGCCGGTTTACACGGAAATATCATTTGCGCTGGATGAACTGGAACGTGATGTTGTGCGGGATATGCTGATGCGACATCCAGCTGATTATATTTTGTTCGGGACGGATTCGCCGTGGACCGACCAGGGGCAGACGCTGAAACTGCTGCGGGAACTGGAGCTGCCGGCCGAAAGGATGGAAAAGATACTTTATGGCAACGCCAAAAGGCTGCTGGGCCTGTGAGTGAGCAAAAGCGTTGACAGGGGCACAAGGGGACGGTAAGGTATTGCTCTGACTGTAGTTATTGGAGCGTTTTTGTATGAAGGTACTTGTTAGCTGGTTGAGTGATTATATCGAGACGGGATTGGCAGCAGAGGAAATAGCGGGGATTCTAAGTGACCTGGGATTACCAAACGAGGGAATCGAGTACAGGGGGGACGATGCGGTTATCGATTTGGAGATAACGAGCAATCGGGGGGATTGCCTTGGTTATATCGGGGTTGCGAGGGAATTAGCTGCGGCGACGGGAAAAGAATTAAAGATGCCGGCTGTGCAGCTTGACGAATCGGACAGGGACGTCAATAAGATTTGCTCGGTAGAAATCGTTGAGCCTGATTTGTGCGGGCGATATACGGCGCGGGTGATTGAGGATGTGAAGGTGGGGCCGAGCCCGGAGTGGATGAAGGGTCGGCTGGAAGCTATCGGGATGCGGAGCGTTAATAATGTCGTCGATGCGACGAATTATGCAATGATGGAGACGGGTCAGCCTCCACATGCGTTCGATTATGCGAAGATAACCGAAGGTAAGATAATGGTGCGAAAGTCGGGGGCGGGCGAGCGGATAGTCAGTATCGACGGCAGTAAATGTGACCTCGACCCCAATATGCTGATAATCGCCGATGCGAAGGTGCCGGTTGCGGTGGCAGGCGTGATGGGCGGGCTGGAGACGGAGGTCGGTAACGATACGAAGACGATTTTGCTGGAAGATGCGTATTTTTCGCCGGTGAGTGTGCGCTCGACGAGCAGGGCGCTTGGTCTGCCTTCGGAGGCGGCGTTCCGGTTCGAGAGGATTGTCGATATCGAAAAAATCGACTGGGCGTCGCAGCGGACGGCGCAGCTTATTGTGCAGGTCGCCGGCGGTAAAGTTGCAAAGGGAATCGTAGATGCGTATCCGAAAAAACCGCGGCGAGAAAAGGTGACGGTCAGGCAGTCTCGGATTAATCATCTTTTGGGAATTGAAGTGCCGGCGGATGAGGCAATGGGGATTCTACAAAAGTTAGGCTTCGAGCCGGTGAAAGCCGCGGCTTCGCCTGAAGGCTCCGCCGCGGCAAGCGGTGACGTGATTACGTGCACGGTTCCATCGTGGCGGAGTGACGTGTATCGTGAGGCGGATTTGATAGAAGAGGTTGCGAGGCATCACGGTTATAACAAGGTGCCGGTCGAGAAAAAGATAGAAATTGAAGTTACGCCGGTCGATAAGCGGCAGAAGATATGCTCGATGGTCGGCGAGTATCTCAACGGCTGCGGTTTTTATGAAACGGTGAATGTCAGTTTTGTTGATGATAATGTTGCCGGGATATTTGCAAGGGGCGGGGTGAAGGAGCATCTTGCTGTTAAGGATGTATCGCGCAAGAGCTCGAATCTTCTGCGGTCGAGCCTGATAGGCTCACTGGCGGGGGTGGCAAGGTTAAATGCCAACGCGGGGAATCGGCCTGTGCGGGTATTCGAGATTGCAAACACGTTTGTGCCTGCCCCTGCCCCCGCGACTGTCTTGCGACAGGAAGACGCAGGGGCAAGTCGGGGCGGCGGGCCGACGAACGATAAGCTGCCGGAAGAAAGAACGAAACTGGCGCTGGTGTGTGATAGTGACATACGGGACTTGAGAGGCGTGATTGAGGGACTGGTTGACTGTGTTGCGAAGGAAACAGTAACGCTGTTCGAGGCTGCTGATGTTGAGTGGGCGCAGGCTGGTGCGCAGATTTGTGTGAACGGGCAGAAAATCGGCGTGGCGGGGGTGCTGTCGGATGAGGTCAGGGGGAAATTCGATTTGGAAGAGGCAGGTATCTGTGCAGCGGAGCTGGATTTTGACTGTCTCGAACAAATGCAGTCGGACAGCGTCGTGTTCAGGCCGATACCGCGGTTTCCTGCAATCGAACGTGACTTGTCATTAATAGTTGATGAAGCGGTGACGTGGGAGAGCATCACGGCTGCAATTGAAAGAACCGGCTGTGAGAAATTAGAACAGATAAGATTTGTCGGTATATATCGCGGCAAGGGTATTGACAGAGGCAAAAAGAGCCTGACGCTGACGCTTCGGTTCCGTGATGAGGACGGGACGTTGACGCATGAGCAGGTGGATGAGTTTCAGCGGAGTATTTTCGAGAGTCTTACGGAGGCGACGGGCGCTGTGCTGCGGACGGCATAGAAAGAAGTTTCGTGAGGCGACAGATGCGGAGGTACGCTAAAGGGAATGAATGATTTTGAGCGGTTCGAACAATTAATCAGGGACGGGGTGGGGTGCGTTTCCATAGTCACCTACGAGGAGTCTTATGCGCTGGATATTGCGCGGTCGGCGGCGATGGGATTAAGCAGGGATTTCTGGGTGTGGTCGATTGCGGACGGTGTCTGGGACGGACTGCTGGAGGGCAGCCCGATAGTGGCGGGGACGGATAAGCCACACGCCGGGCTTGAAAATCTGGCTGGTGCAAAAGACGGAGCGATTTGCATTACGCTGGATTTGGCGGCGCACCTGAGGGACGGCAAGATTCTACGCTCGCTGCGGAACATTATAGAGGCCTTCGATAAATCCGAATCTGTCCTGGTTATGATAGATTCCGAGGATAAGCTGCCGGAGGTGGTAAAGGCATACGCCAAGCCTTTCGAGATTTCGTACCCGGATGAAAAAGAGCTGAAAGAAATTATCCGCGCGACGCTGCTTCGGCTTCATCGCAAAAAGCCGGTCGAGATTGGAATTACGCACGTCGGTCTCGATACGATAGTGAAGAACCTTCGCGGTCTGACACGGCGGCAGGCGGAGATAGTCATCAGCGAGGCGATAGCTAAAGACCAGAAGTTTTGTGACGAGGATATAAATGCGGTAATAGCGAGCAAACGCCGGATGCTTCAGCGGACAGGTCTGCTCGAATACATCAAGACGCCGCTTAGCCTGGATGAGATAGGCGGGATGCGGCGGCTGAAGGAATGGCTGAGGCAGCGGCAAAATGCGTTTACGAGTGAGGCTGAGAAATTCGGATTGACTGCGCCGCGGGGCGTATTGATGCTCGGTGTACAGGGGGCGGGCAAGAGCCTGTGCGCCAAAGCGATTGCGACGGCGTGGCGGCAGCCTTTGTTAAGACTGGACCCGAGCTCGCTGTACGCAAGCTATATCGGGGAATCGGAGAGGAATCTGCGCGAGGCGTTGCAGCAGACGGAGATGATGGCGCCGGTGGTGCTGTGGATTGACGAGATTGAAAAGGCGTTTGCATCGGCGGCCAGTCGCAGCAGTGACGGGGGACTATCGCAGCGGATGTTCGGGACACTTCTGACGTGGCTGCAGGAGCATGAGGCGCCGGTGTTTGTGGTTGCGACGGCGAACGATATCGAGGCACTGCCGCCTGAACTGCTGCGCAAAGGAAGATTCGATGAGATATTCTTCGTCGATTTGCCGAAGGCAGAGGTGCGCAAGGAGATATTCGTAATTCATTTGAAGAAGCATAATCGCCAGCCGGATAAAATGGATTTGGATGAACTGGCAAGGGTCAGCGAAGGCTACAGCGGTGCGGAGATTGAGCAGGCGATTATATCGGCGCTGCACGAGGCGTATTCAAAAAAGCAGGATGTGACAACGGAGGGAATTGTAACGGCACTGAAGAACTCGCCGCCTTTATCGGTGACGATGCGGGAGAAAGTCAAAGCACTTCTGGAATGGTCCAGGGGCCGGTGCGTTCCGGCGGATTGAGACCGGTTAACTGGTTTTTTTGTGGACGTCGCCGGCCGATTCGAGTTCGGCGCGGATTTTCGGCAGGGCGGAAGGATATTTGTCACGCAGAAATTCGACAAGCTTTTCCCTGACCAGGCAGCGCAGGCCCCACGCGGTTGAGGCGTCAGCAGCGCTCATCAGGGCTCGTAACTCTATGGTCTTCTCGCTCGTGTTTGTTACCTGAAGGACACAGACCCTTTTGTCCCACAACTCCGATTCATTGAGGATTTTTTGAAGCTGTTGTCTGACCACATCGATGGGAACGCTATAATCGGTATAAATGAAGACGGTGCCGAGGATATCGGCTGATATGCGTGTCCAGTTCTGGAACGGTTTTTCTATGAAGTAGGTGACAGGGACAATCAGACGCCTTTGGTCCCAGATTCTAACGACGACATAGGTAAGAGTGATTTCCTCTATGCGGCCCCACTCATTTTCTACGATGACGACGTCGTCGATGCGAATGGGCTGGGAGATGGCTATCTGTAGCCCTGCGATAAATGTACCGATGGTCTTTTGAGCGGCTATTCCGACGACGATACCGATGATACCCGCCGAGGCAAGGATGGTAGTGCCGAGCTGGCGGACCTTTTCAAAGGTCATTAGTATAGTGCCAAGCGCCAGAATAATAGTAACGACGAATACAATCTGCTTGAGGACCCTTAGCTGGGTGTGGATTTTGCGGGCCCGGAGATTGTCTTTCTGATTGACGTCAAACTTCGTAACCAGATACTCTTCAAGGACGTAAACGGTTTTTATGGTCAGCCATGCAACGAGACCAATTAGAAGGATACCGAGCAAATGTGTTTCGAGTGCAATGGGGTCACCCGGTATAAATGCCGGCAAGAGCAGCCTCGTTACTAAAAGCAACACGGTCCATTGCATCGGGCGATAACAGTGGCGAACCAAGGCCTGGTCGGTAATGTTTTTTGTGCGACCTGTTAACCACAGAAGCAGGCGATACAAGCCAAGGTGTCCGATTAATCCGACAACCAAAATGAGCCCGTAGAAAATCATTCTATCGGTCATATTGCGGCCCTTTAAGCGGCACGATATTTAATTCGCGAAAGTTAATCGGGGACTTTTCCACATATTATATGGTTGAGCATGTACAGGTAATCCGACAGCAATCGAGTTATGAGAAATTTTTTGCGTACGGTTTCCTTTGCATTTTTGCCGAGCTGCTCTATGTCTTTCGGGTTTTTGAGCAGATTTATGATTCTGTCGGCAAAACCATTGTTGTCCATGGGGTCGAGGAGGTAGCCGTTTTTGCCGTCTTCAATCTGAACGGGGATGCCGCCGACGTTTGAGGCGACGACCGGCGTTCCCTTCCAGAGGGCTTCTGTCACCGCAAGGCAGAATCCTTCTCTGGTAGATTTTTGTATAACGACAGATGAGAATCTTTGGATGGCGTTTACGAGGGTCTCGCTGTTACCGACGACAAAAATAATGTCGCCGTTTTTGACCATGCGATTGGCCTTTTTGTAGACCTTGTCGAACATTCTCATGCCTTCAGGGTCGTCGCTGGCGACGTTGTAGCAGAAGACGAGCCGGCAATCGACCTCTTCCTTTACGATTTTGAAGACATCAATTACCCCTTCGGGGTCTTTCCATGGGTCGAGACGAGAGACCTGAGTGATAACGGGTTTGTCGGTGGGTATTCCCGCACGTTGTATCTGTTCGAGAATGGTCTTTTCCGGGATTTCACGGTTTTTCGGGCTCAGCGGATTAATTGCAGGAAACATTAAACGCTGGTTGATGGGCAGGTCTTTCTTGAAGTACTTTTCGCTGGAAAAGACGACCTGGTCGTATTTGAGAACAAAGCCTTTGAGGAAATCCCACAGCTCGGTATGAGGGTCGGTCAGGTCGATGTGGCATCGCCAAATCCAGGGCTGTCGCTTGCGGTAGGAGCGAATCAGCGCCAGGGGCTGCGGGTCGTGGATGATGACGCAGTCGTGGTCGATATGCGTGAACTTCGAGAAGTTTTCGTTGACCCGGATATAAAGATTTTTCTTTGCATCGGTCAGATTGAATTTGGCTCCCTGCAAGGCGTTGTGAAATCCCTTTGTGACTTCGAAGAACTCCTGGCTTCCGTGTAGGATTCTCCATCCCGCATCGATTCCTACATCGTTCATCAGCATGGCCAGCGGGTAAAGGATTTCTGCAACGCCGCCGCCCTGATAGGTTGCGTTAAGGTGAATAATGTGCTTACCGTAGAGGTGGCGGGCCCTGTGGTATATTTCGACAAGTTTTTCGTCCGGTACTATTTTTCGGAAGTCTTCGAGTCTAAGCATTTTCGTCCTTCAATAATCTAAATAGCAAATTCCTTATTTCGTCAACAGATTCCACAAAGAACCGTGCCTTGCTTGCGCCTGAACCGACCTTAACAGAATAGGCCGTTTCCGGCAAGGCTTTAAACATATCCTCGTCGGTATAATCATCCCCGGCGGCGAGGATGAAGGCTGGTTTGAATTTCTTTAGCGTCATTTCAGTGGCCAGGCCCTTGTTTATTTCGTGTTGTTTGACCTCGAGAATTTTGTTTCCTTCGTATACACCTACCCGCATATTTGCGGTGAGGTTCACGAGTGTGTCCATCAATTCGTGGTATCTCACGGCGGCCAGGGCGGGGTCGGCCTTTCGGCAATGCCAGACGATACAGAAATCCTTCTCCTCGATAACGGCGCCGGGCGTTCGGTCGGCGTAGACCTGGAGAATGGGCCTGATTTGTGCCTTCCAGTCTTCGGCGACGGGTTCGACGGCGTGGTGCCAGCGGTCTTTTTTCCATTTTACCCAGGCGCCGTGTTCGGCAATCAGCGACACATCCAGGCCGCCGAGCCATTTTTCAAGGTCGTTTTTACCCCTGCCGCTGATGACGACGATTTGCGTAGATGGCTTTTCAGCAAGGCTTTTTAATAAGCCGATGACCTGCTCATCGGGGCCGGCCTGGTCGGGCCTGCCGTGAAACTTAACGAGCGTACCGTCATAGTCGAGCAGGAGTAAACGGTTTTCTTCAGAGTTATATCGGCTGCAAAGTTCGTGGACTATTTTCTCGGTGAGCTTTCTCATAGAAAGATTTTTTTGTGTCTGCTTCAAATCGGAGAGGGTCTGGATAAAATCGGCGGACCATCTGCGTATGTCATAGGTTTGCAGTCTTTCCTGCATCGGTTTTAACCGGTCTATCTTTTCGCTCTCGGACATGTCGAGGGCGTTTTTGATTGCTGTTACTATTTCCTGCTTATTGTTGGCGTTGACAATGAGTGCTTCGCCGAGTTCGGAGGCGGCGCCGGCCATTTCGCTCAGTATCAGTACGCCGGGCCGACTTTCTTTGGCGGCGATGTATTCTTTGGCAATCAGGTTCATCCCGTCCCGCAGCGGAGTCAGAAGCGCCACATCTGCAATATTATAAAGAGCGGTAATGATGTTAAAGGACAAAGAGCGGTAAAGGTACCAGACAGGTATGTAATCTATTTGTGATTTTTCACCGTTTATTCTTCCGACGAGTTTTTCGAGGTCGCTTCTCAGCCTCTGGTAATCGGTGACGTTGATTCGGGAAGGCACGGCCACGAGTATCATGGTAACCTTGCCTTTGTACTCGGGGTACTTTGTCAGGAACCAGTCGAAGGCTTCGAGCCGCTGTATAATACCCTTGGTATAGTCGAGCCGGTCGATAGAGGCGATTATCCTGCGGTCGCCCACGGTCTGGCGCATTTTTTCAATCTCTTTTTTTACCCCGGGCTGCTGATGCGCATCGGCGTAGGTGCGGTAATCTATGCCCATTGGAAATGTATCGACCTTGACGACGCGGTTTTTAATGGTAAGGGTGCCGAGGTGGTGTTCGAGGCCGAGGATTCGGCTTGCACTGCTGAGGAAGTGACGGACGTAGTCGTAGGTGTGGAAGCCGATAAGGTCGGCGCCGAGCAGTCCTTCGAGTATTTCCTTTCGCCAGGGCAGCAGGCGAAACAGCTCGAAGGAAGGAAACGGTATATGTGAAAAAAAGCCGATTGTCGCCTGCGGCATGCGGCGTCGCAGCATCTGCGGAAGCAGCATCAGGTGGTAATCGTGTACCCATATAAAATCGTCCGGCCGGGCATTTTCAATCACATGCTGGCAGAACAGCTCATTGACGGTGGCATAGTACTGCCAGAATCGCTCTTCGTAGATAGTGTACGTCGGAAAATAGTGAAAAAGAGGCCAGATGGTCCTGTTGCTGAAGCCCTCGTAGTAATTTTCGACCTGCGCCGAAGAGAGAAATACCGGCCGGCAGTTTATATCATTCAATTCTTTCTCAATTTCTTTCGTATCCCGGCTGGAGTATTTTTCTTTGGCGCCGCCTGGCCAGCCTATCCATAAATGTTCGTATTGGTCGGGCAGGGCGGACAGGCCCGTAGCAAGACCGCCGGCACTGGAACGAATCTTCAGGCCGGATTTTGTTTTCAGTATGCTTACCGGCAATCGGTTAGATACAACGATTAATCGAGGCATTGTTTTATTCGGTGTCAGAATTTAACTTTATTATGCCAGCTCAATCTTAAGTATATTCAAACACTCGTGCAAGGCAAGGATTGAATATGGATTTTTCAGTACGGCCCCGGGGCAGCGTGAACGAAGCAGTATTTTTGGCAGGCGATTGCTCCAAAAACGGATTTATTATTTTCTTGATTTTTGTCGATGTATCTGATATAAGAGAAATGCGGGCTTACCCCTGCGATGTTTGTAAGTAGAGTGAGATTTGATTAACCGATAACCCTTACTCAGGGAAGTCAGGTCTTGATGTGCCGAACATGCCCGTTCGCCGGGACGTTTGGTCACAAGCAACGACTGCCCACGTGGATATAAAGGGTTTGTCAAATTCTCTACTACGGCATTAGCGGAGGCGAGCTTAGCTATTAAAGGCCTGTTTCGACGGGCCTTTTCTTTTGCGCATTTCCTGATGCCGGATACCTGCTGGTTTTTCAACACTTCGCTATGAGACGGCCGGGCCAAAGACACCCAGGACGCCGGGACATTAACTCTGTATATTCTTCATTATTCCGGGGCCTTAGTGCCTTTTGTGCCCTGGTATTTAAGCGTGCAGCGGAGCGGGTTAATATGGGACGAGAGAGGGTTAAGTTTGCGGTTTTAGCGTGAAGAAAGGGGACTTTTTGGTCGATTATATTAATGTTAAGACGGGAATTGTTTTTTAAACCCTACGGAGAAAAACCAAATGCCTAACGTAAGGAGTTTCAGGGTGCTGCCGGCGCTGCCGGAAGAGCTCAAGGACCTGGAGGTTCTGGCGAGAAACGTTTTCTGGTGCTGGAATCTCGATGTGGTGGCGCTTTTCAAGCGGATTGACAGCAATCTGTGGAAAAGCTGCGGGTATAATCCGGTGCAGTTGCTTGGCAGTGTCTCACAGGACAGGCTGGTAGAGCTTGCCAAGAGTCACAGCTTTTTGTGCGAACTGAAAAGAGCGACGGAAAAATTGCAGTCGTATCTCAGTGCGCCGACATGGTTCCAGAAACTCAGTGACGTTGTTGCGAATCACATAATCGCGTACTTCAGCGCGGAGTTCGGAATACACGAGTGTATCCCGATTTATTCGGGTGGTCTGGGCGTACTGGCGGGCGACCATCTGAAGACCGCCTCGGATATGGGTATACCAATGGTCGGCGTCGGCCTGCTGTATCAGAAGGGATACTTCAGGCAATATCTCAATATCGACGGCTGGCAGCAGGAAGCGTATGTCACCAATGACTTCTATAATATGCCCACCGAACTGATGCGTGATAAGGACGGCAGGCCTGTGACTATCAGCGTTGATTATGCGGGCGAAAAGGTTTATGCGCAGATATGGCAGATGAAGGTCGGCAGGGCCAAGCTGTATCTTCTGGATACGAATATACAGGACAATTCGCCGAGCGCCCGGCTGATTACGGGCAGCCTGTACGGCGGTGATACCGAGATGCGCATACGTCAGGAAATTATGCTGGGTATAGGCGGTCTGCGTGCGCTGCAGGCGATGGGTATTGATCCCGCCGTCTGCCATATGAACGAAGGACACGCGGCGTTTATGGCGGTGGAGAGGATAAGACAACTGGTTGCCGGGAAGGGGATGAATTTTTACGAGGCTCTCGAGGCGACAAAGGCTGGCAATATATTTACGGTCCATACCCCGGTAAAGGCGGGCAATGATGAATTCAGCCCGGAACTGATAGACCACTATTTCAGTTCTTATATCCCGTCACTGGGGATAAGCGAAGAGCAGTTCATGGCGATGGGTAGGATAAATCCTTCGGATTCGGAGGAATCGTTCAAGATGCCGGTGCTGGCGATTCGGCTAAGTTCATATCGCAACGGAGTCAGCAAGCTGCACGGCGAAGTTTCGAGAGCTATGTGGGCGCCGCTGTGGCCGAGAGTGCCGGCGGGTGAGATTCCGATTACATCGACAACAAACGGGGTGCACATAAAAAGCTGGCTCAGCGAGGATATGAACGCCCTTTACGAGAGGTACCTTGGGCCGAACTGGTGCGAGGAATCGATAGACAGCCCAATATGGGGTAATATCGACTCAATGCCGGATGAGGAAATCTGGCGGCCTCATCAGCGGAGCAAGACAAGCCTGATAGCGTTTGCGCGAAGGAGACTGAAGGCTCAAATGCAGCGGAGAGGGACATTTCACGCCGAGCTTAACTGGGCCGATGAGGTATTGGACCCGGAGGCTTTAACGATAGGTTTTGCGCGAAGGTTCGCGTCTTACAAACGCGGGAATCTGCTGCTGCGAGACCCCAATCGCCTGATTAAGATACTGACGGACCCGGACCGGCCGGTGCAGATTGTATTTGCGGGCAAGGCCCATCCTCGCGATACGGAAGGAAAAGAGATAATCCGCCAGATAATTCATTTTGCCAGTCAGTACAACGTGCGGCGGAGGATAGTTTTCCTCGAAGATTATGAGATGAACCTGGCTCGCTATATGGTTCGCGGTGTTGATATCTGGCTGAATAATCCTCGCAGGCCGATGGAGGCCAGCGGCACCAGCGGGATGAAGGCTGCTATAAACGGTGCTCTGAATATGAGCACGTGTGACGGGTGGTGGTGTGAAGGATACCGGCCTGACGGCGGATGGGTAATCGGCGCAGGTGAAAGTTACGACGATACTTCGTACCAGGATATGGTCGAGTCGGAAGCCATCTACAAAATGCTGGAGAATGAGATTGTTCCGTTGTTCTATACGCGCTCTGCGGACGGCCTGCCGAGAGGCTGGATACAGCGGATGAAAAACTCCATCAAGTATATTACGCCGAGGTTCAGTACGTACCGGATGTTTGCGGATTATATGCGTAAGTTCTACGTCCCCGCGGCGCGCAAGTGGCAGGAGCTCAATAGCGATGATATGACGCGGGCCAAGTCGCTTTCCAGATGGAACGCCGAAGTCAAGAACGCCTGGCCGAATGTAGCTGTAAAGGATGTCCAGGTGCGAATCGCCGACGGCAATGGAAACGGGCAGCTCAACGAAAACGACCCGTATCTTAAGGTCGGCTCGAAGCTCGAGGTGCGGGCACTGGTGGAGTTAGGCAGGCTAAGGGCGCAGGACGTCTCGGTTGAGCTTTACAACGGTGCTATCGATACGTGGGGCAATATACCGGATGGTACGCCGGCGGCAATGCAGTGTGAATCGGGGCAGGACCAGGCGGGCAGGCAGTGGTTCAGGATGGAGCTGCTGTGTGACCGCAGCGGGAATATGGGCATGTCCGTTCGGGTGGTTCCACATAACAGCGATTTGGCAAGTCCGTGGGAGCCGGGCCTGATTCTGTGGGAAGGTGAAGTGAAAAAATAACGTCGGGTATAAATGAAAGGTGTTTTCTACTGCTCGGCTTCTTTTTCGTTCAACAACTGTTGGGCTTCTTCGGCCGATTGCGCATTTTCGAGTTTCGTCTTAAACTTATCATCGAGCATAACCCTGCTGATTCGAGCCAGAGCCTGTATGTGAGGTCCTGTCTGGTCGGCGGGTGAAACCAGCAGCATAATTATTTTTACCGGCTGGCTGTCAACGCTCTGGAAATCAATCGGCTCTTTCGCGATACCGATAGCCATGACAAGCTCTTTGACGGCGTTGCACTTGCCGTGAGGGATGGCGATTTCAGAACCGATGCCGGTGCTGCGTGTTTTTTCGCGGGTCAGGACGGCATTTAAGACGGCATCACGGTCCTGCAGGACACCGGCGGCATCGAGCAGGTCGACCAGCTCGGTTATTGCCGATTCTTTGTCTTTGCAGGTTAGCGGAACTCTTAGACAATCGGGCTGCAGTATTTGTGTTAATTGCATAGTCTCTAAGCTTTTGCTTACCCCTTTGGCATAAAAAACGCCTACTATAGCGGTCATCGGTCAAAAAGCAATAGGTCTCTGAACAAATTCGTGAATTTTTGGTCTTGCCGGGAGCGGCGATTTTTAGTTCACTATTAGCTTTGGGCGCTGTAAAGATAGCGGCAAAAGCGACTTGAAAGGGCGTCTGAGGGCTTATGGCAATAGAAATCGAGCGAAAATTTCTGGTCATGGGAAAATGTTATCGGCAACTGGCCAAGCCGGTATCTTACCGGCAGGGATACCTGTCAACGGCAAAGGAACGTATAGTGCGAGTCCGCATTGAGGGCGAAAGGGCGTTTCTGGCCGTAAAGGGGGTGACCAACGGCGTTACGCGGACGGAATATGAGTACGAAATACCGCCGGCCGAGGCCGAACATATACTGGCTAAACTTTGTGAAAAGCCAATAATTGAAAAGGACCGTTATAAGATTGAGTGCGACGGTATGGTATGGGACGTCGATGAATTTCATGGACCCAACGAAGGACTTATAGTGGCAGAGGTTCAACTGAACAGGGAGAACCAACAAATAATAATGCCCGATTGGGTGGGCAAAGAGGTTTCAGGCGAGCCTAAATATTTCAACTCGAGCCTGGTGCAGAATCCTTACGGCAAGTGGTAGGCTCAGGATTGGCCTGTAAAAATTGTATCGGACACCTTTAATTCTGTGAAAAAAATATCTTCTTAAGATTGTAACAAGAAATATGAAAGAATTACACTGATTATTAATCACTTTTTATGGAGGATTAAATGGAACAAAGAATCATCAAATTAATATTTGGAATAGTAGTTCTCTTGCTTCTAAATTCTACTTTATCTTTTTCTGAAACTATTACAATCAATGCCGGCAGTAACCAAATTATAAATTGGGAAAAGACACACCGCGCACAACTCAAAGGAAGTGTGTCTTCAGATAAAATAAAAATAGAATGGACATGCCCTGGGAATTCCAAAGTCATTTTTAAAAATGTTTCTAGTCCTGTTACAGAAGTTACTTTCCCCCGTCCCGGTTATTATTTATTAATTCTTTCCGGCAAAGGAACGGGTAAAGACTCAGTAAGCAGTTCGGCAATTGTAAATGTCTTTAAACAAAATTCTTATAAGGAAAGACTTTCTGACCTTATAAATTTAATGACACTCGACGAGAAGATTAACCAATTAATTAACCAATCAGATTCAATTCCTCGCTTGGGAATCCCCGAATATAACTATTGGAATGAAGCTCTACATGGAATACTTGCAGGTGGAGTAACTTCCTTCCCGCAGGCTGTTGCGATGGGTTCTACATGGGACCAAGACCTTGTATACCGTGTAGCTACAGCAATATCTGATGAAGCACGTGCGTTAAATATTATCAGGGGTAACGGATTAAGTTATTGGAGTCCTACTCTTAATATTGCGCGCGACCCGCGCTGGGGACGTAACGAAGAATCCTACAGCGAAGACCCTTATCTGCTTTCCCGCATGGGTGTTGCATTCATTAAAGGCATGCAGGGTAATGACCCTTATTATTTAAAAACTGTTTCCACTCCTAAACACTATGTGGCAAATAATGAGGAAGAACGCCGCCATACAGGTTCTTCCGATGTTGATATGCGCAGCCTGTTTGAATATTATTTACCTGCATTTCATCAGGCTATTGTTGAAGGTAAAGCTTATTCAATTATGGGCGCATATAATGAATTAAATCATGTTCCATGTAATGCAAATACGTTTTTATTAACCGACCTGCTAAGAAGCAACTGGGGTTTTGAAGGTTATGTGGTATCCGATTGTGGTGGTATTGCTGATATGGTATTCGGACATCATTTCTTCAAAACCGAAGCCGAAGCTGCGGCCGGGGGTATCCTTGCAGGCTGCGATCTGAATTGCGGCATAACCTATCGTGAATACTTAAAAGAAGCTCTCGATAAAGGATTATTACAGGTAAAGGACCTCGACCGTGCTTTAGAAAGAGTTCTTTCTGCACGTTTCAGATTGGGCGAATTCGACCCGCCCGAAATGGTGCCTTATAGTTCTATTGCGAAAGAAAAGCTCGATTGTAAGGAGCATCGCGACCTGGCGCTTGAGGCTGCGCAGAAATCAATCGTACTGCTTAAAAATAACGGAATATTGCCTTTAAGAAAGGATAAAACAAAATCAATTGCAGTCATCGGCCCAAATGCCCGTGAGGCTCAGTTAGGCATTTACAGCGGCTTTCCTAATGTTCTGGTTAGTCCCCTTGAAGGAATAAAAGAAAAGGGTGCCTCTCTTGGGATTAAAACAGAATATGCACTGGGATGCACTATCGGCGGCGGATTGTTAAGACCCGTTGAACCTCAATATTTTGCTAAAGTTGAAGGAACTAATAAAACCGGAATGAAGGGTGAATATTTTGATAATATGAATTTATCCGGGGAACCTGTTCTGACCAGAATAGATTCAATGGTGGATTTTAGTTTTGGCGGTAATTCTCCTGCTCCCGGTATCCCGGAAGACAAGTTTTCCATCCGGTGGACAGGCAAAATAATTCCTCCCGAAACTATCCATCATATCGGCACCAGTTGTGATGATGGTTCACGCCTGTATTTAGATGGAAAGTTATTAATTGATGACTGGACCGAACATGGTGAAAAACCCATTAGTGCTGAAGTCGAACTGAAACCGGGTAAAGAATATGAAGTAGTATTCGAATGTTTTGACAATCGTCTTGGTGCATCTGCGAGGTTAACATGGGACCTTGGTCAGAAGGATTTTAGTAAAGCCAAAGAAGTAGCCGCCGGAAATGATGCCGTTATTCTTGTGCTTGGTATTAGTCCCGGTCTTTCTCGAGAGGAGCTGGACCGTACTGTAATAGAATTACCACAGGTACAAAGAGATTTAGTTGCTGAAGTCGCATCCGTTAATCCTAATATTATAATTGTACTTATAAACGGAGGTCCCATTGCTCTTGCAGGAACTGAAAACAAAGCCCAGGCGATAGTTGAAGCGTGGTATCCGGGAGAATTGGGCGGCAAAGCAATTGCGGATGTTTTATTCGGCGATGTTAATCCCGGCGGAAAACTTCCTGAAACATTCTATGCTTCGACACAACAGCTCCCTCCCATGTCTGATTATGACCTTATCAATAATCCCCGGACTTATATGTATTTTGAGCAGCCTGTCTTATATCCGTTTGGACATGGACTCTCCTACACTCAATTTAATTATAGTAATCTGAAATTTGACTCTGACAAAATCCAGAAAGATGGTGAGGTTGAAATCCAGTTTGCAATACAAAACACCGGCAAAATTAAAGGTGATGAAGTTGTCCAGGTTTATGTCCATGATGTTGATGCGTCTATAAAAGTACCTATCAATCAATTAAAACGGTTTCAAAGGATTACACTTGCCCCCGGCCAGAATAAGACGCTTGTCTTCAGAATACCGGCATCTGAATTATCTTTTTACGATATCGAAACCAACGATTTTAAAACAAAACCGGGACAGTATGAAATTCAGGTTGGCAGTTCATCCAAAGATATCCATCTGAAAAAAACTTTTACAATTGAATAGAGACTGTGCGGTTTTATTTGAAAAGAATTAGAGAATGGCCAAAATTGGAAAGAAAAAAACCTTAGCTTTAATTTTTATAGTACTACCTCTAACAGTTGTTGTCATTGTGTGGTCAGTTCAGAAATTATATTTACATAATTTGGATATTTTTGAGGCATCTGAGGGAGGGCATCTTGATAGAGTCAAGCATCTTATTCAAAATAATCCCGAATTGGTCAATAACAAGCAAGAAGGAACCAAGTTAACGCCTTTAATGCTTGCTTCTCTAAGTGGACACTACGAAGTAGTTAAGTTCTTAGTGAAGAAAGGAGCTAATGTAAATGCTTCATCTAAGAATGGTCATACGGCGTTGATGTTTGCGGCTTTAGAGGGGCACAAGGATATTGTGAGTTTTTTAATTGATGAAGGGGCTCAAGTAAACAGCAAAAGTAGCCAGGGGGGAAACAGTTTGGGCATCGCTGTATGCCAGGGATATATAGAAATTGCAAAGTGTTTGATTAGTCATGGGGCCCAGGTAAATAATAAAAACAATATGGGTATAACTGCCTTACAGGGGTGTGTTTGGGAAGGTCAAGTAGAATCAGTAAAGTTTCTTATTTCAAATGGCGCAGATGTGAATACTCAAAGCAATGATGGACAAACCCCTTTATTAGATGCCGTCTCCATGGGACAAAATGAAATCGCTAAGATACTTATTGACAATGGTGCACAAGTCAATGTGCAGGATGTTAAAGGTTCAACTCCTTTACATATTGCTACCGGGAAGGGGAATTTTGAGATAGTAAAGTATCTCTTGCAGAATGGAGCAGATAATAATATAAAAAATAATAATGGAAAGACTCCTCTGGATATAGCAATAAGGAGAGATTATAAAAACATTGCCGAAATACTTCGAGTTAGTGCAGAGAACCAGTTAAATTAATTGATAGTAAAGTCGAAGAGAATTAAAAGTGTCCGGTGCATGTTTAGGCATTGCGCAGGGACGAAATTAGTTGTAGATGCATTAAAGTGATAAATAATTGTAAGGCATGAATACAATGGATTGCCGAATTCCTATTACACTTCTTTTTCTGACTGGCTTTGTTAATCAGGGATATGCCCAAATGACAGGACGCGAAATGCTTTTCAACGATGGCTGGAAGTTTTTTCGGGGAGATATCAAGGGGGCTGAAAAACCTGAATTTAATGATACTTCATGGAGAGGTATTGATTTGCCTCACGACTGGAGCATTGAGGGACATTCACCATTTGAAACGAAGAAAGAGGATGTATCTGAGTTTCATATTGTGAAAGGAGAATGGAAATTCAGTAAAGGTGACAACCTGCTTTGGAAAAATCCGGATATAAACGACAATTCCTGGCAGATTGTGGAGCTTCCTTCGACCTGGGAAGAACATTCGAACTACACACAGGATAATGTGTATGGTTGGTACCGCCGTGAGTTAATTATCCCTGCGGATTTAAAGGGGAAGGATATTTTTATCAATATCGGCAAAATTGACGACGCTGACGAGACCTATTTCAACGGCGTGAAAGTTGGCGGTATGGGTTCTTTTCCGCCCAACTATACTTCCGCGTGGGATATCTTACGGTATTATAAAGTCCCCCATGAAATCATCCATTACGGCGGCCAAAACAGCATCGCAGTTCGGGTGTTTGACGGCATTATGGGTGGCGGCATTTATAATGAAGGAAAAAAAGTAGTAGAGGGTCCTTTTGAATCGACCTGTCCGGGTGGAAGTGGTGCGGGTTATTTAAATGCGGGTATCGGCTGGTACAGAAAAGAGTTCAAACTGCCTGAGAAAATTAAAGATAAGCGTATATTCATAGAATTCGACGGCGTGTATATGAACAGTGATGTCTGGCTCAACGGTACTCATCTCGGCAACCGGCCATACGGCTATTCCAGCTTTCAATATGAATTGACTCAACACCTGAATTT
>Ga0315554_1000528_pt1 | contig 22840 bp, 19 predicted proteins | sample SalMarSW160370MG_FD_202114 | JGI IMG/M metagenome (GOLD analysis project Ga0315554, IMG submission 202114) | Salt marsh sediment microbial communities from the Plum Island Ecosystem LTER, Massachusetts, United States - Salt Marsh Sediment SW1603-70 ...
ATGACCTGGGCGTAGCCTGGATTGACTATCTGCTGAGTGATGAAGGTATAGCCATCATGGAAGCATACGGTCAACCAGCGGTTGTCCCCGCCCAGACCAACGACCCGGCCCTGGTACCCGAGCCGCTGCGGAAGTATCTCGATTAGCTTAAGTAAGCCCGTTTGGCTGTGAAAGGCCCTCGACTCCCTAACCAGTTTCGGGGGCCTTTATTTCGGGGGTTTGCGGGTGGCCTCTGGGTAGAGGCCGTTGCTTGGTTATCCTAGAGGCAGAGCCACTGCCCCACCGTACTCACGGCGTGGCGGCCGGTGCCGAAGTACCCGGTGAAGAGGCGGAAGTAGTGGAGCTCCTCCTTACTGCGGACTAGCGGCTCTCTAGCCTGTGCCTCGGCCAGCTCCCGGTCCGGGATTTGCTCCTCGAAGTAGGCGGTCAGGACGTCGGCCGAGCCCGAGCCCTGAGAAAACTCCTGTTTACGCCGCCACACGATGGACTGTGGCAAATGGTTCTGGTAGGCCTTACGGAAAATCCACTTCTCGATTTTCTCATCCCCGTCGGGCATCTGCTTGTAGTCGGGGGCTATGGCCAGGGCGTAGTTTAGCAGCTCTCCCGAAATCAGCGGTGCCACCACCCGTATCGAGTTAGCCATGTTCATCCGGTCGAGGCGCAGGGAGGCGTTGTTGTGCAGCCGGCCGATGCACGCTATCTGTTCGCTAAACAGGGCCTGGGCAGGGTGGTCGGCGAGGTATCGATAGCCGCAGAAGACCTCGTCTCCCCCCTCGCCGGAGAGCAGTATCTCGATACCCTGCTCGCGGGCGTATCGGGAGATGAGGTAGTTGGCCACCGAGCTTCTCACCAGGGAGGGGTCGAAGCTCTCCAGGTGGTAGATGACCTTGGGGAGGGCCTCCAGCATATCGCTGAGGCTGACGATGAGTTCGTGGTGTTCGGAATCGATGTGCCTGGCTGCCAGGCGGGCCGACAGGATGTCGCTGCTCTCGCCCACGCCCAGGGCGAAGGTCGGTAGCTTGGCGTCTTTGCCCTTTTTCCTCTTATACTCCTGGCTGGCGATATAGTTAATGACGCTGCTGTCCAGCCCCCCGCTGAGCAGCCCCCCCGTGGGCAGGCCGAAGTCCACCCGGTTAGCGAAGCTCTTCTCAATGAGTTCCCTGATGTCGCCGGCCATCTGCTCCGGGCTAAGGTCCCGGGGGTGTGGTGGCTTTTTAGGGAGCTTAGCGAAGCTGGCTAGATGGCCGCTAGTGTCCATAGCGTGTCCGTTGGGGAACTCGTAGACCGCTTCGCTTACCGCCAGTATCCCCTTGAGCTCGGAGGCGAAAAACAGGGTGCCGTTTCTCTCGGCGTAGAAGAGGGTCTTGATGCCGAGCAGGTCGCGTGCCGCTAAGATGTCTCTCCCGTCAAAGATGACCAGGGCGAAGATGGTATCGCCCAGATAATCGAGCATTCCCCGGCCGTATTTCTCATAGAGGGCCAGTATCAGGTGTTCCTCGCGGAAGGGCCCGTCGGCTACTTCGTGTTCGCTGGCCAGCTCGGCCCAGTTACCCATCTGGCCGTCGTAGCAGATGACCAGGTCGGGGTTATTCGGGCTGCGCACCGGAATTGCGGCGCCGGGGCGGGCACCGTCGGCCTGAAGATAGTTCTGGGCCATGACGGTGCCTTTCCTCTGGAATACTCCAGAAGCGTCGGGGCCGCGGTGGGCCATTACCCGCATCATGGAGTCGACTTCGTTTCTCTGGGGTTTACCATAGGCGACGGCTATTCCACTCATACTGCAATTCTCCTCTCAGTCAGTGTCGGGGTGTTGGGGGACTACTTTATGATTTCAAAGATGGCCACCAGACCGTGCCCGCAGCCCAGCCCTGGCTGCAGGCCCATCTCAAGCTCACGGAGGCAGTAGCCGAGCTGGGGCTCGACCAGGCTGGCCCGGGGGTTACCCGTCTCAAGCGAGGCCGCCAGCTTCACTATCCCCTTCATGGTGTTTAGCGTCTCCCCGACCACTTCGGGGGCTTCTCCTGGGGCCTCCGGAGGCATCTTTCCTTTCAGCCCCGCCCTGGTGAACGTGATGAGGTGGTTCCACCAGTCGGCGAGCTTCTGGTGGTAGGCGTTTACCTCGGGGAAGCCCTCCCGGGGGACATAGCGAATCAATAGCTCGTCCAGGTCGGTGGCTACGTTGGGCTCGAACAGCGAGTTAACCAGCCTCCGCAGCGGCGGGCAGTGAGGGTTATACTGGGCGGTATCCATGTGCCGGCCGACAAACGATGAGCGGTCGGCCAGCCGGCGCAGGGCGATGGAGTCGCCCGTCTGCTTCTTGACCCGCTGGTAGATGTCGAGCACTTCGGGGCGTGCCATGAGCCGCAGCGGGAAATAGGTTAGCTCCGCCTGTTTTCGCTTATCGCCGGCGTAGATGTAGGAGATAGCGTAGTCCATCCACTGGCTGTGCTCGAAGTCCTGTGTCCACAGGGTCTGCCACTCGTAGGAGAAGCGCCCCAGCCAGTCGGTGAGCACCAGGGCGCCGCCTTCAGCGTGCCCGGCGATGCGTTCCAGCAGGGATACGGTCTCTGGGTCGCTGTTGTGGGACAGCGTTCCGTAGTTGGCGAGGTAGAGGTCGTAGGGGGCTTCGCCATTTAGTTCGTAGGTGTTTATGTCGCACTGGGTAAAGGCGATATTCTTCCTGTCTCCGTAGACACTCCGGGCCTGTTCCAGGAGGCCCGGGTTAATGTCAATCCCCTGGTAGCGTTCCAGTATCGCAGACGGTATCACGGCGGTATCGTGCTCCGAGACAGACGCTCCGTGGCGGGTGATGCCGGTAAGAAGCTCGAAGCCGTCGCCGCTGCCGCAACCCAAGTCCAGGACGCGCAGGCCCTGGCCGTGCTTCTTCTTGCGGGCTACCAGCTCTTCCAGATGGGGTCTCAGGTAGAGCCCGAGCTCTTCATCCTCCCAGAAGCGGCGGACGTTATCGTACTTACCCAGCAGCCCCCCGGGCTTGGCGTACTGCCCGCTCTTCAGCGCTTCGTTGTAGGCGTCTTTTTCACTCATCTCGTCCCTTACGAACCTTTAGACATGGATTCCACCACCTCTACCGCCTGGAAGCCGTCAGCCCCGTAGCCGTCGGCCCCGATGCTCTGGGCAAACTCCTCCGAGACCGGTGCCCCGCCGATAATCACCTTCACCCCGTCTCTCAGTCCGCTCTCCTTGAGGGCCTTAATGGTGTCCTCCATGTTGGTCATGGTGCTGGTGAGCAGGGCCGACAGGCCCAGGAACTGGGGGTGTTCCTCTTTTACCGCCGCCACGATGGTCTGCGGCTCGATGTCGTTGCCCAGGTCCTTGACGGTGTAGCCGGAGCCGCGGAGCAGTATGGAGACGATGTTCTTCCCGATGTCGTGCAGGTCGCCCTTTACGGTGGCTACCAGTATCTTGCCCTTGGCCTTGATGCCGCTCTTAGCCAGGTGTGGCTCCAGCTTCTCCATGGCGGCGCCGACGGCTTCCGCCGAGGCGAGCATGTCGGGGATGAAGAACTCGCCGGTGCTGAACTTGTCGCCCACGATTTCCATGCCGGCGCTGAGCCCCTGGCCGATGATGTCCCTGACCCCGATGTCGGCCGCCAGGGCTTCATCGATGAGCTCGGTTACCCCGGGCTTACCGACCATACCCTCCTCCAGCCCTTCGTCGTCCTGGGTCACCCTCCCCTGGATCACATTTTCCTTAATCAGATTGATAATATCTTGTGTCATCTTTACTCTCCGTAGTCTAAAGATTTCTCAGCCTGGGCAGCAGGCCGGGCACCTCCTGGAAGATGCTGTCTAAAATATTCTGGTCTAGGTGAGCGGCCGGCAGGGAGAGGAGCTTATCCAGCCGCTGCTTTGCCAGAACCAGGGTTTCGTCTGTTTGGCCCTTGCCTTCGAAGGGGTAGGGGGGTGTTATCTCACCGGAGCGCAGGGCGCGGCGCACGAAGCGGACGTAGAGCTTGTGGGAGGTGGTCATGACCTTTCGCACCTGCTCCAGACAGTCCGCAAGGCTGGCCTCGCTCACCTCCGGCTGCCGCAGGAACCGCTTCACCATGTCGATGTGGACGTCGTCCAGAACTGCCTGGACGGGGCAGAAGATGTTGGTTCGTTCCAGGAGACCGAAGGCGTAGTGGACGTACTGCGCCCCGGCCAGGGCTACCAAGACGTGCGAGAAGAGCCTCTCCACGGCGGCCTGTATGCTGGGTATCGCTGTGTCGGAGACGCCGGCCGTGGAGTAGCAGGGCAGGCCGTAATAGCGCGCCATCTGGATACAGTCCACGTTGTACTGGCTGAACTCGGGGACGCCGTAGGAGTCGTAGAGGTTATCCATACGGGTCCTCACCGGGACGCTGCCGTAGAGCACCGGGGTGCCCTTGTTTACCAGCTGGGTAAGCGTTATCCCCGCCAGAATCTCGGCGTTTATCTGAGCGACCATGCCCTCCTCTCTGATGGGGGCGGTGGAGCCGCCCTGAGGAGAGCTGGAGATGACCAGGGGAATACCCAGTCCGGTTATCTCTATCGCCTTCTGGGTGGTGTCGTCTACCAGCTGCAGGGGGCTCTTTACCACGCAGGTGATGAAGGAGATAATCGGGTTCTCGCGGAGCTCATTTTCTCCGCCGGCGATAATCCGGGCCATCCTGACCACGTCCCCGAGCTTGCTAATCTCGGTGAGCCCGGACATAACGTGCTTGGTGGTATTGTTGAGCGAGACAAAGAACTTGTTGACGTCCTTGTTATGGCTGTTAATATCGTCGTCCTGAATATTGACCGTGCGCAGGAAGCTGTCCCAGGAATCGAGGTGTTCGCAGAGGCGTGCCGCCTGCGCCAGCCGCTCGGTGGTGCCTTTCTCCTCCCGGAAGATCGCTAGCTCCGTCTCACGGGTCGGCTGGCGCTTGCTGACAAAGGTCTCTACGTCCGTGTCCAGCCACTTGTTGGCCTCGGAGCCCGAGGCGAAGTGCACCCTGCTCTCGGCGCCGTCCAGGATGAGGCAGTTATCCTCGGCGCGCGCCCCCAGCTTCACCACCTTAGGGCAGGATTCGATGGCCTCCATAACCAGGCGCTCCGGAATTCTGAGCTGCCAGGTAGGTGCCTCCGGCCGCCCCGTGGTGATGACCTCGGCGCCGGAGCCGGAGAAGAGCTCGGCGGCGTTGCGGTTAAAGCAGGTGATGCCGGGGTCGTTCAGTATCGCCAGAGAGGCGCGGTGTATCTGCTCCACCTGCGCTAGCCTGAGCCGCTGGTATGGTGCTATTAATACTCCCGGTCGTGCCATCTAATCCTTCTCCTGCTCTCCGATTTATGTCCGTTACAAAAGGGAAACCTAGCGGCTGGACCTTGGGTGCTACCGGCTGTCCCCGGGCGTTTGTCTCTTAAGCGCGAATCCCCGGTATCTCCGAGACTATGCGCTGTCTTGCTGCCTCGGGCAGGCGGTAGTTATGAGCCTCAAGCAGGCGTTCTACCGCCTCGCCCGCCCGCTGCCAGGTGGCCTTCTTACCTTCCTTCTGCCACCTTTCCCGGCTGCTGCGGTCGCTGAGCTGGGGCTGGTAGTGCTCGCTGCGCATGAAGTGTCTGGTGTGCCTGGTAGCCACGAAGTGACCCCCCGGGCCCACCTGCTTGATGAGGTCGAAGGCCAGTGTCTCCTCGTCCACCCTGATGCCCTCGACGGCCCGCATCACCATGCCCAGTATTTCGTTGTCAATCACCAGCTTCTCGTAGCAGGCCGTCATGGCAAACTCCATCAGCCCGGCGGCGTCGTGGATGAAATTGGCCCCGGCCAGGGCGCAGAGCAGGCTGGTGGTAGCGGACTCATAGCCGCTCTGGGCGTCCAGTATCTTTGAGTCGCTCATGCCGCCCGTGGCGTAAAAGGGCAGTTTGTAGAACTGGGCCATCTGGGCGCCGGCGGCGTTAATCAGGCCCATCTCCACCGAGCCGGCCAGGTACCTCAGGTCGCGGAGGTCGGTGCTGGTGGCTACCGAGCCGAAGATGGCCGGCGTCCCGGGGTTAGCTATCTGGGTAAGCATGACCCCCATCAGCGAGTCCGTGGTCTGGATTACCAGGTTCCCGGCCAGGGTGACCGGCGAGGTGGCCCCGCACAGCGGCTCGGAGGGGCACACCAGGGGAATGCCCTGCTCGGCGATGGCGACTACCAGGTCGCCGTAGTGCCCGTCCATCTTTAAGGGGCTTATGCTGCAGGTTATCATGGAGATAAGGGGCCGCTTACGGAGTGCTTCGGCGGAGCCGGCGATGATTTCGGCCATTTTAATCACCCGTTTGACCCCGTCGGGGGTATAGACGCCGCCCATGATGTGCTTGGCGGTGTTTGACAGGCCGGCGAAGAAGCGGTTGGCGTCGACGTCCTCCACCGCTAGCTCGTTGGGATAGGTGGGCAGCATGAAGAGGTGGATATTATCAAGCTGCTCCACCAGCCGGGCGAATCGTCTCAGGTCTTCCAGGTTTGCCGGTCGCTTCCGGTCGCTATCAGGCTCGTAGATGTAGAGGGCCGTCCCGCCGGTGCCGGCATAGACCCGTTTCCCACCCAGGAGGATGTCGTGCTTCTCCTCACGCCCGCAGAGTCTGACCTCGGAGGTGGCCTTGGCTATCAACTCCAGAGCCCTTTCCCGAGGCAGGCGGACGCGCCGCTTTTCCTCGTCTACCTGCGCTCCCGCCTTTCTAAAGAGCTCCCGGGCCGTATCCGAGTTCACCTCGAAGCCTATCTCCTCGATTACCCGCATGGCGGTATCGTGGATTCGGGATATAGCGTCTTCGGTGAGCGGCTTATAGCTGCCGCCCGCCAGTCCCTTTCGTATCATAAAGCTAACTTCTACCTTCTACCGACGCAATCTTGTTTATCGCAGGTGGTGCAGGGGTTGTAGTCGGTTATGTCGCTGTCCCCGATACCGATAATGCCCGATATCGACTTGCGCGGAATCATGAGACAGCTATCGGTCAGGCGAATCCCGGCGCAGTCGTCTCTCAGCAGGCGGAAGACTTGCTTCTGCTGGCTTACGTCCCAGTCGCAGTGACCGGGGCTGAAGCGCCGGCTTGCGGTGCGTCCCCAGGCGTGAGCCAGGTCGCCGATTCGTGTCTCTAACCAGTCGGCCAGCTGCTCGGTGTATAGTGAGCCTATCGTCTCCAGCGTGGTGGCCTGGAGGATAAGCCCTTCCCGGGCCAGCCGGGCCGCCTCGTCCTCAAGCTCGTTGCCAATGGTCAGCGCGAAGACGATAACGTCGTCAGCCTTCTTTAAGGCGTGGGCAACAATCTCGCTGTTAAAGACGGTTCCGTTGTCCAGGAGAACGCTTGAGCCGTAAACCAGCTCTACCCGGCTGACGAGGTATGAATATGAGGGCTTCACCAGCTGCTGCGCTGCGTCTATATGGTCGCTAACCAGACCGGCCACTCGGGGGGCCGGCTCGGAGCCGGGGGCATAGCCGATGCCGCAGAATACCTGCTCCGTGGTGACCTTAAATTGTTTTTCTAGTGTTACCAATTTTTCTCCTCGGTGGTATTAAAGAGCACAGAGAATCTCGCCTGGGCGCTCTGCGGGCACGTGAAAGTTGTAGTTACGCCCTATAAATACGTGGGAGTCTGGTGGGGTGTTAGTGGAAAAGCGCTTGGGGAAACGGTCTGAGGATTAAAGTGGGTAAGGACTTGGGTGGGATTAAGTGTTGATAACCAGAAATAGCCTAGCGAAGAGTTATTACTAGCCTAAAAAAACCAGTCTGTGAGTTCACTCTGCAGAGAGGTTTCCCACGCCCTGTGCTATCTTTCTAGTCTACAGCACTCGCAACCTCCTAGCGAGATCTGAGTATCTACCGTATCTTGATCTCTGGAATCTATTTTAGTTGATTATCCGGTCAGTGTCCATCGCTGTTTGTTGCAGAGGCGGGGAAGGCTTGAGGTGGATTATTGCGTCTCAGGTGCCCTTATGGCTTATGGTTGCTTCTCAGTCGGGGGGAGCCCTTTTTTAGGGCTACCGTTGCCTGAAATCTCCCGGACCGACCTGTAAACAGGCTCCATTCCAGGCTGCAAACGGAGGGGCTTAATATCCTCAGCCGGCGGGTGGGGTAGCTACGGCTGAAGTGATGAAATCACCGTAGGGGAGGCTTTTGGGGCGAAAAATGGAGCTAGGGCGTGGTTTTGCCCTGTCCGGAGGTGGGGTGGCGAGGTGGGGACTTTTGGTGTGGCGGGCGTGGGGAGGCAACCCCGACCGGTATCCTGTAGAGCCTTTAGCCTAGTCCCGGCTGCGGCCTAATTTGAGGCTGCGTTTCACCATCTGCCACAGACTGGTATTGCGACACGCCGTGTGCACCCGGTGGATGGCGTTAGCCAGCCTGGTACTGTTTTCCCGCTCGGTTTGTTCCAGGGCCTCTAGTCTTTCGGCGATGTCGTTCAGGGCCGGTTTCAGCCAGCCTGAGGCGACCTGGAAATGGTATGCCTTCTCCAGGTCCTGGTTCAGGTTCTCGGCCTTTAGCTCCAGCTCGGCGATGCGCTGCTTCGCTTCGTAGAGCGCCGTTTGCATTTCTTCGTTGCTGGACTCGGTAGCCTGTAGTTTCGACTCGGCGGCGCTGGCCGCCCTCTTGTATTTCTCCATCTGCCGTTCCGTGTCAAGTTGAATCTTCTTGAAGCAGGTTGCGCAGTAGACGGGGATACCGGCTTCTTGTGTCTCTCCGCACTGGGAGCAGCTGAAGTGGGCCAGCTGTAGGCTTCTCAGACACTGCTCGCAGTAGACCGAGGCGCCGTTCTGTAGCTTGACTCCGCACTCGGCACAGTTGAGGTGGCCGTTCTGTTTTTCCTTGGTGGCGCGGCAGTCACGGCACCGGGTGGGATGGTTGAACCCCATCCGCTCGTAGAATTCCTGCTCGCCTTCGGTAAATAAGAACTGCCTTCCGCAATCGCGACAGGTCAGCTTGACACCGGCGTCCCTTACTTTCACCATATTGCCTCCCGGTTTCTGGATTCCCTTGGCTTAGGGGTAGCATTGAAATATGCCGCAGTTTAGTAATACTATCCAGCCCCTCTTTGGTGTTAGTCTCCGCTGGCGATAACCTCCCACTGGTCTGTCTTGGGGTTGAGGTCGAACTTGCTGCCGTTATCCCAGACAACGCGCACCGTGCCTATCGGGGTTACACGCCAGATAGTTCCCGTATCTCCCGGAGCCACCGGCGAGTTTGGCTTGGAAGCACGAATGAGCCTGATTCGCTTTCCATTCTCTGAGTTCATATATTTTTACCTCCCGCTTGGTGCTTATTAATTTTATTAATTACAGTAATAATATAGCTCCCATCTTACTCGGCCGGGGTATAGTCTACCGTCAGGGTCTTGGTTACTGGCTCACACCCTTCCACGGTAGCGGTGACCACGATGGTGTTTTCACCGGGCGTAAGCTCGGTACTGGCGGAGAAGGTGCCGTCCTCGGCTATCTCCACTTCCTGCTCGTCAACCGTGACCGCGGCGGCCGGGTCGGAGACGAACCCGGTGATAGCTAGCGGACTCTCGGCGACCTTGGCTTTGTCATAGGGCGAGGTTACTATCATGGTTAGTATTCGGGTCACGCTTATGGTTCTGGTCTCCGGTTCCCAGTCAGCTACGGTGGCTTCGACGGTGATGGTATTTTCGCCGTAGATAAGCTCGGCGCTGGCCGAGAAGGTGCCGTCCAGAGCCACCTCTGCCGGCTGGCCGTTAACCGTGACCACGGCAGCCGGGTCGGAAACAGTGCCGCTTACGGTTATCGAGCTCTTGATGACCTCGGATTTGTCTCGGGGCGAGTCTATCTCTAGGTCGAGCCTTCGGGTTACCATCACCGTTCTGGTTACCGGGTCCGTGGCGTTAACCACGATGGCGTTTTCCCCGTAGCCGAGTTCGATATTGGTGGAGAAACGCCCGTCCTTGGTGGTCGCTATTTCCTTACCGTTGATCGTGACTATGGCGGAGGGGGGATATACGGTACCTCTTACCGTTACCCAACTTCCGCTGGTTTCTACCATGTATTCCGGCGAGTCTAGCTCCAGGACTAGAATCCTGTTTACGGTCAGGATCTTGGTTACCGGTCCCTGACCGTTTACCTTGGCTGTTACCGTGATGTTATTTTTCACATAGTTAAGCTCGACGCTGCTGGAGAAGCTACCGTCACCGCCCGTCTCTACCTGGCGGCCGTTAACCGTGACCACGGCGGCCGGGTCGGAGACAGTGCCCTGCACCAGTATCAGACTCTGGGCCACCTCGGCTTTGTCCTGTGGTGAGTTTACCTCCAGGCTTAGTATCCGTATCACCGACAGGGTTTTGGTTATCGGCTCCTGACCTTCCACGGTAGCGGTAACCTCGATGGTGTTTTCGCCGTAAGTGAGCGTCACGTTGCTGGAAAAGGTGCCGTCCTCGGCGATGGTAACCTCCTGGTCGTTGACGGTGACCACTGCGGAGGAATAAGAGACGATGCCGCTTACCGTCACCAGGTTCTCGGTAATCTCGGCCTTGTTCTGTGGCGACGTTATCTCCAGGGCCAGTAGGTCGTTACCCTGTTCCAGGCAGCTAGCTAGGCCTAAGCCCAGCCAGATAGTGACCACGGCTATCACCAGCAGGGGTGTCTGGTATTTGCCCACGCTGAATAGCGGTCTCTTCCAGTTATGCGTTACCTTGTTACTCAATCTTTCCCCTACCTCTCTGAAGATAACAGGGAAATATTAAGCTATTATTAAGATTAACGGGAAATGTCATCACCCGTCTCAAAGCGGAATAAGCTGCTCCTTACGGGTGAAGGGTGGCGTCCGGACTTCACAATTCCTTAATATTTCTGTTATAACTTTGAGGAAAGACTGGAGGGGGTGGTGGAAATGGCAGGCAAAAAGGTTTTGGTAATTGATGACGATGTCAAGACTACGGAGCTGGTGAAGCTGTACCTGAAACGGGACGGCTACAAGGTGGCCACCGCCTATGATGGTCTTGAGGCGCTGGAGGTGGCCCGGGAGTCGCGCCCCGACCTGGTTGTCCTCGATCTTATGTTACCCGGCCTGGACGGCTTTGAGGTATTCCGTACCCTTCGGGCGGAGTCGGATGTGCCTATCATCATGCTCACCGCCAAGACTACCGAGCAGGACAGGCTGAAGGGGCTGGACCTGGGTGCCGATGACTACGTGACCAAGCCCTTCAGCCCCAAGGAGCTGGCGGCCCGGGTGCGGGCGGTGCTCAGGCGCCTGCCCGATGAGGCGCTTCAGCGCGGGCCTGAGGAGGTCAGGCACGGCGAGCTGCTGGTCAACTTCGCTAAGCACGAGGCGTCTCTTGACGGCAGGCTGCTTGACCTTACCCCCGTGGAGTTCAGGCTGCTCGGGGTGCTGGTCAGGGAGCCGGACCGGGTCTTCAGCCGGGCTCAGCTTATTGAGAAGGTCTTCGGCTATGATTTCGACGGCTTCGACCGTACCATTGACGTTCATGTCTATAACCTGCGACGCAAGCTGGAGCCGGACCCCCGTTCCCCCACCTACATCAAGATGGTCTACGGGGTTGGCTACAAGTTTGTGGGGGGTAGCCGCTAGTGCACAGCCTGCGGTCTCAGCTTATCCTTTTCTTCGTGCTGGTGATTGTGGTCAGTACCGCTACCACCTACTTCTTTGTTAACCGGGGTATCAGTAACGAAATCCAGGCGTTCGACCAGCATAACCAGCAGATTGAGCTGGCCCGGATGGAGCCCTTGCTCACCCGCTATTACGCGCAGGCAGGGGAGTGGGCCGGGGTGCAGTCGGTGGTGGAGAATATCGGTACCCTCTACGGGAAGCGAATCGTGCTCACCGACAGCAGCGGGATGGTGGTCGCTGATTCCCAGGGTGAGATTTCGGGTGAGTATTTTCAGCTTGACTGGCCGAACCGGGTGCTCTCGGCGGCGGAGAGTGGCCAGGTGCTGGGCGCAGTCTATGTCAGCCCGGAGGCCTCTCTAGGGTTCGCTTTGGCTCAGAGTCTGGCCGAGTCGACAAGTGTGGTTCTGCTCTGGGGGGGCCTGCTGGCAAGTGCCGTCGCCATCGTGCTTGCCTTCGTACTCTCGCGCCGCGTCTCGGCTCCGGTGCTGGCGCTTACCATGGCTACCAGACGCCTGGGAAAGGGCGATTTCTCTCAGCGGATTAACCTCCGGGTGGGAGGCGAGCTGGGGGAGCTGACCGGGGCCTTTAATTCCATGGCCGGCGAGCTGGAGCGTGCCGAAAGGCTGCGGCAGAACATGGTGGCTGATACGGCTCACGAACTGAGGACCCCGCTCTCCAACATCAGGGGTTACATCGAAGCGATTCAGGATGGCATGGTCAGGGCGGATGCGGCTACCATTCACTCTCTCGGTGAGGAGGTGAATCTGCTGTCGCGGCTGGTTGACGACCTTCAGGAGCTGGCCCTGGCCGATGCCGGGGAAATGAAGCTGGTTCGTCAGGCGGAAGACGTCGGCGTGCTCGTCGGCCAGACCGTAGCCGCGGAGCAGGCGAAGGCGACGGCTAAGGGGGTGGAAATCTTGACACGGCTGCCGAAAAGGCTGCCCGCGGTAAACATCGATGTCCACCGTATCAGTCAGGTGCTGCGCATCATTCTGGAGAACGCCGTGGCCCACACCGCGCGGGGAGATACCATAACCGTGAGCGCCGGGAAGCGGGGCGACTGGGTGGAGATAAGCGTGGTTGATACCGGTGAGGGCATTCCCACCGAGCACCTGCCCAATGTCTTTGAGCGCTTTTACCGGGCGGACCGGTCTCGTGCCCGGGCTACCGGAGGCAGCGGTCTGGGGCTCACCATCGCCAGGTATATCGTGGAGGCTCACGGGGGCAGTATCGGGGTGGAGAGCGAGCTTGGTAAGGGCAGCCGCTTTACCTTTACCGTGCCCATTGCGGAATCCGCTTCCTAGACCGGCCGGGCAGGTTTAGTCCGGGCTCGGCTTATCTCTTGTGCCACACCTTCCGGCTCACCAGGATGCTGATAAGCACGCTGATAGCGACTATGAGCACGTATACCGCCCACTGGGGGATGAAGCTCACAAAGAATGACCTCGGCGTTGACCAGTTGCTCTCGTTAGCGGCCCGGTCAACCGCCCGCACCCGCCAGTAGTAGGGGCTGTCTTGGTCCGTAGCCTGGAGCCCCTCTTCCTGGGCCAGGGTGTACTGGGGCTGGGTCAGCCCCTGTTTTTCCAGGAGCAGGGTGCTGAAGCTGTCGTCGGGGGCAATCTGCAGGGTGTAGCTTACCCCGCTGGGGTCGGTTACCGCCGCCCAGTTAAAGGAGGGCCTTGAGCCCTGGCGGGCGCCGTTCTCCGGCGAGAGCAGGGCCGGTACCGGCGGCGCCTCGGATTCCATGGTAAAGGTGGCCTCGATGGTATCGATGCTGTCGCTGACGGTAACGCTGTGAAGGCCGTGCCGGCTTACCGGAGCCGGGAAGGAGATGGTAAAGGCCCCGTTGGCATCGGCGCTGGTGGTGGCGACGACTGTCTCGTCATACCAGATGGTTACCGCCCCGGTGAAGCCGGTGCCGCTCACCGTAATCAGGCTGTCCACGTGTCCCGTTTCCGGCTCAAGCTCGATGCTGGTGGTAATGGTGAAGACGGCCTCGGCGCCGACCAGGCCGTCGCTTGAGGATACGGCGTAGTTGCCGCTGGGATTCTGGGGAACCACGAAGTAATCGGTGAAGCTGCCGTTTGTGTCGGTGGCCGAGGTCCTGACGTGGCTCTGGGCAAACCTTACGGTCACCACCTTGTTGGCGCCGAAGCCGGTGCCGCTTATGTTTACCTCAGCTCCGATGGGGCCGCTGCTGGGGAAGAGGGTTATGCTGGCCAGCGTGGTCAGGCTGGCGCTGTCGGAGTTGGTCCCGTCGCTGGCTTCTACGGTGTGCGCTCCGTAGGTGCTGGCCGGCACCTCAAGTTCAGCCTCGAAGCAGCCGGTATCGTCCGAGCGGACCACTACCGGGCTGGTGATAGCCTCTTCGTCGTCGAAGGTCATGGTGATGACCCGGCTGGAGCGGAAGCCGGTGCCGGTGACCGTTATCATGTCCCCGTAGCTTCCCGAGTCGGGGGAGAGGGTGATGTTGGCCAGTATGGTGAACTCGGCTTCGGCGGTGTATCTCCCGTCGCTGGCCCTTACCTTGGGGGTTCGGTTGAGGCAGGTCGGCACGTAGAAGCTGGCCGTGAAGCTGCCGTTCTCGTCGCTGGTTACGGCCCGCGGGCTGGTGTCGACCCTCTCGTCGTTGAAGCTGATGGTTATGTCGTGGTCGTCTCTGAATCCGGTGCCGTTTACCGTTACCCTGGTGCCGGTCGGGCCCCGTTCCGGGGTAATCGAGATTGACTGGCTCACGGAAAGCCGGGTCGATAGCTGGTAGGTATTATCGTAGGCGGTTACCTCGTGGCTGCCCAGCTTGCTCTCGGGCACCTGGAAGGTGGCGCTGAAGCTGCCCCTGGCATTGGTCGTCGTGGTGTTGACGACCTGGGTATCAAATCTGATGGTAATCCCCCGGCTGGCCCGGAACCCTTGCCCGTAGACGTAGAGCTGATCACCGACGAGGGCCGAGGTCTGGCTCAGTTCGAGGCTCGGTTCCACGTTGAAGAAGTCGCTGGCGTATTCGTATGAGGTCTGAACCCGCACTTCGTAGGAGCCACCGGGCGCTTCGGGAATGTCTAGGAAGTGAGCTATCGTCCCGTCACCGGCGACCATGCCGACGCTCACTGTTTCGAAGCTGGTGTCATAGGCGAAGTAGGTCCTGAAGGTGCTGCCGGGGGTGAACCCGGTGCCGCTGACGTATGCTAGCGAGCCCACCTGGCCGTCATCCGGTGATACCGTCACCGAGGCCGCTAGAGCCGGTTCAGCCGGCATGGCCAGGAGGGCCAGGGGGAGGGCGGCCATGAGGAGCAGCGCCGTTAGCCTGTGCCTGCCTTTCATTGCTGAGACCCCTGCCGGTTTAGTGTGGATTGATTATAGCACTACGGCGGTCAATGTCAAGGGCCGGTATTGCGGGAGCCAAGGCTACTTTACATAATATATATGCCTAAAGGCACTGGTCTCTACCTTGCCGGTGTCTAGCCGTCTCTAGCCGGCCTTACTGCAGACCCTGAGATAGCAGGAGAAGGTCTTACCGTGCAGCCCCAGCTTACAGCCCTGCTTCGGCTGAGACCTTAGCTCCTCTTGGGAAGAGTCCCTGAGGAAGCTGAAGATGGCCCCGCTGAGCACCGCCGGAAAGCGCCATGCGAAGATGCTGGTGATGAGGATACCCCGGATGGTGAACAGGTCGTCCAGTTCCACCAGTTTCGGAGCCAGGTGAGCGGTAAGCTTGTCCAGCTTCTGGCCCTCGGCCGTGGTCAGGTGGTGCCTTAAGCGGGTGTGATAGACGAGGTCGAGGGAGTTTGCGGGCAGCTTCTCCAGGTCGAAGGCGTTTGCCTTGAGGAGCACCACCGTAAATCGGTGAGAGGCCGCTTCGGCCTTCAGGTCGTTTAGCTCCTCAACACCTAGGTGGGAGACGGTCTTTACCTGGAGCAGCCCCTTGTCTTCGAGGTTCTTGAACTTGGCTTTGGCCACCTCAAAGCTGGCCGGGGCATAATCGATGCCGATGAATATCAGGGGGAAATTAAAACGCTTTCTCACCAGCTGGTAGATAATCTGTCGCTCCAGCTCCATGCCTCCGCAGCCGATGCTGGCCATGGCGATAGGCTCCTTTTTGTCCTGTCTCAGGGCTTCCAGCTCCTGGATTATCTGGTTCTTGATTGGCTCTAAGACATGCATCCATACCTCGAACCAGGAGAGGGTTTCCAGGACCGCCTTCTGCCACTTGGAGAAGGGCATGTCCAGAAGCTCCACTATCCGGGCGCGGTTTTTTCTCAGCTTGGGTGCCCGGAAGATTAACCACCAGGCGTAACTGAAGGGGTTCCTGATTGCCCGGAAGAACTCGGTGTTTTGTTTTGTCGCCTCCTTATATTCCGGGTGAGATTCCAGGGATTTCAGGTCGGCCAGGATTTCTTTAATCTCGGCTCGCCGGTTGTATCTTCTCTGGTAGGGAACGAGGTAGCTGAGGGCGGCCAGGGCGCCCAAAACGGCTAGGATTACGATTACAGCAGTTATGGCTCTTCTCCTCTCTGATTCTCTATTTCCTTCATGATTCTGTTGAACTCTGATTTGAGGGTGCCGAGCACGTCGGCGCTAATCACCTGCTTTACGTCATTGATTTTTGCCGCCACGTGGTGGGCGCGGCTGTTACCGTGCATCTTCCTGACGACGCCGTCGGCCCCCCAGACGATGCCGCCCCCCAGGTCGCGGTACGCCCCGGGGGTATCGGAGTCGGTGAAGAGTCCCAGGGACTCGACCAACTTGATGACGACGTTACCCACAAAGGCATCGCAGACGACGACATCGGCCCGGCCGCTTCATAATATACCAGTTATCGTGCCGTCCTGTCATTTCGGGTACTAACCGGACGGGCTAGTCTTCGGCCCACCAGTTGAAGAGACGGGTACCCAGACCGGTATGGGTCGTCACCAGCGGCCCTATTTCGCTGATGAAGACCTCCTGGCACTGGAAATCGGCGGTGACCTTTTTCTTCAGTTCTTCGGCCTCCGCGGGCGAATCGGCGTGGTTTATGGCCACGTGCAGCTTGCGGTCGCCGCTCCTCTCCTTGACTATCCCAAAGAGTGTCTTCAGTAGCTCGCCTTTGGTCCGGCATCTGGCTAACGGGGTGTGTTCACCACCAGTTGCGGCGCGGCATTCCAGAAGTGCTGCGTTTGTTATCTTGGAAGCGGCCCAGGGGCGCGCCCGGTGTATCCTGCCCCCCTTAGCCAGGTAGTAAAGGTCATCCATCAGGGCAATGAAGCTAACCTTTTGCGTCATGTTGTGGGCCACCTCAACCACCTCGGCGAAGCTCTTGCCGGCGGCAGCCGCTCTGGCCGCCTCCAGGGTGACCAGGGCCTGGGCCCCACAGGCAGTATAGCAATCAACTATCTCTATCTGGAGCTTGGGCAGTTCGTCCTTGATTAGCTCCTTGGCTTGTGAGGAAGCGCTTACCGCCATGCCCAGCTTGTTGCTGTAGGCGATGTAGACAATGCTCTCGGCCTGCTGGCTCAGCCGGCGGTATGCCCCCAGAAAGTCGTCGGTGGAGGGCGATGAGGTGGTGGGGAGCTTATCTTCGTTTTTCCACTTGGGCATCTGCTGGTAAAACCAGTCCAGGTCTATCTCGTTCTCGCGGTTTGACTTGCCGTCTACGATGACATGGGTAGATACCAGGGTGATGTCGTTTTCCTTGACAAGCTGTTCCGGCAGGTAGCTCACGGTATCGCTCATGACAGCAACCCTTTTCATGTAGCACTCCTTTCGCTAAGGTGTTTTGTTAATAATACTTGGGAGGCGCCGTTTCAGTCAATGCCGCCTTTAGCTTATCGGATATATTCTGCCGTAAAGCCGGTTGTCTTTTTCTAGGGGCTGCATTATTATTTAGCTGAGTATCTGCGCCACGCATGAAAGGGGGTGCATCTTGTCCAGACTGACGCTGCAAACGGGGCCCGGGGTTTTCGAGGTTCTCGCCAATGTCTGCCGGAGCTATCAGGAGGCGGTGAAGCAGTTCGTGGAGAATTCGGCTGACGCCATACAGCAAGCGGGTACCGATGAGGGACGTATCTCGATTCATCTCCGCTATGAGGCTAGCGGCGAGTCGGATAGACAACTTAGGGCCATCACCGTAGCCGATAACGGGATTGGCATGAATCGGGAAAAGATGAGATATATCCTGCAGCATATCGGCAACTCGGAGAAGATGCAGCTCGCCCTGAGGGGTGAGAAGGGCATCGGGATACTGGCCTTTCCTTTAGTGGCTCAGGAGCTGCACATCGCGGCCACCGATACCGACGGCCTCCCCTCAAGCTGCCTGGTTCTGAAACGCTCCTGGCTGAAGAGCGGTCAGGCTGCGGTCGTGGAGCACTGTGCCCGCCACATCCATACCAAGCGCGGGGCGGTGGCTTACCTTGAGGGGATTCTGCCGGAGGTGGCCGGTCGGCTTACCAAGGAGCGTCTCAAGGAGTACCTGGGACGCGAGTTCACCAACGACCTGAGGCAGGGTCTCTACGCCATGTCTATCTCGGACGATACCGAGTTCGAGCCCATCCCGCCCAAGAGGTATCGGGGGATAAAGGCGATGTCAAGCTCCATCTCGCTGGGCAGGTTCGGCTCGGTCTCGGTTGAGCTTCACGTTCTGCCCTGGGATATGGCGGATGCCACCGTCAGCCTCTACGGGCGTGGCGGGATGCGTATCTGTCTCCTCACTGACCTCGATGATTTCAAGGCCCTCCCCTGGACCGACCAGCGTATCGAGGGCTATGTCCGCTGCGACAGCCTTAAACGCACCGCCGACAAGACGGCCGTGGTGCAGGACCAGGTCTATCAGGCATTTGCTTCCGGGCTGCGCCGTATTGAGCCGGAGGTTATGGAGATGATAGACCGGATAAGCGCTAGCTCCCTGGAACGAAGGTTCGAGATTGTGCTCAACAAGACCGGCCGGCTGATAGACAGGTTCCTGCGCTACCGCGACCGGGGGCTGCTCGCCGACCTGCCCTATCGCTCTCCGGGCCGGAAGGGGGAGAGGAGGATAGCCGAGCCCGGGACGGCTGAGAAGGCGGCGTCCGGTGCCGATACATCGGGCGAGAGGCACGGCGGGCAGCAGTATCCGGTTGATGCCCGTATCCCGGGGATAAGGCTGCACTCTCCTCCTCAGCAGAGGTCTCAGGCGCGGAGCTGGTATGACCCGGATAGCGGCTGTATCTGTGTTAACCGGGAGCACTCCGAGTTCCTGCTGTCGCAGCGGGAGGACGCGCGTTGCATCCGCTATCTCTTCTCGATATGGGTCAAGGAAAGCCTGCTCCAGGATTACGGTGCTGATGCGGAGAGGCTGGCCGACGAGATGGTTGGCCGGCTGGCGGAGGCGGAACCGCTGCTGGGCTAGCCGACGGCGGATAGCGCGCTTATTTGGGCTTACTGCGGAAGCTGCTTGAGGACGGCTTCCGCCCTGTCCAGGTCGCTTGCCTTGAGCACCACGGTTGCTTTTCCGGCCTCGCTCTGTATGAAGGCGTAGAAATACTCCAGGTTGACGCCGGCTCTAGCCAGGGGCTCGACGACGGTCTTGAGCAGCCCGCCGGGGACATCGGGTACCTGGTAGGAAAGAACCTCGTTTACCCGCAGGGTAAACCCTGCCTTACGAAGAGCACTCACCGCCTTTTCCGTATCGGAGACCACCAGGCGCACGATGCCGAAGTCGGCGGAATCGGCTACCGACAGGGCCAGGATGTCAATCTGGCCGCGGGCGAGCGGGGTCAGCATCTCCACCAGGCGCCCGGCCTCATTACCGACGAACACCGATACCTGCTTTATCCTCATTTTGTTTCCTCCCCAGGTCTTGGCTAGAGCTCGCGGCGGTCGATGACGCGTCTCGCTTTGCCCTCGGTGCGTGCAATGCTCCGGGGCTCCACCAGCTTAATCCGGGCCGAAATCCCGAGGACGCTGTTTATCTCCGCCCGTACCCGGTCTTCCATCTCTTCCAGACCGCGCAACTCGTCGCTAAAGATGGCCTCGGAGACCTCGACCTGAATCTCAATCCTGTCTACATGGTGCTCCCGGTCGACGATTATCTGGTAGTGCGGCGCCACCCCCTCAACGGAGAGGAGGGCGCTCTCAATCTGAGTCGGGAAGACGTTCACCCCGCGGATGATGAGCATATCGTCGGTGCGCCCGCAAATCTTGGACATGCGGATAAAGGTGCGCCCGCAGGGGCACGGCTCGGGGTACAGAGTAACCAGGTCGTGGGTTCGGAAGCGTATCACCGGCAGGGCCTCCTTGGTGAGGGTGGTCAGCACCAGTTCGCCCTGCTTGCTGTAGGGCAGCGGCTGCCCGCTTGCCGGGTCGACTATCTCGGCTAGGAAGTGGTCTTCCCAGATGTGCATCCCCTGCTTAAGCTGACACTCGCAGCTTACCCCGGGCCCGACGAGCTCGGTGAGACCGTAGTTGTCGATGGCGCTGATGCCTACCTTGGCTTCGATTTCCCGCCTCATCTTCTCCGTCCACGGCTCGGCGCCCAGGATGCCGACCCTGAGCTGGGTGGCGGGGAGGTCGATACCCATCTCCTGCGCCGTCTCGGCCAGTATCAGGGCGTAAGAGGGGGTGCAGGTGATGACGGTGGTGCCCAGGTCTTGGATAAGCATGAGCTGGCGCTTGGTATTACCCACCGAAGCCGGGATGACCGTCGCCCCCAGCTTTTCGGCCCCGTAGTGGTAGCCCAGGCCGCCGGTAAACAGGCCGTAGCTGTAGACGTTCTGGACGATGTCGCCTTTATGGACCCCGGCGGAAGCCAGGTTGCGCGCAATCAGGTTGGCCCAGGTGTCGATGTCCCCGGCGGTGTAGGGGGCGATTATCGGCTTGCCTGTGGTGCCGGAGGAGGCATGAACCCTGACCACGTTGGAGAGCGGTTCCGCCAGCAGGCCGAAGGGGTAGTTGTCCCGGAAGTCGCTTTTGCTGGTGAAGGGTAACCGGGCGACGTCTTCCAGGGACTTGATGTCGTCGGGGGTGATGCCCGCCTCCTGGAACCGGGCGCGGTAGAGGGGGACATTACTGTAGGCCTTCCTCACCTGTGCCTTCAGTCGCTCAAGCTGAAGCCCGGTAAGCTCCGGGCGCGGCATGGTTTCGTACTGCGGCTGCCACATCTCTATCTTGCTGCCTCCTCTCGCTACGGCTGGGGTGTCCCGGGACACGAGTGGCTGAATCTTGTTATCTTTCGGATCGTTTCCTGTCTGAAGCCCGGTGGCCGGGTGGGCGGGGCTTAAGGCCAGGCCGGGGGAACCGGCGTCTCATGCCGCGGGTCTATGAAGCCCGGTTACCACGGGGTTTCCTTTTTCTTCAGGGCCGCGATGAGGTCGTCAATCTTCATTGCCGCCATGGTCAGGGTCTGCATGGTTCCTTTGCCGCTGAGTCTGGTGGCCAGTCTGGCGACCGCCTCGTTACTCGGGGCTTCTAGGATGCTGACAAAGTCGTACTGGCCCAGCAGGGCGTACTGAGCCAGAATCTTGACCCCCATGTACTCCACCTCTTTGTTAATCTCTCTCAGGTTTTCGGGGTCTTCGTCGGTGGCCTTCCTCCCGGCATCGGTGAGACTGGTGAGCATCACATAGACAGACATGGCTACCTCCTCATAGCGGGGCTCCGTTAACTATATTATGTGGGTCTGGGCTACCTGTTTGTCAATAAGGCGCTAAAACCGGCCCCGCCGGTTCGTAGGGCGGTCGGGTTATGTTATAATAGATGGCGAAAATGGTAAAGCTGCTGTCTGGGAACGAGGCTCTGGCCCTGGGAGCCTACCACGCCGGTGTCGAAGTGGCTTGCGCCTACCCCGGAACCCCGAGCACCGAGATACTCGAGTCCCTGGCCCGCTTCGACGATATCTATGCCGAGTGGTCGACCAACGAGAAGGTGGCGGTGGAGGTGGCTCTGGGGGCCTCCTACGCCGGGGTGCGCTCGCTGGTCTCCATGAAGCACGTCGGGCTCAATGTGGCCAGCGACCCCTTTATCGCCGCCTCGACCACCGGGATTGGCGCCGGCATGGTCGTGGTCGTGGCGGACGACCCCGGGATGCACAGCTCCCAGAACGAGCAGGACAGCCGTCATTATGCCCGGCTGGCTAAGGTGCCCGTGCTGGAACCCGGCGACAGCCAGGAGGCTTACGAGCTTGTGGCTTACGCCTTTGATATCAGCGAGAGGTTTGATACCCCGGTGCTGGTACGCATGACCACCCGTCTCTCCCACTCCAAGTCGGTGGTCAAGACCGACCGGGAGCGGGCGGTGTCGCAAAGGACGGTTGGTTTTAAGCGTGATGTGGCCAAGTATGTCATGGTGCCGGCTTATGCCCGGCTCAGGCACCCGGCGGTGGAGGAGCGCCTGGTGAGACTGGCGGCCTTTGCCGAGACCCTGCCCCTGAATCAGGTGCTGTGGGGCGACCGGAGCCTGGGTGTGGTCAGCAGCGGCGTTGCCTACCAGTATGCCCGAGAGGTGCTCCCCCGGGCCTCCTTCCTCAAGCTGGGCATGGTCTATCCCCTGCCGGAGAACCTGATTCGCTACTTCGCGGTTCAGGTTGACCGGCTGGTGGTTATCGAAGAGCTCGACCCGTTCCTTGAGGAGAGCATCCGGGCGATGGGCATCAGTGTTCTGGGTAAGGAGTTTATTCCCCGGACGGGTGAACTTAGCCCGGATATCGTCGAGGACGGGCTGCGCCGTATCGGCCTGGTGAATGAGTCGCCGTCGCCGCCGGGGCCCGGTATGGCCCTGGGGCTGCCCAAGCGCCCGCCCCTCCTCTGTCCGGGCTGCCCGCATGCTGGTTTCTTCTTTGCTATCAGCCGGCTGGGCAAGCGCTCCCGGGCACCGAAGTCGCGGGGCAAGGCGGCTGGAGAGTCGGGGCTGGTCATTACCGGGGACATCGGCTGCTACACCCTGGGCGCTTACCCCCCCCTTAACGCCATGGATACCTGTGCCTGCATGGGGGCCAGCGTCGGTCAGGCGCTGGGGATGGCCAAGGCGGGCACGCCCCAGCGGGTGGTGGCCGTTATCGGGGACTCCACCTTTCTGCACTCCGGTATTACCCCGCTGGTGGACGCCGTCTATAACGGGGGAAAGATGACCCTGGTTATCCTGGATAACGGGACGACGGCCATGACCGGCCATCAGCATCACCCGGGTACCGGTATCTCGGCGCAGGGCAAGGAGACCCAGGCGGTAAGGCTTGAGGACGTGGTTCGGGGGGTGGGGGTGAGCGACGTCAGGGTGGTTAGCGCCTTTAATATCAAGGAAATCAGGGCCGCCCTGAGGCGTTCTCTG